>Ga0335071_10002445_pt1 | contig 19883 bp, 15 predicted proteins | sample Lox_Sample_15_FD_206724 | JGI IMG/M metagenome (GOLD analysis project Ga0335071, IMG submission 206724) | Soil microbial communities from Loxahatchee National Wildlife Refuge, Florida, United States - Lox_Sample_1.5 | ecosystem: Environmental > Terrestrial > Soil > Wetlands | place: USA...
TCACTCCGATGAGGCCTTGCGAGCGAGCAGCGTTACCGGAACCTCGTCGAGATCTCGCCGGACGCCATGTTCGTGGATCGCGACGGGCGCATCGTGCTGTGGCCCCCTTCGCCGCGAACGTTCACCCGGACGACGCCGAGCACCTGAACGCCACCATCGCCGAGGCGGCTCGGACCATGTCCCGGTGGCATGCCCAGTACCGCTATCTGCACCCCACCAAGGGGCTGCGATGGATCGAGGGGTGGTCGTTGCCGATGGCCGAGCCCGACGGGAGCATCCTCTGGCACGGCTACGTGATGGACGTCACCGAGCGCCAGGACGTCGCGGAAGCGCTCCGGCAGAGCGACGAGCGGTTCCGACTGGCACTCAGGAATGCCCCCGTGACCGTCGCCGCGCAGGACAGGGACCTGCGGTTCCTGTGGGCCTACAATCAGCGGACGGTGAACAGCACGGAGGTGATCGGCAAGACGGACACCGACCTGTTCCCGCCGGATGACGCAGTCCGGCTCATCGCGTTCAAGCGACGAGCGCTGGAGTCAGGCGCGGTGGTGCGCGAGCAGCTGTGGGTGACGTCGGGCGGAAGGCGCATGTTTCTGGATCTCCACCTGGAGCCAACCCGAAACGCCGGCGGGGAGATCACCGGTGTCGGCATCGCCACGGTCGACCTGACCGCCATGAAGCAGGCCGAGGAGGCGCTGCGTGCGGCCAATGTCCAGCTCGCGGAGGCCGACCGGCAGAAGTCGGACTTCCTCGCGACTCTCTCGCACGAGTTGCGGAACCCGCTCGCGCCCATTTGCAACAGCATCTACGTGCTCGAGCATGCCGCACAGGGGAGCGACGCGGTGCGACGCGCGCACGAGGTGCTTCGTCGGCAGGCCGACCACCTCACCCGGCTCGTGGGCGACCTGCTCGACATGACGCGCATCACGCGCGGGGAGGTCGAGCTCCAACTGGCGCGGATCGACGCAAGGGATGTCGTGCGACGCGCCTGCGTCGACATGAGGAACCTGTTCGAGGAACGGGGGATCGCACTCCAGTACTCCGAGCTCCCCGAGTCGACGTGGGTGCTCGTGGATCCAGTGCGCCTCTCGCAGATGGTCGGCAACCTTCTGCACAACGCGCTCAAGTTCACGGAGTGCGGCGGCAAGGTCGACGTGGCGGTCCGCAAGGGGGGAGCGACGTGCGAGGTCAGGGTGCGCGACACGGGGATGGGACTCGACCCTGCCGACGTCGACCGCATCTTCGAGCCGTTCGTGCAAGCCAAGCGGACGCGCCATGCCGCACAGGGCGGTATGGGCATCGGCCTCTCGCTGGTGCGCAGGCTTGCCGTGAAGCACGGCGGGGGCGTGCGCGCGTCCAGCGCGGGCCGGGGCCAGGGCGCGGAGTTCATCCTGGAACTTCCCCTCGCGGCGGCCTCGCCGCCGGCGGCCGACGCGACCGAGAGCGATCCGTGCGTTCCCTGTCTGTCCGTGCTGATCGTCGAGGACAACGAGGATGCGGGCGCGACACTGGCGGACGTGCTCGAGCTGTCTGGCCACTCGGTGAAGGTCGTGACGACGGGCCGCGCGGGGGTGGATGCAGCGTTGCTCAGCAGTCCGGACGTCCTCATCTGCGACATCGGGCTGCCTGACCTCGGCGGGCTCGAGGTCGTCCGAGCGATCCGGGCGGCCGCCGGCCCCGAGGTCAGGACGTACGCGATCGCGCTTTCGGGCTATGCGGAGCGCAAGGACCGCGAGGAGGCGCTCGGGGCCGGGTTCGACGCCCATCTCGCCAAGCCGCTCTCGCTCGACGACCTGAACGAGGCGCTCCGCCAGGCGGCCCAGAGCAGGAGATAGCGACTCGCACAGGCCATTCGCGATCGACGCGATCGGTCAATGGCGCTGCAATCCACGAGGCGGCGCTGCCACGGCAGTTCCACGCACCCAACGACGAGCGCAGTCCCGACGGCCGAGAAGGCCCCGGCGCCGCTCCAGCCCGACGACCGTCAAGTTGTCCGCGATTGACGGCGCCGTCTTCCGATGGGGCACCGTGCCGTCGTTGAGGCCATAGGCAACGCAGGGGTCACCGGCAAGCTCCCGCGAAGGGAGATCCTCGAGTCGTGGGCCTCTGCCTCCGCGGTCCCCACGACCGAAGCCCACAGGCCCGGAGGGGGCCCCGGGTCCCGAGGCGCGAGAGCCCTCTTCGGAGGGGGACGCGCTAGCGCATCAAGGGCTGCTGGGCCGGCAGCACGGGCTGCGCGGCAGCGAGGGGCCTCGCATCGAGCCGCTCGCCCGCCGAGAGCATCTTCAGCGAGAGGGCGAGAAGCTTCGCAAGCACTTCGGCCGAGCCCGGCACGTCGAGCTTGCGGTAGATCCGCTTGCGCCGCGCCCGGATCGTCTCGGGCGATACGTCGGCGGCGGACGCCGAGTCCTTGCACGCGAAGCCCTGGGCGATGCGAAGCACCTCGACGCGCTCGGCAGGGGTGAGGTTGGTGCCCTCCAGGAAGCGTGCGGCAAACGGCTGGAGAACCTCGATATCAATCTGTGCCATCTTTGGACCGTCCCTTTCGAAGGCTGCCCGCTCGTCCCTTGGGGTTCCGGCCGCTCGCCGCATCCCCCCCGCCGAGGGCCCGACCCGAGCCCTGCTGCGTCACCGTAGCACTGTTCTCTCCACGAAGTCTGGCCTTACCGGCGCCCGCGAAGCAGGACGGGACACCCCGGGTGTCCGTGCCCTGCCTGTCGAACGGGCGTGCCCCTCGAAACCGGGGACGCAGCCGCGCGGGAAGGCTCCGCAGTCGTCGGCCCGTCCTCCGCGCCGTCGGCGAAGTGGCCGCGGGCAAAGGTGGCCTCACGACGGCACCTCACCCTTCGTCCCGGCAGGCGAAGCAGGGGAGGCACCTCGCCGCCAAGGCTGTCGGAGCCGCACGGCGAGGTTGGGCGAACCCGACCGGGCCGACTTTCGACGGAGCGATTGCTTGCCGGCCTGACGACGGCGTCGGCCGCCAGGCGAGCCGAAGAGCTTCGGCGAACCGACGGGCAGTGGCTGACGGGCCGGCGCCGGCGACGTGGCCGAGCTCCGAAGCCGCTCCCTGGCCGGTTCTCGAACTCAGCGCCGCCGCGACCACGACCGGACGTACGGCGGGGCCTCGGGCGGGGACCCGGCGCCATCGCTCACAGGCTCCCCAGGGGAGAGCGCCAGCGGCAGGACCCCAGCCCACACGGGAAGCGCGAGATCCTCCGGGTCGTCCCTGGGCGGGCCGGTCCGGATCTTGGCGGACGCCTCGAGGAGCGGCACCTCCAGCACCGTCGTGGCGGCGAGCTCGCGGGCGTTCGGGGGTCGCACTTCGCACCATCGCCCTGGCACGAGGTGCTCCGAGATGACCCGCAACGCTTCGGTCTTGGCGGCCGGTTCGACGATCGGCGTCGCCTGCCCGAGCAGCACGACGGAGCGATAGTTCGCGCTGTGGTGGAAGGCCGATCGCGCGAGGACGAGGCCGTCGACGAGGGTCACGGTGAGGCAGGCGGGCGTGCCCGCTTCGAGCCGGAGGAGGAGGCGGCTCGCGGCGGAGCCGTGCAGGAAGAGGCGCTCGTCCTCTCGCCCGTAGAGCATCGGGATGACGTAGGGTTGGCCCTCCACCGAGAACCCGACGTGGCAGACCAGCGCCTCGTCGAGGATGGCGTGAATCGTCTCCCGTTCGTAGGCGCCCCGCTCCGGCAGGCGCCGGACGCGGGTGCGTGGACTCGGCGGCAGCTGGCTCATGTCCGGAGCATATCCGGCCGCGACGCCGCGTGATCGTGAACGGTGACGGGGTCGGCTCCCCACCCGGGCCGGCGTCGCCCGGGATCGACGTGGCCGGTGACCGTGCCGTCCACGCGCGGTCCGCTAATCGTCGGCTCGCGGGGCTCGAGGCCCTTCGGCCACCGCCGCGGGCGCCCGGAATCGGGTCCGAGGGCCGCGCCTCTCCTGCGCAGCGGCGAGGGATCATCGCGCCTTCGGGGGTACCCGCCTGCACCGGGTCGCCGCCGGCGGGCGCGGTGTACATTTCGAGCCCATTGAGCGGCGGCCGGTATCGCTTTCTCATCGCTGACGACGACGCGGGCGCGTCGCGGCTCTACCAGACGTACGCGCAGCATCGCGGACACGAGGTGATGCTCGCACGCGACGGGGCCGAGACGCTGCTCCTCGCCGCGGCGGAGCACCCAGACGTCATCCTGCTCGACGTCGCCATGCCCAAGCTCGACGGCCGCGATGTCCTCGCCCAGCTGAAGTCGAACGCCCGGACAGCGGGCATCCCGGTGATGGTGGTGAGTGCGATGGCCTCCGACCCGAACCTCCGCGCTCAACTCGTCGACCTGGGGGCGGACGAGGTCTTGGAGAAGCCGATCGATCTGACCACAGCCTTCTCGAGGGCCGAGCGGCTGGGCGAGCGGGCGCGGAAGGCCGCGGCCGGTCCCGGCTAGAGAGGGTCAGCACTCGCGACGGACAGGGGGCGACCTGGGCTTCGGGGCGACTTGGCATCTGGCCCGCCTCGCCGGGGCGGCCGCCGCACCTGGTTCCTACTCGGCCGGTTGGCGGCGAGGGGCCGCAGCCGATCTGCGAAAGCGAGGGGAACGTCGGACGGGCGCTCCTGAGGCCGCCTGCGAGGGAGACTCGACCTGGCGTCGGGCGAGCGCATGGCTCCTTCGCACGAGCGCTCTCACCCGGCGCCAGTCGATCGCCGCGAGCGAGCAGCACAGCGCGGTCCCGTGCGGGTCGTAGGGCGACTCGAACCAGCCGCGCGATGCGAGCAGGCCGGCGCGCTCCGCCGGTCCGACGCGAAGCCAGAGGCACCCGACCCCGCCGTAGCGGTCCAGCACCGCGAAGGTCCTGCCGCCCACTTTGAACGTGGGGTGGCCGAACGTGACGGTCTCCTCGGTGCCGGGCAGGCGTCCCGCGACTTGTCGGAGGCGCTCGAGCGCAACCGCCTCCCGATCGCCGGGTTCAGGGCGTGGCCGCAACCGACTCCCCTAATGCCCGGCGCCCCCGGGCGCGACGCCGAGCAACCGCCACCCGCCTCCTCCGGGAACTCCACGCCACGAGGCGATTGCATCGCACCGGAACGCCTCGACCTCGCCAGGTCGGCCGAGGACGTGCTCCCAGGCTCGCGGTCGCGACCAGGTCGACCGCCGCGCCTTCAAGCGACGCGGCGGACGGCCTCGAGCACGTCCTCGATGCGGCACGGCTTGGAGACGGTCGCCGCGGCCGGGAGGTCATTGCTGGTGGCGGACATGACGATGACGGGGATGCTCGAAAGGGCCGGATCACGCACCTGGGCCGCCCGGAACTGCCAACCGCTCATGACCGGCATCATGAGGTCGAGCAGGATGACGTCGGGCCGCCGCGCGCTGGCCTTGGTGAGCGCCTGGCGCCCGTCACCCGCGCTGGAAACGTGATACCCCTCGCCCTCGAGCAGTTCGACGAGGGCCTCGCGCAGCTCGCGGTCGTCGTCCACGACCAGGACCCGCTTCGCCTCTCCGACGAGCCCCGGCCACCGCTTGGCACCCTGCGCCACCATCCCGATCTCCTGCGCCAATTTGGGTCTGGGCCGACACCCGCGCAACCCCCCTTCCTGGGGCCAAGGAAGGCCGAACGCCGCTCGCTGCGGGCGCCTGCTGCGGCGGCTCCGTGCCGCTCTCCAGCTGGCGCTCGTCCAGGCCGCGCTCACGCCTTTCGCGCGGAGGCGACGACGCAGGGCACGAAGTAGTGGATCCCCCCGTCGCGCCGGTGCGCGCCGACACCGAGCCGGTTGGCGGCGACATCCTCCTCGAAGATCCGGCGCAGGCGTTCCTCGCCTCCCGGGTCGGGGAAGGAAGCCGCGAGCTGTTGCTCGAGCGGGATCTCCAGCTTGTAGAGGGAGGTCTCGACCTCGCGCAGCCCTGCGCGCGCGAGCAGGCGAGGGAACTCGGACGGCGGCAGCACGTGGACGTGGCTCGGGTCCCGGATCCTCTCCGCTTCGTCGTAGGCCGCGGCGAAGGGCGGTTCCACGGCTGCATCCACCACCATCAGCCCCCCGCCGGGCGCGCAGACGCGGACCATCTCGTCGAGAGCGGCAGCCGGATCGAGCAGGTGGTGGAAGGTGTAGCGGGTGAGGACCAGCGAGAAGCACCCGTCCGGAAAGGGCTGCCGGCCCATGTCGCCTTCGCGGAAGTCGACGTTCCCGATCCCGGCCCGCTGCGCGGTGGCCCGCGCGCGCTCCACCATGGCAGGCGTGACGTCGGTGCCCGTCACGTGCCTCACGTACGGGGCGAATGCGCAGGCCACGATGCCGGGTCCGCACCCCGCGTCGAGCACCGCGTCGTCCGGCCCGGCCCGCGACTGGCGCAGCATGAGCTGCAACGCTGCTGCGTTCGAGTGGGCCGGGACCTCGGAGAACGGGATCGCCTGCCGCGTGAACTGCTCGACGATCCGCCGTTCGTGCTCGGTTTGCGCCAAGGGGTCCTCCTGCGCGGGAGCGCGGTGCACGGCCAGGCACGATATCAGAGCGACCTCGAAGCGGCGCGCCGGGTGCGCGGTGGTGCGGAGCCGCCATGGCGAGCCGGCGAGTTCGGGCCGCGCGCGGCATGCGTCGGGCAGAGGCCAGCCTCGACCGGCCGCTGCGCGCACGCGGGTCGCTCGAGTCCGGGCCGTATCGCGTTCCGCCAGCCTTCGCGCCGAGAAGACCGGCCAAGCTCAACGAACCGTGCCGAGGTAGCGGTCGAGCCAGTCGATGGTCTCCTTCACCAGGAGATCCTGGGGTGGCCAGTGCCCGCCCTCGGCGATGACCTGCCGCTTGTCCCGCGCCGGCGTGCCAAGGAGCCGAAAGAGCGGGAGCTGCGAGGTCTCCACCGGGAAGAAGAAGTCATAGCGCCCGTTGATCATCAACGTGGGCTGGCGCACGCGCGGCGCATAGTTCAGGGGATCGACCTCGGGGAGCGTCGCCTGGAACTCGAGGCCGCCGCTCACCAGCACCACGGCGCGGATGCGCGGCTCGACGGCCGCGATCAAGGGTCCGAGCGCGCCGCCCCAGCTCACGCCGTGGAAGGCGATGCGGGTGGCGTCGAGGTCCTTCCGCGTCTCCACGTAGTCGAGGGCGCGGGCAAGGTCCTGCGTCCACATCAACACGTGGTCGCGATAGTTCCGGCTCCTGTCCTGGTTGTCGGAAGTGAGGCCGTCTCCGCGCTCGTAGGTGCTCTTGTAGATGGGGTAGACGAGCGCGCGCCCGCTCTTCAGTATGAAGTTGAACGTCGCGGTCCCGACCTCGACGCTCGAGCGTGCGTGGAGGGCGCCCGAGCCGGGAAAGTGGATCACCACCTGCCACGGGGGCGGGATGCTCTTCGGCGTGAAGACGAGTGCGGACATGCGCTCGCCCCGGTAGGCGGCGGCAAAGCTCACTCGCTCGACGCGCCAGCGGTCCGCGTCCGTGACGGACTCGACACGCGGGTCCAGCTCCTTCTTGTCGTACCCGTAGAGGCCCGCGTAGATGCGGAATGCGGGCTCGTCCACGGGTCGTTCCTTCGAGTAGTCGCGCATCTGGCGCCGGAGCGGGGCGAGGAGCTCCGGCCGCACGGGCTTGGGGTACTGCGCGAGTCGAAAGCCGAACGTCGCGTCGCGCTCGAAGGGCGGCTGGGCATCCGCGTCGTTGAACATGTAGATCGGTTCGTTGAACGCGCCGCCCAGGATGTAGCGGCGGTCGCCGGCGCTGTTCCAGCACCACTCCTTGGCGTTGCCGGCCATGTCGTTCAGGCCGTATCCGGAAACGCCACCGCTTGCGCCCACCTGCATGAGCCCGACCCCGCCGAAATTGCTGCGGGGGACGACCTCCGGCGCCGCCCATGTCGTCGCCGCCCTGGCCCAGTGATAGATGGTCGGGAGCGACTTCCCCGCCCAGGCGGCGTACGCGGCCGCCTCGTACCAGCTGACGCCAGTCACCGGATGGTCCCGCTGGCCCTCGGGAAAGTCGCCCGACTGCCAGGTCGCGGGCCCCGGCCTCCCCGTGCGATCGCGAAAGCGCCTCATCGCCTCGTCCCAGGAGAGCGTACGACCCCCGTCGACGAACGGCTCCCTCCAGTACTCGCGCATGCGGTAGCCGCCGGCCTCGATGAACCTGCGGTACTCGCCGTTCGTCACCTCGTACCTGTCGACAAAGGCTTCCGGGACGTCGCCGGGGATGACGTTCTCGAGGCCCACCAGGGGCAACCAGGGCATGTCGCCGCCGGGTACGGCGACCATTCCGGAAGGCACGTCGCCTTCGCGAAAGAGGCTCGCGGCGAGCTTCACGTGCGGGGGGCCGTAGCGCCAGTTGGCGCGCTCGGCGACGGCGAAGCCGGGTTTCGTCAGGCGAAGCTGGGTCGGCAGCACCGGAATCCGCGCGCCCGACACCGGCGTGACGCCCAGGGTGCGCCAGGCCGCGTCGCCGGCGCCGTAGAGGCGGGCCTGCACGACGGCCCCTGCCGGAGTCGTCTCCACGTCGACGAGGCGCGAGACGTCCGGCCACAGCCGGGTCAAGGCCGGCTCCGCCGGGAGGACCTTGTCCACCTCCGTGGCCAGCGCGAAGGCCTCGGCGAGCTTGCCCGCGTCGGCGAGCCGGATTGCCTCATCGAGCCGGGACCGAGCGTGTCGATAGCGCTGGTCCCGCCAGGCGAGCCAGCCGACGCTCGCCACCAGCGTCAGGAGGGCGCCCCAGGTCAGCGCACGTTGCCTCGTCGACGGTGCGGGCGGGCGCGCGCTCTCGGGGACGCTGCCCGCGGGGGCCGTGCGGACGACGCCCCCGGCGGTCAAATCGAAGACCCACGACAGCGCCGCGGCGACGGGGAGCCCCACCAGAGACACGAGGACCGCCCAGCGCATCCACACGCCGGGCAACTCCAGCCGCGTGACCATCACGTCGAGGCCTTGCAGGGCGCCGAACATCGCCACGCAGTAGGCGACGAGGACCCGCACGACCCGGCGACGCGAGATTTCACTCGCAAAGTGCTGAAGGGCGTTTCGCACCAGGGCCCAATAAGGCTGTCCGAGCCGCTCTGCAAGACGCCGCGCCGGCGCCCGGGTTGATTCCGAGGGGCCGGGGGCGCCCGCGTGCCACGGAGAGTGTTGCGGAGCGCGATCGGTCGGCGCCGGGGTAGGCTGCGCCTCGCGGCCCGCCATCGAGCGCGGGGCCACGGCAGCCCTCTGCTTCACCCTGCCGGGGCGCGAGACGCCCTTCCCGGCAATCGCTCTGCCGGCGAGCTATCGTTCGTGGCGAGCGGGAGCTCGGGCCCGCAACGGGGATCCGAGAGGTCCCTCGCCGGAGGTGGGCCGGGTGGCACTTGCCACGCCGGCCGTGGAGGGGCGCTTCATGCCATACGTCGTCGCGGAGCCCTGCATCGGGTGCAAGTACACGGATTGTGTCGAGGTCTGCCCGGTCGACTGCTTTCGCGCGGGCCCGAACTTCCTGGTCATCGACCCGGACGACTGCATCAACTGTGGCGCGTGCGAGCCCTGCTGCCCGACCTCGGCCATCTTCGCTGACCGGGACCTCCCCGAGCGCTGGCAGGACTACGTCGGGCTCAACGCCGAACTGGCGAAGAGGTGGCCGAGCGTCACCCACAAGAAGCCGCCGATGCCCGACGCCGAGCACTGGAGGGGCGTGAAGGAGAAGCGCGCCGCGCTCGACCTGGGGTGACGCGGGGCCTCGAACACCCCGAAGTCGCCTTTGGCCCGGCCGGGGTCGATCCCGGCGGGAACGGTGAGCTCGGTGGTCCCTCGCGCCATCGGCGGGCCGCCCGGGAGGGCATGGCTCAAGGGCGGACGCCCCTCTCCGGGGAGCGAGCCGGAGCCTCCTTCTGTGAGCGGTGATGCCGGGTGGAGCCGGTTAGATAACGAGCGACGGGTCCGCCGACCGTCGCCGGCGCGGCCAGGTCGAGGTAGCGCGGAGCTCTCCCTGTGCGCCAGAACGTCACCCAGAAGCTCATCGCCTCCCATCTCCTCAGCGGAAGGATGAAGGCGGGGGAGGAGATCGGCCTTCGCATCGATCAGACCCTCACCCAGGACGCCACCGGCACGCTGGTCATGCTGGAACTGGAGGCAATGAACCTCGATCGCGTTCGAACCGAGGTTTCAGTCCAGTATGTCGACCACAACCTCATCCAGGAGGACTTCAAGAACGCCGACGACCATCTCTTCCTTCGAAGCGCGTGCCGGCGATTCGGCCTCTGGTACAGCCGCCCGGGGAATGGCGTCAGCCATCCCGTGCACCAGGAGCGATTCGGAAAGCCGGGCAAATCCCTCCTCGGCTCCGACAGCCACACCCCGGCAGCGGGGTCCATCGGGATGCTCGCCATCGGTGCCGGCGGGATCGAGGTGGCCCTTGCGATGGCGGGACAGCCCTTCTACACGCGGATGCCGAGCGTCTGGGGGGTGCAACTCGTCGGCCGCCTCCCCGACTGGGTGAGCGCCAAGGACGTCATCCTCGAGATGCTCCGCCGCCACGGCGTGGAGGGCGGCACGGGCCGCGTCGTCGAGTATCACGGTCCCGGCCTCGACGGCCTCACGGCCATGGACCGCCACGTCATCGCCAACATGGGAGCCGAACTCGGAGCGACCACCACCGTGTTTCCCTCCGACCTCGAGGTCCGCCGGTTCCTCCGCTCCCAGCAGCGCGAGGACGACTGGAGCGAGATCGTGGCCGACCCGGGCGCCAGCTACGACGTCGAGGAGGAGGTCGACCTGTCCTCGCTCGAGCCGCTCATCGCCATGCCGTCGAGCCCCGGCAACGTCCACCGCGTCCGCGAGGTCGCCGGGGAGGAGATCTACCAGGCCTACGTGGGCTCGTCGGCCAACCCCGGTTACAGGGACTTCGCCGTCGTGGCCCGGATGGTCGCCGGCCGCCGGGTCCACGAGCGGGTTTCGCTCGACGTCAACCCCACCTCCCGGCAGATCCTCGAGAACCTGGTCCGAGACGGGCACCTGACCCTGCTGCTGCGCGCCGGCGCCCGCATTCACCAGGCCGGGTGCAATGGGTGCATCGGCATGGGGCAGGCGCCGGCCACGCAAAGGCTCAGTCTCCGCACCGTCCCTCGCAACTTCCCCGGCCGCTCCGGAACGCGCGAGGACAGGGTCTGCCTGGTCAGTCCCGAGACGGCGGCCGCCTCCGCCCTCGCCGGCGTCATCACCGATCCGCGGACCCTCGCGTTCCCCTATCCCGCGGTGCGGGAGCCCGACGATCTCGAGATCGATCGCGACGCGTTCGCCCCGCCGCTCGCCCCGGGCCAGGCGCAGGAGGTGACCCTGGAGAAGGGCCCCAACATCTCCAGCCTGCCGCACTTCGACGCCACCCCGGACGTGCTCGAGCTTCCCGTCCTCCTGAAGCTGCCCGACGACGTCTCCACCGACGCCATCATGCCCGCCGGGGCTCGCGTCCTACCGTACCGAAGCAACGTCCCGCGGATCAGCGAGTTCTGCTTCGAGGGCATCGACGAGACGTATCCGCGACGCGCCCGGCAGGTCCGCGATTCCGGCGGCCACGCCATCGTCGCCGGTCACAACTACGGCCAGGGGTCGAGCCGCGAGCACGCCGCGCTCGCCCCGAGATACCTCGGACTGCGGCTGGTCCTGGCGCGGGGCTTCGCTCGCATCCACTGGCAGAACCTGGTGAACTTCGGGGTCCTCCCCCTCACCTTCGACCGGGCGGCCGACCTCGACGCCGTCGAGGCAGGCGACCTCATTCGGGTCCGCGACCTCCCCCGGCAGATCCGCGCCGGCCTGACGGTGACGCTCCATCTGGAACGGGCGCGGGGAGGGGAAGCGAGGCTCGAGGTGCGCCACGGCCTCTCGGGCCGGCAGATCGACGTCCTGCTCGCAGGAGGTCTCGTCAACTGGGCGAAGGTCCGCCTCGGCGGGCCGGGCGCGATCGAGTCGCGGCGCGGACTTGCCTGACGCGGCCGGTCGGTCCGAAGGGAAGCAAGGTCGTCCGGTCCTCCTCCCGCCCTCGCGCCCGAGCGAGCAGCGGTCCGCGAGCCCGCGCCAGGGGCGGGAGAGCACGCGGGGAGGAGCATCCCCTCGCCCGGGAGGAGCTGCCCCAGCACCCGTCCAGGCTTGCCCGGTGCCGCGGGGGTCAATTGCTCCGCGGAAGCCGCGGGCGTGTCCGGTGGATGGCGGGAGGCGGCGGGCGATCGACGGGCGACGCGGCCGAAATCCCGCCCCGGCGACCGGAAGGTGGCCCTGCCTCCGCGACCGGGCCGGACGACCCGCGAGGCCGCGGGCGCTTCCAGGTCGTTGCGGGGGCAAGCGTCGCCCCGGCCGCGCCGGCGCTCATTCGGCAATCCCGAGGGCCGGACGCACGGCTCGCGAGCCCCAGGCCGCGCGGTCACAAAGAGGGCAGCCGCATTCGGGTCGTTGCATCCGTCAAGCATCGTCCTAGATCGAGGGCGAAGGGGAGGGGCGAGAAGAGCAGGGCAGTGGCTGCGCAGGCAACGGCCGTCGCGGTGCCGGGGTCGCCCCCCCCTCCGCTCCCGCGGGAAACCGGACCCGCTCCGCTCCGCGATGGCCAGGGCCGTCTCATCGAGTACCTCCGGCTCTCCATCACCGACCGCTGCGGCTTCCGGTGCAGCTACTGCTCTCCGGCCCCGCACCAGGAGGGCAAGGTCTTCCTGCGCATCGACGAGATCGCCAGGATGATTCGTCTTTTCGGGCGGCTCGGCATTCGTCGGGTCCGCCTCACCGGTGGGGAGCCGACGCTCCGGCCCGACGTCGTCGAGATCGCCCAGGAGGTCCGGGGTGCGCCGGGCATTCGCGAGGTGGCGCTGACCACGAACGGGCAGCGCCTCCGTGAGCTCGCGCCCAAGCTCCGCGATGCCGGCATATCGGCGCTCAACGTCTCGCTCGACACGCTCGTGCCCGCGAAGTTGGTCCGGGTTAGCGGGCGCGGAGCCGACCTCTCCAGGGTGCTCGCCGGGATCCGGGCCGCCTCCGCCGCAGGCTTCGAGTCGCTGAAGCTCAACACGGTGACGCTGCGGGGCACGAACGACGGGGAGGCCGCCGACTTGGCGCGGTTCGCCTGGAGCGTCGGGGCGGTTCCGCGGTTCATCGAGCTCATGCCCTTTGGAGAAGGGGAGCCGGTCTCGACCGCGGAAGTGAAGGCGCTGCTCCGCGCGCAGGGCGTCTCCCTGGAGCCCGACCCGACGCGGGGGTGGGGACCGGCCCACTACCTCAGGGGCCTCGACGCGGCGAGAGGGTGCGGCGGCCTCGTGGGGTTCATCGGGGCCGTCACCGAGAACTTCTGCGCCGGGTGCAACCGCGCGCGGGTCACCGCCACCGGAGAGTTCCAGGCGTGCCTGGGCGGTCGGGACCGGGTCCCGCTCGCGGCGCTCATGCGGTCCGGCGCCTCCGACGAGGAGCTCGAGGCGCGGGTGCGGGGGGCCCTCCTGCGCAAGGAGGACCGCCACCACATGGACGACGCGGGAGCCCGTCTCGTGCTGCTGCCCATGATGGGCATCGGAGGCTAGGCGGCGCCCGCGAGGCGCCCTCGGAGGACGTCATGAAGAACCGTTGGCTCATCGCCCTGGCCGGCACGATTTCGATGATCTGCCTGGGCACGGTCTACTCCTGGAGCATCTTCACCCAGCCGCTCGTCGCCAGCTTCGGCTGGTCGAACACCACCACCACCTGGGCCTTCGCCTGGGCGATCTTCTTCCTCGGCGTGGGGGCGGTCATCGGCGGGCGCTGGCAGGACCGGGTCGGGCCGCGCCGGGTCGCCATCACGGGCGTCCTCCTCTGGGGCCTCGGCAACCTGCTCGCTGGGCTCGGCACGGCCTCGCTCGGCCCGTGGTGGATCTACCTCACCTACGGCGTCATCGGCGGCCTCGGGCTCGGCATCGGCTACGTGACCCCGGTGGCCGCGGTGACGAAGTGGTTCCCCGACATGCGCGGGGTGGGCAGCGGCATGGTGGTGATGGGGTTCGGGCTCGGCGCCTTCGTGTACAGCAACGTCGTCAAGCTGTTCCGCCCGTTCGCGCTCGCCTCCCAGCATGCCGCCGCCCTGCTCGCCGCCCAGTCGCGCGCGGCGGCGGCCTCGGTGCCCTTCGAGGCGGCGCGCTACGCCATGAGCCCCGGCGACGTGGCGGCGATCATGAACGTCTTCGTCGTCTCGGGGATCGTCTTCATGGTGCTCGGCGGGATCTGCGCCTCCCTGGTGGTCAACCCGCCGCCGGGCTATACGCGGCCCGGAGCGAAGGCCCTGGCGGCGAGTTCCGGCCGCGACTACCCGCCGTCGCAGGCGGCCCGGACTCCGCAGTTCTACGCGCTGTGGCTCATGCTCTTCCTCAACGTCACGGCCGGCATCCTCTTCATCTCCAACGCCGTGCCCATCATGCGCGAGCTCACCGGCGTCGCGCCCGCCACCGCGCTCGGGGTCTACGGCCTCATCGCCGTGTTCAACGGGCTCGGGAGGTTCTTCTGGGGATCGGTCTCGGACCGCATCGGCCGGAACCTGGCCTACGTGCTGCTCTACGCGATCCAGGTGGTCATCTTCTTCTCGGTCGGTCACGCACACAGCCTGGCGATGGTCGGGACGCTCTTCGCCGTCGTGCTCCTCTGCTACGGGGGCGGCTTCGGCACCATGCCGTCCTTCACCGCCGACTACTTCGGCACCAAGCACCTGGGCGTCAACTACGGCTGGATCCTGCTGGCCTGGGGCGTCGCCGGGATCGTCGGGCCCATCTTCGTGGCCTACGTGAAGGACCACACCGGGTCCTTCAGCGGCGCGCTCGTCTACGTGGCCGTCATGCTGGTCGCGGCGACGATCCTGCCCGTCATCACCCGCAAGCCCGGGGCGACCCCGGCGGACCACACTCACTGGCCGTTCTTTCACAGACCGGCGCATCGCTGACGGAGAGGGAAGGAGAGAGGTCGTGGCAAGAATCGTCAAGCGCTGGCGCCCGTCCATCTGGGCCAGCTGGAAGCCCTTTGGGATCGGCGAGCACCATCCCAACAACTACCTGGAGATCTGGAAGGCGCTCCGCGAGAACCAGGATCAGCTCGGCTACGCGTGGCGGATCCTCAAGCAGGGCTGCTGCGACGGGTGCTCGCTCGGAACGACGGGGATGCGCGACTGGACCATGCCGGGCGTCCATCTCTGCAACGTCCGGCTCCGGCTCCTGCGCCTCAACACCATGCCCCCCTTCGATCCGGACGTGACGAAGGACGCGGCCTTGCTCCAGCGGAAATCGAGCGCGGAGCTCCGAGAAATGGGCCGGGTCCCGGTCCCCCTCCTGCGACGCCGCGGGGAGCGCGGCTTCCACCCGGTCACCTGGGAGGAGGCGCTCGCGCTGGCGGCGGATCGCATCCGCGCCTCGAAGCCGGACCGGCTGGCCTTCTACCTGACGAGCCGCGGTCTCGCCAACGAGACCTACTACGTCATCCAGAAGGCCGTGCGGGCCTTCGGGACGAACTCCGTCGACAGTGCCGCCCGGGTCTGCCATTCGCCGAGCACGTTCGGCCTCAAGGAGACCGTCGGCGCGGCCGCCACCACCTGTTCGTACGAGGACTGGCTGCGAACCGACCTCATCGTCTTCGTCGGGTCCAACGTGGCCAACAACCAGCCCGTCGCCATGAAGTACCTGCACTACGCGCGCCGCGCGGGGACCAAGGTCGCCGTGGTGAACACCTACCGCGAGCCGGGAATGGCGCGATACTGGGTGCCTTCGATCGCCGAATCGGCCCTCTTCGGAACGAAGGTGGCGGACCGGTTCTTCCTCGTCGATACCGGCGGCGACGTGGCCTTCCTGAACGGCGCTCTGAAGCACATGGTCGAACGAGGCCTCGTCGACCGCGACTTCATCGACCACCACACCGCCGGATTCGCCGAGCTCGAGCGTTCGCTCGCCGGACAGTCTTGGCGCGACCTCGCGCAGGCCTCGGGCACGACCCGCGTCGACATGGCGGGGCTCGGCGACATGCTCGGGAAGGCGAAGCGGGCCGTCCTGGTGTGGAGCATGGGCGTCACCCAGCACGTCTTCGGCGAGGACAACGTGCGGGCCATCGTCAACCTGGGCCTCAGCCGGGGGTTCGTGGGACGGGAAGGCTGCGGCCTCATGCCCGTCCGCGGCCACTCGGGTGTACAGGGTGGGGCCGAGATGGGTGCCTACGCGACGGTCCTGCCCGGGGGCTTGCCCATCACCGCGGAGAACGCCGCCAGGCTCTCGCAGCTCTGGGGTTTCGAGGTGCCCTCCACCCGGGGGCTCACCGCCCCGGAGATGATCGACGCCGCGCACGACGGGGGCCTCGATGCGTTATTCACGGTAGGTGGAAACTTCCTCGAGGTGCTCCCCGACCCAGACCTCGTCCGCGACGCAATCGCGCGCGTCCCCGCCCGGATCCACATGGACATCATGCTCTCGAGCCAGATGCTCGTGGACCCGGCCGAACTCGTCCTCGTGCTCCCGGCGACCACCCGCTACGAGACGAAGGGAGGCGTGACGGAGACCTCCACGGAGCGGCGCGTCATCTTCAGTCCCGAGATCCCCGGGCCCCGGGTGTCCCAGGCCCGCGACGAGTGGCAGGTGTTCGCCGAGATCGGCCGCATGGTCCGGCCGGAGCTCGCGAGGAGCCTCACCTTCGACGGCACGCCTGGCATCCGCCGGGACATCGCGGCCACGATCCCCTACTACCAGGGCATCGAGAAGCTCTCGAGGGCCGGGGACCAGTTCCAGTACGGCGGCCCGATGCTGTGCGCCGGCTGGAAGTTCGCCACCCCCGACGGACTGGCCCACTTCAACCCGGTCCCCCTCCCGGCCCGCGCCCGGCCCGAGGGGGCCTTCGCGGTGTCCACGCGCCGCGGCAAGCAGTTCAACAGCATGGTGCAGGAGGAGCGGGATGCGCTCACCGATGCCGCGCGCGACGCCGTGTTCATGAGCCCCGCGGACGCCGAGTCCCTGGGGCTCGGCGAGGGCGACGAGGTGGTGCTCGAGAGCCAGCAGGGAAGGCTCCGCGGCCACGTGCACCTCGCCCCGGTGAAGGCCGGCAACCTCCAGGTGCACTGGCCCGAGGGCCAGGTACTCATCGCAGGGGACGGCGGCCACCGGGGGAAGAGGTCCGGCATCCCGGACTACAACGCCTTCGTTCGCGTGGAGCGGCCGGCCGCCGTGCGCGACCGCGACGCGCCGGGAAGGGTTGAGGGGGCCGGCTCCCGGCCCTCCGCGCGCCCGGCCGAGCGGCCGCCCCGCCCGCCCGGCCAGAAGGGGCCGAGCCCGCAGCCGCCGGGGACCCTCCACTGAGGATCGCCGTCCGGAGCCGGCGTCCCCCGCACCCGCGGGGCGGGCGCTCCGGTCGAGCGCTCCGGCGGAGGCGCCGACCGGCTCGCCCGGGATCTACCGCGATGCCGGGTGCCCGCGTCTGAGGTCGGAGTGGGCGGGCCAGAGCGAGGCGGTGAAGATCACCAGGCCCGTCGCGACCTGATTCAGGGCGGCAGGAGACGCGGGGAAGGCGAACACGAACGGGGAGGAGATTGCCCAGAGGCCGAGGACCGTGTTCGCGCGCCGCGCCCCCTGCACGCCCATGGCGAGAATGGCCACCACGAAGGCGAGAAGCCCAACCACGGTCTCGTTGATGCGGACCGTGGCGGCTCCTGGCAAGAGCCATGCGGAGACGAACAGCCACGCGCCTGCCACCGCGTTGATCCATCGTGCACGCCTCATGCTCGAACCTCCAGGCGGTGGAGATCGGTCGCGGCCGGGTGGATTTCAAGTCACGGTTGGGGTTGATTGCGCATGCAACGAAAGCGGGCGTTTGCCCCCCGACGAGGGGCCGCGCCGGGGCTTGATCGGGATCGCGGCAGTGTGCAGGTTCCAGACAGCACCGCTCTGCGATGCCTTCGGAGAGTGCCCCATGCACAACCAGCCTCGAAAGATGACCCGTCGCCAGTTCGTCCGGGCGGCCGGGACCGGCGCGCTCGTGGCCGCGCTGGGTCCGTCGGTGCCGCTTCGCGCTCGCGCCCAGCAGCGGACGCTCAGGATCATCCAGTGGAGCCACTTCGTCCCCGGGTACGACACGTGGTTCGACGGAGTGTTCTGCAAGCGCTGGGGGGACCGTCACGACACCGCCGTGGTCGTGGACCACATCTCCATCAGCGAGGTGAACGCACGGGCCGCCGCAGAGGCGTCGGCGCGCAGCGGGCACGACCTCTTCATGTTCCTCTCGCCGCCGGCCGCCTACGAGAAGGTGGCCATCGACCACGCCGAGGTCTACCAGGAGGTCGGGGCCAAGTTCGGCAAGCCCATCGACCTCGCGGTCAAGTCGACCTACGACCCCAGGACGAAGAAGTACTTCGCCTTCTCGGATTCCTTCGTCGCGGATCCGGGAAACTACCGGCAGGACCTCTGGTCCGCGGTCGGGTTCCCGAAGGGACCGGACTCGTGGGAGGAACTCCACAAGGGGGCGAAGGCCATCAAGGAGAAGCTCGGGAACCCGTGCGGCATCGGGCTCTCGCAGGAGCTCGACACCAACATGGCCATGAGGGCCCTGCTCTGGTCCTTCGGGGGCTCCGAGCAGGACGAGAACGGGGCCGTCGCCATCAACTCCCGCCACACGGTCGACGCCGTGAAGTACATGCGTTCGCTGTTCCGCGACGCGGAGACCGCCGAGGTCTTCACCTGGGACCCGTCCTCCAACAACCGGGCCATCCTGGCGGGCAGGGCCTCCTACGTCGAGAACGCGATCTCGGTCACGCGGCAGGCGGAGAAGGACAACCCCGAGATGTCGCGCAAGATCCAGCTCACGCCCGCCCTGAAGGGGCCGGTGCGGCGCCTCGCCTCCGAGCACGTCATGAGCTGCTACGTGATCTGGGACTTCGCCCAGAACAAGGAGGGCGCGAAGAGGTTCCTCGTCGACCTGATCGGCGACTTCGAGAGCGCCTTCAAGGCGAGCGAGTTCTACAACCTTCCGTGCTTCCCGGCGACCGTGCCGGACCGGGCGAGGCTCCTCGCGGAGGACCCCAAGGCCATCCCCCCCGAGAAGTACAGGGTCCTCGAGGACGCCCTGGCGTGGTCGGCCAACGTCGGCTACCCGGGCTACGCCAGTGCCGCCATCGACGAAGTATTCAACACCTTCGTCATCCCCACCATGTTCGCGAAGGCCGCCCGGGACGAGATGACCCCCGAGGAGGCCGTCGGGGCCGCCGAGAAGGAGATCCGGCGCATCTTCGACAAGTGGAAGTGACGGGAGCCCGGAGGGCGCATGGCCGTCGTGGAGACGAGGCGCCTGTCCAAGACATTCGCGCGGGAACGGATCGCGGCCGTCAACGAGGTGAGCCTCCTCACCCGCGACGGAGAATTCGTTGTCTTCCTCGGTCCGTCCGGCTCCGGCAAGTCCACGCTGCTCCGGATGATCGCTGGCCTCGAGGAACCCACCTCCGGCGACGTCCTCATCGGGGGCCGGGTCGTGACGGAGCTTCCCCCGCGTCAACGGCGCATCGCCATGGTCTTCCAGAGCTACGCGCTCTACCCGCACCTCACCGTGTACAGGAACATCGCGTTTCCGCTCCGCGCCCAGGGCGTGCCCAGGGACCAGCACCGCCCCAAGGTCGAGTGGGCCGCCGGCCTGCTCGGGATCGGCGGGCTCCTCGGGCGCAAGCCGCGAGAGCTCTCGGGCGGCGAGCGGCAGCGCGTGGCGCTCGCCCGGGCGATCGTCCGGGAGCCGAGCGTGTTCCTGCTCGACGAGCCGCTCTCGAACCTCGACGCCAAGTTGCGCGCCGCGGCGCGAGAGGAGCTGACGCAGTTCCACCGGAGGGTGGGCACCACCACCATCTACGTGACGCACGACCAGGTCGAGGCCATGGCGATGGGCGACCGGGTGGTCGTGCTGCACCAGGGTGCCGTTCGCCAGATCGGATCGCCGGCCGCCGTCTACGACGAACC
>Ga0335071_10002446_pt1 | contig 19875 bp, 14 predicted proteins | sample Lox_Sample_15_FD_206724 | JGI IMG/M metagenome (GOLD analysis project Ga0335071, IMG submission 206724) | Soil microbial communities from Loxahatchee National Wildlife Refuge, Florida, United States - Lox_Sample_1.5 | ecosystem: Environmental > Terrestrial > Soil > Wetlands | place: USA...
CGGCCCTGGTTCATGAGCCATTGTCGAACCTGCTCGCATTCAAATCGCGGCAAGCCCGAAATGGCTTCAACTTTATGCGCAGCTATGATTTATAGATGGCACCTCGCAAATTAACCGGACAGCAGTGGCAGCCAGCAGCATCTCGGTACTGAGCCCGGTCAGGGGTGACCCCCGGCAAGCCGACCCGCAGAAAACTGCCTCAGGAGGCGTTGTTCTTTCAGCACTCCGCTTCGGGGGCTCTGCCTACCCAGATTGGCAGGAGTGCCCAGCATATTGACCACATGAATAGTAATACAGTCTGATACTTGCTTGCTGTTACGTCCTAGCGGATAGCTGGGGCATGAAAGAGCGATCGGCAGTTCGATTGTCCCGGTCCGAGCAGCGGGAGTTGCGTGGTCTGCCGCACAGTGGGTTGCAGCCCGGTGCGTACGGTGCTGCGAGCCTTGGCCCGACAGCAGCTGTCCGAGCAGTCAGCGCTTTCGCCCAGGCGGTCTGGAACGGGCCTTGTACGAACGAGCCCGCCCCGGCAAAGCGGCGTGGCTCGATGCCCTGCAGCGGCAACGCATCGTGGCGCTGGTCTGTGGTCCGCCACCTGCCGGGCGAGCGCGTTGGACGGTGCGTTTACTGACCGAAGAGGTCGTGCAGCGCAACCTGGTACCCCGCGTGGGACGCGAGACCATCCGCGTCCTACTCGAAAGCCACGAACTGAAGCCGTGGCGGGGAAAAAATGTGGTGCGTGGCGCAACTGGATGAGGAGTATATCCGGCTCAGGGAGGACATCTTGGCGGTGTACGAAAAACCACGCAGCCAGCGCGAGCTGGTGGTTTGTATGGATGAGAAACCGGTGGTACTGCACCAGGAAATTCGCCCACCGCAGGCCATGCGACCGGGGCGAGTGGTGCGGCGGGACGGCGAGTATCAGCGTTGCGGCACGGCCAACGCGTTCTGCGGAGTCGAGCCGAAAGCCGGGCGATATTTCCCCAAGGCAACGCGCGACCGCTCTTCACCCGAGTTTGCCGACTACTTGCGGGAGATCGCGGTGCGTTGTCCCAAGCCGATACCATCCACCCGATCCTGGACAATCTGAGATCGCACACCGGCAAGGCGGTGGTAGCGCGCTTTGGCGAGAAGGCTGGAGGCTGGTGTGGAACCGTTTCACCGTCAACTATCCGTGTGAATAATGTCCTTGACGGGAGGTACTCCTACCGGTATATTTCAGTTGCAATTCAGTTCACTCCCTAGGAGCATACAGTATGCGCCGTCCGGTATTGATCGTATCGGTTCTTTTTGTAGCGATGTCAACGCTTGCTGCGTGGGCGCAAACCCCGCTTGGCTTTGTGCCGGTTAACCCGTGCCGTCTTGTGGACACCCGCCTCCCCGATGGGCCCCTCGGTGGCCCGAGCATTACCGGCGGAACCTCGCGGACCTTCAATCCGCTCGTGAGCACATCCTGCTCGCTTCCAAATACAGCCCAGGCGTATTCGTTAAATGTGACGGTAGTGCCAAAAGGAAACTACTTGGGCTACCTGACAATATGGCCAACTGGGGTCCCACAGCCCGTTGTCTCCACGCTCAACTCTTTCGACGGGCGCATCAAGGCTGACGCAGCGATCGTTGGCGCGGGCACAGCGGGGGCGGTGAGCGTGTACGTAACGGATACCACCGATGTAGTCATTGATATCACTGGCTATTTCGTGCCGCCGGGAGTTTCCGGTGGATTGCAGTTCTACCCGCTGCAGGGTTCCCCGACTGGACCTTGCACCGTTGTGGACACCACTGGACCCAAAGGCGCTTTGGGCGGACCTGCCCTGGCAGCCGGCACAGCCCGTTCCTTCCCAGTGAGCACCTCAACCTGCTTCACCTCGGACCCTAACGCGCAATTCGCGGAAGCTTACTCGCTGAATGTCACAGCCGTGCCAAAAACGACCCTGGGATACTTGACCGTTTGGAACTCGGACTTTAGTCAGCCAACGGTTTCTACTCTCAACGCCCCGACCGGCACGGTGACCTCCAACGCCGCTCTTATCGTGACGGCGTCGGGCAGCATTTCTGCCTATCCTTCGGACGCCATCGATTTAATGATCACTACCAATGGCTACTGGGCAGACCCGCTGGTGGTTGGCTTCTCGGGATTGTCGCTGTACACGATGACCCCATGCCGAGCGCTGGATACCCGCACGATTGGCGCCGGGGATCCTGTGGTCGGGACCCAAAACGTCGATGTCGTCGCGAGCGGTTGCGTAACAGCGCCTCCCCAAGGATACGTAATGAACGCGACAGTCGTGCCTACGACTACCCTCGCCTACCTAGACGTATCCGATCCGTCGCTAGTTCCACCCGCTGTCGACACGCTCCATGCTTTAGACGCTGCGGTGACTTCAAATATGGCACTCGTTACGGCCAACTGCTCGTGGTATGGCTGCACCGGATTCCCGGTAGGTTCCGTGGACTACGTGGCGGCCAGCCCGACAGCCGTGATTCTGGACGTAACGGCCACTTTGGATTATTCGTTCTTGACGATCACGACTCCGTCGCTTCCAGATGCGTATCAAGGGGTTGCATACAGTATGACGCTGACTGGAAAAGGCGGGACGCCTCCATACATGTGGACACAGACGGGCTTGCCTACTGGTCTGTCGCTGAATATGACCACGGGAGTGATCTCGGGAAAAACTACTGTAGCGTCTGGCGCCTATCCGGTGACGGTAACCCTCACGGATAACAAAGGAAATAATGTTACAACGCCCTACACCTTAACGGTTCAGCCACTTACCGGTCTGCAGGTCATTCCGGCGGTGTTGCCGAACGGGCAGGTTGGAGTATTGTACGATCAGTTTGTTTCCGCGACTGGTGGCATTCCGCCGTACACGTGGTCTGTGTCGTCGGGGAGTCTACCGCCGGGCGTAAGCTTGAGCACCACAAGTGATCAGGCCGAACTCAAGGGGACACCAACGACGCCTGGAACCTACAGTTTCTCGCTGCAGGTGACCGACTCGGAACATCCGGCGGCCACGGCGTCTCATTCGTTCACGATCACAGTCAACTAGACTGGTGTCGGAGAACGACCGCAGACAAGTTAACCAGGTGAGTGAACGAGGCTCCCGAGATTCTCGGGAGCCTTATTTTTTATTCCTACGATGCTTATATTGTTATGCCCTGTCATCGCGGCAAGTAGCTGGCAGTGTTCCGAGGGCCAGCCTGCCACACCACGATGTTTTGTAACTCAATTTCCTGCAGGAGGAACAACCAACCCTCAGTCGGAGCGCTTCCACGGTAAACTGAACGCCTAAACCGTTTGGCGCCTGTGCCGAGGCCTCAGGATTTTCGGGATCTTCCACGCCGCGTCACCCCTGCTGGAGTTTGGTGTAGTATAAGAGGATAAGCACAATTCGCTGAGGCGAGGATACGAGGGAGTCGAATGGGATACTTGGCAAAGGTCAGCAGCACGGTTCTGGTGCTGTGTTTGGTGTTAGTCGGTAACCGCGCCCTGTCGGCGCAGGCCGCGACGGCTTCGACGGGAGTTCAAACCGGCACGGCCAACTCGGGGGCCAAGGAAGCTACCGAAGCTAAAGACTCGTCGGCCGACAGAGTGCACACAGGCCCTTCGCCCCTCGCAGCGACGCCGCAAGTGACGTACCAAAACGGTTTACTGAGCATCAAAGCCGCTAACTCCAGCTTCAGCGACGTTTTTCGCGCCGTGCAGCAAGCCACCGGTATCGTGATCGAATACCCTGCCACCGCAGCAAACGAACGGATAGCGGTGGAGTTAGGCCCAGGCAAACCCAATGACGTGATCAAAGACTTATTAAACGGATCAAGTTTTAACTACATCCTCACCGGTGAGTCAGGCGACTCTGGGAATGTGCAACGGGTCGTTCTCACGACTCAACTGGCACCGGAGGAAGGGACTGGGTCTGGTCCAGCGCGGGTGGTCGATGCAAAGACGGTGAAGCCGAAAACGGCCACGGTAGCCAGGCGTACCACAAGCGATGGCCGGCCGGCGGAGCCCGCCATACTGCCAGTGGCGGGGGACATGAACCAATCTGCGGTGATAAATACCTCTGTGCCAGGCATGGAGAGTAATCCGCAGCTGATAGAGCGGACGAATCGCTGGATGCAGATCGATAAAGAGCACGCGCAGCGGATGGCAGATCCCGCCAACAAAGATGCGCCCCCTCCCCCGCCGCCACCTATGGAATAAAGAAATCTGCAGGCCTCACTACCCGCCTTTGGAAGGGAAAGGCTTCTGTACCCGCCGAGGGCAGAATCAGCGGATATCCGATCTCCCGGATTATTGAGTAATACCCGCTCGCCGGTCAGGAAACTTCTGATCATCCGATGCCGGTCGGCAGTTATGCCACCGATAAGGGTCGCAGCTAGCTAGCTGTGCCGCGGATTCCACTGTCAGGGCGAGAATGCCCGATGGTGAAACACGATGTGGTTCTCAGATCTCAAACTTGCCGCCACTTCAGCGCTCCCTCTATACTGGGCCCATAATCCTCATAGAAGTATGGCGAATTCCGCGATCAGTCGTCTTACACGCCCAGATCGGCAGTCGCTCGCGTCGTGGCTTACATCGATCTGCCTCATCGCTGGGGTCGTCTTACTCGGATGTGCCCCAGTCTTATCGGGCAAAGCCGTTCCCTTGTGGGACGCTGGCGATTATTTTGGACCGATGTTCTCTTTGATAGCCGACCATTTAAGATGCGGCCGGCTGATGCTGTGGGACCCGTGGATCAACGGTGGCTCTCCTGATTTCGCAGAGCCCCAGCTTGGATCAGCATCACCGGTAGTGCTCGCGTTCGCGCTGCTACCGCCCGATCCCTTTCATGGCTTTATCGCTTACTGGCTCAGCTTATGGATCTTCGGCGGGATTGGAATGCTGCTGCTATGTCAGCACCTGGGCGCGCCAGTCTGGGGTTCCCGGGTAATTGCGCTTGGCTTCATCGCGTGTGGTATTTACACTGCCAACGCCGAACATACCAGTTGGATTTGCTCGTTCTCCTTTTTGCCGTGGGTGTTATGGCGCTTCGACGTCGGACTGATCGACCGGCGGCTGTGGTGCATTGTTCAGACTGCAGTGCTGTGGGGGGTATCGGCCCAGGGAGGATACCCCGGTGTCGCGATCACAACTCCCATTTTTCTAACTTTGTGGGGCGCGGGCAGGCTCTGGACGTCTCGCAGTGGGATGGAGGATCAGCCTAGCCTTCGCCAGCATGTTCTTCTTCTGTTAGTTGCGGCGGTGATGCTTGGGCTAATCGGTTCAGCGGTGATGAGTGCCACCTATGTCAGCTTCTTACGCGAGACTCGCGGTTATAGTCTCCGTGCCAACGACCTTGACCGGCAGTTTTCAGTCAGCTCTGGGGTACTGCCTCCTGCAGCCTACGCAACCTTAATAAGCCCGTACTTATATCAGCTGCAGTCGCCCGACCATCGAACCCTATGGCGTGAGACCGATATTTCTATGGTCAACGTTTACATGGGCGTGCTGACCCTGGTACTGGCATTGGCGGCGCTGTCCAGGCCCTCCCGCTGGCGATTCTGGCTTTTTCTGGTAGCTGTTTTCTTCGGCTGTTGTGCTGTTGGCAACCGCCTGCCGGTTCGCGGCTGGCTGTACGACTGGGTTCCACCCACACGGTATTTCCGTATGCCATCGCTCTTCCGCATGTACGTGATCCTGGTCGCAGGAGCCCTTGCAGCGTATGCGACCCGGGATCTTGAAGTAGAGTGGCAGGGATCAGGCTCGCGGGCCCGAATAACCTTGTTAGCAATTTCAGCCATCGAGGGCCTTGCCGCTCTGCTAACGTACACGGCTCTCTTACGCAGCGTGAAACAGGACGCGACGAGTGCACACTATCCGCTGTTCCATCTGCTCGTGAGTTGGGCGGGAATCACCGTGATCTCCTTGGGCGGCGTGTGCGGCTGGCTCTCGCGTAGGACTTGGGTAAACAGCCTGATTGTCCTCGCTGTCGTAGATGCTGCATTGGCCCTCTACATTTCGAGCCCAACGATGTTCTCCTTCAGCGCGGTCTCCGAATGGAAGGCCATGGATGTGCGGCACGTCACCAATTTGGACCTCTTGCCCAACGGATGGGAGCGTACCTTGTTGCCAACACCGGATGTCGGAATGTCGCCTAACAACCGTAACGTCGCCTGGAAGATTGCGGGTCTCAATAACCGTACCCCGTTGAAGAACGCCTACTTCCAGAAGTACGTCGAGGTCCCCGAATTAAGCAGCATCGCCGTGGGCTCGCAACGAGTCTGGTTCTCCGATCAGCCCGTTTGGCTCTCTCCCAGCGATCGGAATCTGGCCGAGTTCGTGAAAGTAAGCCGGGCGATCGGGTCGGTACCCATGACTCTGCAGACCCCGTCCGAGATGACTGACGCAAACACGCTGTCGTCGCAAACTGACCCGGGCTGGACTCAGAAGGTGCGGGCGATGATACCGGCAAAGACCATTCTGATCGCCTATACTCCCAATGATCTTACGTTTCGGTACTATGCCGAGCGCGACGGATGGCTGCTTCTTACCGATCGCTGGGCCAATGCTTGGTCGGCCAGAGTGAACGGACGTGCACAGCCTATCATGGGAGGGAATTTCATCTTCCGAGCGATTCCTGTGGTACGTGGTGACAACTTAGTCGAGTTCCACTACCGACCCCGTACATATTACTTTGCTCTGCTTACGCTCAGCTGGTTGGTCATGTTCGCCGTGCTTGTTGTGCAACCATCGATATGGCGCATATGGCGGCGCCGCCAAGTTCGAATCAGAGTCGCCACGGCTCTGCCGGGAAAGCAGCAAGAGTCTGCCAGATGCCGGAGTCCATGGGAACGGTGGCAGAATACATAGCTGTGCCGCACGGTCCTCGATTCGCTTTCTCTGAGACACTGTAGAACCTAATCAGGGTGCCGAACCTGTTACAATCGAGTCGATTGCGGACGAATCTACCTACCGCTACTGTGCCTTCGTGAGTCCGGCAAAAACATCGAAAACAAGGCAATCCGGATCAGCAGCCGGTCTGCGATTCATGAGTGAATGAACTACCTGTGGGATGAACGCTTTCGACTTTTCCGAAGAGATGTCGTCGAAGAATTCCCGTATTCCGACGGAGTCGAGTTCGAATCTCGACTGCTCGAGATAGTCACGACGGTCAGCGACCGCGGAACCTTCTCTCCGGAGATTGCCCAGGCGATTACCGACTGGCCGAGTGAGTATCACTTCAGTCGGTCTCGTCACTGTCTGGTTCGCCCACTCGGAATAACGGCGGGGGATAAGGTACTGGAGCTAGGCTGCGGCTGCGGTGCCGTGACCCGGTTTTTGGGCGAGACCGGCGCCGAGGTTGTTGCGGTCGAAGCCAGCCTGCTTCGAGCGCGCATTGCCGCCGAGCGCTGTCGCGATCTTGGCAACGTGCGTATCATCGTCGACAACCTCACGAAGTTTCACACCGATCAACAGTTTGATTACGTGTTGTTTATCGGCGTGCTGGAATATGCCGCCGTTTTTTCCGATGGTGCCAATCCCTTTGTCGATCAACTGCGTAGCGCAGCGCAACTTCTGGCCCGCGGGGGCCGCGTGGTGGTGGCGATCGAGAATCAACTCGGCCTGAAATACCTCAATGGTTGCAGCGAGGATCATGTCGGAATCCCGTTCTTCGGGGTACAGGATCTGTATGCGAAGAATTCCGTTCGCACGTTCGGACGCCAACAGCTGAAGACAAAACTCACCGCGGCCGGTCTGCCTCACCTTCGTTTCTATTACCCGTTCCCGGACTACAAACTGCCATCGGTCATCTTATCTGAGGAGGCCCTTACCGATCCCGATCTCGACTTGGTGGACCTGCTGGCACGTTGCCATGCCAGAGATTACACAGGCCGGCCATTCCGCTCGTTCGACGAAAGCCTGGTGTTTAGCGTGGCTCACAAGAACGGAGTATTGGCCGATTTAAGCAATTCTTTCCTGGTGGTTGCCATGGCGGACGCCCCACACGCAGACGAACAGCCCGCGCTTGCGCGTGCATATTCGGTAAATCGCGAGGCGCAGTTCGCCACGCAGACTACGATGTTGCGCCAGGGATCTGGGCTGGTCGTGACCAAGCAGCCTCTATTGCCTGTCTCCGGACCCCGCCTGGTCCATGCCGCAGGAATGAAGTTTGTGCTGAGCTGCTCGGATTCTGCCTACGTCAGTGGACGTCAGTTACTGTGGAAGCTCCTCAGGGCCAGGGTCTCCTCGGCTGGGCCGGAACCGATCTACCAAGCGCTCCAGCCCTGGTTTCGTTACGTTTTGGGCCGAGCTCAATCTTTGCCGGAGGCGTCGCCATCCGACTTGGCTTCCTATGTACTCCCCGGACATATGCTGGATTGCACTCCGTTCAATCTGATCGAAGTGGGCGATGAACTCATTCTGATCGATGTTGAATGGCTGACGGAGGATCGCATTCCCGCGGGCTGGGTGATCACGCGCGGGCTTCTCTACTCGCTTCAGGCCGGCTCGGCGCCGGCCAGAAATTTACAGTCACTCCTTGCAGTCCTTGCGGCTCTGTGCAGCGAACATGGCTTGTTGGTAACACCTGAAGATATCCAGAGCTGGCTCGCTCAGGAAGCCGACTTCCAAGCGGTTGTCAACAGTCGCCCCCCGGCGCGGATAGATATCGAAGTGACGACCGGAACGCGTTCTGCCCTGGTTGAGATTGCCAGCTTGAATCAAGAAATGCGGGAGGTGGTGGCGGCGCGCGACAGAGAATTCGAGAGCAAGAACGAGTACATCTCCCGGATCGAGGATGACATCCGCCGTAAGGACCAATGCATCAGCGAGATCGAGGATGACATCCGCCGTAAGGACCAATGCATCAGCGAGATTGAGCAGAATCTTCGACGGGCGAACGAGTCGATCGGCGAGCTCATTCGCCTTCAGGCCAAGCTGACGGGTGAGCATGAGAATACCAAGACACAGCTGCGGAATCTGCGTGTCGAGTTCGAACAAATCGTGCAATCGCGAAGCTGGCGCTACACCGCTATCGTGCGCCAGTTGGCCCGACGAGTGCTACGGCTAGGAGCGGAAGGTTCGCAAGCCTCACGACAACTGCAACAGGAACGGCAGGTCGTCACGGATTCAGGACTTTTTGACGCGGCTTGGTATCTTGCACGAAATCCAGACGTCGCGACGGCAGGGTTTGATCCGCTGACCCATTTTCTCCGGCATGGCGCCGCTGAGCTGCGCGATCCAGGTCCCAGCTTCTGCACTCGATGGTATTTGGAGCAGAACCCGGACGTACAGGCATCGGGGCTTAATCCACTGGTTCATTACGCAAGGTTCGGTGCCCCAGAGGGCCGCAGGCCCGCACCCGGCCCGGATCGAGGAGCTAGCGCGAACCCGACGTCGCCGCAGTGGCAGATCACTTCGTCTGCGCTCATTCGGCGAGCCCAGCAAGAATGGGAACGAAGCGGCGGTGATCGCCTGCGCGCCATCCTGTCCAGTGAGGCAGTCGTGGAAGTTCCAAGGGCCGCCGACCCACCGGTATCCATCGTGATGGCGTTGCACAACAAGGCGCATTTGTCACTGCTGAGCATCGAGTCCCTCCTGGCCCATGCCGATGTGCCCTTCGAACTTGTCCTTGTCAACAATGCCTCGCAGGACGAAACGGCGGAGTTGCTGGAAAGAATCATCGGGGCTACGGTTTTGGCCAACACGGCCAACGTCGGGTTCGGCGTGGCGTGTACTCAAGCCGCGAAGGTGGCCACGAGTAAGGTGCTTTGCTTCTTCAACAATGACGCGCTCCTCCTTCCGAAATCGCTCGGAGTTGTGCTGGAGCAATTTCGCAGCGACCCCGGAATCGGGGCCGTGGGGGGGAAGGTCCTGCTGGCCGACGGTTCACTGCAGGAAGCCGGCAGCATCATCTGGTCGGACGGAAGTGCGTTGGGCTACGGCAGAGGCGATGACCCGCGGCTCCCCCAGTATTGCTTTCGGCGGCCAGTCGATTACTGCTCCGCTACTTTCCTGTTCACGCCCACCGAGTTGTTTCGATCGCTCGGCGGATTCGATGAGGAGTTCGCTCCCGCCTACTACGAAGACGCCGACTACTGCATGAGGGTGTGGCAAAGTGGCTTGCGCGTAGTCTACGAGCCGCAAGCGGTCATACGACACTACGAGTCAGCATCATCGGGCGGCAACGAAGCCGCGAAGGACCTGATGGCCCAGCAACAGAAGAAGTTTGTGGGAAAATGGCACGCCGCACTAGCTGCACACGATCGGCCGGAGACCAGCAACGTTGTGCGAGCTCGCATTGCAACTCAGTTCCGTGGCCTGCGGATCGTCTACATCGATGACCGAATACCGCATAGACACTTAGGGTCTGGCTTCTGCCGTTCTAACTATATCGTCAATCAGCTTGCCCAAATGGGGCATTGTGTCACCTGCGTCAGTCTGTCTGTTCCCCTGGGAGGATGTGAACAGGAATATGTGGATATTCGGACCGACATAGAGTTGCTCGACGGAGTTTCATGTCGCGAGTCGCTGCTGCACGATTATCTTCCCCAATGCGATATCACATGGATTAGTCGGCCGCACAATTTGCAGACGTTCCTTTCATGGCAGGATCAGGGAGCTGGCGAAAAGCGCTTTCGCGTCGTTTATGATGCCGAAGCTATCTTTGCCGAACGGAAGCAGCTGGAAGCGAAGCTTCGGCATGAGGTGGGCGAAGACTCGGCTCTTGCGGATCTACAGAACGAGACGGAATTGGCGAAGCTTGCCGACGCCGTTGTTGTGGTTTCAGAGAAAGACCAGGCGACCATGCTTGCGGCGGCAGTAGCGGACGTGTCGGTGATCGGACACCAGATCGCCCCGACGCCCACACCGTCAGCCTTCGAGCAGCGGCACAGCTTGCTTTTTGTGGGCGCGATGCACGGAAGCGACAATCCCAACGCGGATTCGATGCGTTTTTTTTGCAGGTCGATATGGCCTGCGGTGCGCAGGGCCATCGGCGCGACTCTGGTCATTGTTGGCTACGGCACCGACGCAGCAGTCAGTGACCTTGGCACAGAGGGCATACAGGTCTTGGGGGCACGAGGAGACCTGACGCCCCTTTATAACGATGCCCGCATATTCATTGTTCCGACTCGTTACGCGGCGGGCCTTCCGTACAAGGCCCACGAGGCAGCAGCGCATGGTGTTCCCATGGTGGTCTCCGATGTGATCGCTCGCCAACTGGACTGGCGCGACGGTGAAGATTACCTCGCGGCCAGCGATCCGCACCTCTTCGCGGCAAGCTGCATTCGTCTATATCGGGATCGAGGTCTCTGGGATAAACTCCGCTGGAATGCACTCAAGCGTGTCAAGGCAGAACTCGACGAGTCACGTTCCGCAGAGACTCTGTCGGCGTTAATCGCGAGGGTAACCGGCAACCATAGGACGGTCTCTGTTAGATAACGTGTTTTCAACAAAACAAAGGAAGAAGGATTTGTCCACCGTCATGCTATCAATTCCAGTTCCCATCCAGGTTGCCGAACCCCGCTATCAGACAGGTGCGGAAAGCTAGCCGAGCGAGTTCCTTCTTTACTCGCTTTTTTAGTCAACCAGATTCTCCCACACCGCGTTAAGCTCCCTTCGTGCAAAGCCCCTCGCTGGAAATGTCAGATACGGTGATTAGCCACTTCTGGTGTCAGTTCTCGCCGATACGTGGAGCAGATCTCAGGGCCTGCTGGACTCACGCAAAAGGCGCGCTGGCAACGGGAAAGCTGGGCGTCGTGCGAAGTGCACCAGCTTTTCTACAAAATCGGTTCGGCGAACGACCCCGCCAGAAACCGCCGAGCACCCGCCTGGCGAGTGGTACTAGGCATCCATTTGAGGTAACCTTACATAAATGGCCTGTGCCCTGCACCGAGTTGCAGTACGATTCGAGGATCGTGCAATTCCGGCCGTACATAATAAGACGAATAATCCGCATGGCGAACTTCCCTGAAAGCTCAGCGAGTTTCTCTGCTCGGTTTCTAACCGAAGTACAAGAAGTTGCCCAGCAACTGGACGCCGCTGCCATCGAGAAGATGGCAGCGCTGCTGACAACGATACGGGAACGCGGTGGGCGCTTGTTTATCCTTGGTGTCGGCGGCAGTGCGGGGAACGCGTCGCATGCGGTCAATGACTTCCGCAAGCTAGTGGGTCTGGAGAGCTACGCACCAACGGACAATGTGTCCGAGTTGACTGCTCGAACGAATGATGAAGGCTGGCTGACGGTGTTCGAGGCTTGGTTGCGCGTAAGCGGCCTGCAGGCGAATGACGCAATCCTGGTGTTTTCGGTGGGCGGCGGCAGCGTGGAGCGTAATGTCAGTCCGATCCTGGTGGCAGCGCTGGACTATGCGAAATCGGTGGGCGCCAGCGTCTGCGGGATCGTGGGACGCGATGGCGGCTACACGGCCAAGGTGGCGGATGTTTGTGTCATTGTTCCGGTGGTGCATCCCGAGCGAATTACGCCGCATTCCGAGGCGTTCCAAGCGGTTGTGTGGCACTTGCTGGTATCGCATCCGGCCCTGCAGCTCAAGGCGACCAAGTGGGAATCGATCGCCCCGTCGAAATGAAAAGAGCGGTATTCCTTGATCGGGATGGGGTTGTTAACGAAGCCCCGGTGCGCGACGGCAAGCCCTATCCACCCAAGGATCTAGCGTCGCTGAGAATCCCGGAGGATACCGCGGAAGCGCTTCGGCGCCTGAAGGCTGAGGGTTTTCTCTTGATCGTAGCAACGAACCAGCCGGATGTGCCGCGGGGAAAAGTCACCCGGGACGCTGTGGAGGCCATCAACCAGCATCTCGCCGCCAATCTTGATCTGGATGATGTGTTTACCTGTTACCATGACGATGCAGAGAATTGCGATTGCCGCAAGCCCAAACCGAGTCTTTTTCTGCAGGCTGCACGCCGGTACAACGTCGACCTACCGAGCAGTTATATGATCGGGGATCGGTGGAAAGACACGGATGCGGGCGCCAATGCCGGGTGTAAGACAGTTCTGATCGACTTGGGATACCAGGAACGTGATCCGGATGTCCCTCCCAACTATAGAGCGAGTTCGCTTCTGGAGGCCGTGGACTGGATCCTGCGAAATGATGCGGAGAACGCGTGAGAAGCGTCTCGGAACTGAAAATCAAGTTGTTCGCCGACGGGGCTGATAAGGCCCAAATCCTCCAAGCGCAAGCCAATCCCTTGATTCAGGGCTTTACGACCAACCCCACGTTGATGATCGACGCCACTGCCTCGCGATCCTTATACACTCTCCCAGAATGATTAAAACGACAGTTCCCCAGCTTAAAGAAACTAGCCAGATGTATCCCCGTGGCTCGTAGCGAAATGAGACGAGGTTCTCGCCACGGCTGACCGGCACGGCTCGAAAAATGAAGTTGCCACCTGTATTCGGCGCGTCGTGACCGTTGACCTTCACATGCCAGTGGGGCGCCCAACGATCGGTAACTAGCAACCAGCCATCTTTCTCGGCATTCAGCCTAAACGCGAGCTCGTTTGGGGAATAGCGCACGACCTCAACGTCTATCGGTGATGCCGAACGCGCCATCTGTCTCCAGCTTGTAGCCTCGGCAGCCAGGGATTTATCAGTGGAATTCGTACATCCCATCATCGCATCTGGTGTGTGAAGAACCACCGGAGGAACCCCAAGAGCGTGGCTGGTTCTCACATATTCACTAAAGGCACTTTCGCTCGGCGGCAGCCACATGGGCTGTGGCGAAAACCAAATCCTCCTATCTCCAATTGCCAATTGCTGCAGTATGGGATCGTTCACATAAGAATTGAAGAAAGGGTTTACCATCCCAGAATAGCTTGCGAGTGTTGGCATCTTGAGCACTACGTTGCGATCATGCTGGAAGTACCCGAGGTCATCAGGAGGCAACAGTCTTCGCTTTAGGCCATTCGCAGTAAGATCCAGACTGCTCTCGTGCTTGGAAACCATGATATCCCACCATGAGTTCGGGCCTCTCGAATATAGAGTCGCTTTGCTTACCTGGATAGCGGTCGCACTGTCATAAACAGCGATTAGCAAGAGGCACGCCACCAGGAGACGGCTCGAAATAACTTGTGTCCACCACACAAACAGAATTGACAATATCGAGATCCATACCAGCGTAAAGACTCTCAATGGGTGAGGGATGCCGTCAACAGGGAGATGAGCAGTATGCATTATCGACCGATACGCCAGGAACGAAGCCACGAAAACTACAATACTAACCAGCACAAATCTCCCACGCTCTGCCTTATCACCGCCGCCCGCTCGACTCGCATCAATCTGCAAGAGCCCATAGCTGGCAAGAATAAACAACCCCATCATGGCAAACGGGCTAAAAAGAGAAGGAAACCGAAAATACCGCGTGGGCAGAAGAAAATCATAGAGCAAGCCTCGTAGCGGCAGGTGCTTTCCCACGGAGCAGGCGAGGAAAAACATGACAATTGCGCCAATCCATAGCTGCCATTTTTGCGGCCGGAACAGGGCGATCATCGCCGCAACAAGAACCAGCGATCCCGAATAAATGCTGCTCATGGAAACGTCGGTCTCCGGCCAAATTGAATAGGGAGGAGAATTGAGCAGATACAGGAAGGGGCTCGCTAGTGTAGCTATTGCCTGTGGAGGCAGGGGAAGAGCCTGCGAATATTCGCGGCTGACACCTCCGACGCGTGTCGTATATCCCTTGGCATAGACTAAGAACCCCAGATAAGGCGGGCTCATTACTGCAATACCAATGGCGCAGAAAATACCGAGTCCAATGCCCAAAGAAAGCAGACGCTTGACGAGCGGACGATCTCCATCTTTGAAGGTGTCCGTAGGAAGCCATGCCCTTCCTAGGCCCCAAAGCCCTACGAACAATGGCGTCAAAATTACAAGAGCAGGGTATCCGCCCAGGGCGGATAGGCCCCACAACATTCCTGCCACCGCCATTTCCCAGCACGATCGTCGTTTCAGCGCAACATCAAATCTCCATATGATCCAGGGCAAGAATGAGAAGGTATATACGATAGTGGTATGTTCGCCGTGTCCCGTAACAAAACCACTGGCGGTAAAACCGAGCGCAGTAACCAACCCTGCCCAGGCGGCAACTCCAAGATGACGAGAAAGCAATAGCATGCCAATGCCGCCGAAGATCCAGATGCTAAGCCAGTACGCCACGAAGCCATGAAGGAAATTGCTGGACAGCAATCCAAAAGCCAGCAGGATTGGCGAGCTTGATCCAACCTGGGGATCCGTGAAATCGGGAGACCCTCCGTTCATCCAAGGGTTCCAAGTTAGAAGGTGGCCGGCTTTGGAATGATCTGCGACCAGAGAGAACATTGGTCCATAGAACGCCGCAGCGTCCCAGATCGGAGTTGCCTTGCCAAGGAGAAGGTCAGAATTGCCAACCAAGACGATCGCCGCAAGACAGCCAGCACAGAGGAGCCACGCAACTTTGCCGTTTGCCGTAGTCCCAGCGCGAATCACTCATTGTTCTCCTTGACCTTGTGAGCAGGAAGCATGGTAACTAGTTCAGCCAACCAAAAACTCGCGTTGTCCCCTCCGATGAATTAAGCTTGCCGAACACACTCCATAATCAAGTGCGTATATGGTATTCGCAAGACATCGCTTCGCAGATGGGGAACCACACAAAAAAACGAGGTGTGCGCAAGTGTGAGGTAAGCCTCCTGAGTCCGCACGAACCGTCCCCGATCGCTCGATAGCAGGTAACGTTCCAGCCTCGATTGACCGGTCGTATAACAGCCATCATTCGTAATGAGACGGCCACCAGGCTTCAGCGCAGCATGGCCGAGGCAGAATAAGTTCCGTGCTTCGTCGTCATCGAGATGATGTGTCAGTCCGAGTGCCAAGACGATATCAAACGCGCCAAATTCTGATATGCTGTCATGGTTCACGCGTTCGCATACGAAGTCACCGCGCTTACCGTATCTTCGACGAGCAGTTGCTATGTATTCGGGGTTGACATCCACACCCATGTACTGGCACTTAGGCAGGAACGGTAGCATGTTGCCTGGACCGCAACCGACATCGAGAACACGGTCCGAGGCTCTCGGACGGATATATTCGCTCACCAGTATCCGGCTTCGATAGTTGGCCCCGATGATCTGGTGATAAAGCTCATAAAAGTAAGCTCGATCTAGAATCGGCCGCAGTAGTTTGATCATGACGTACTCGCGTCGTTCTTCGTAGCAAACACCGCATATTGTCCGCCCAGCGCCAGCCAACCTAATCCCTTTTCAAGCCCGTCTCCGGTACTTCGATATATGAATTCAGGAAAATAGAGGAAGTACCGCCATTCCACGACGCTAAATCCGGCTGACTCTAGGATTCGGCTGGTCTCACTGCGAGTCAGAAGAATGGCGTTGGAGTCGACAGGCGTTCGCCCGACGACGAGCCGCGTAATTGGGTTATACGGATTGTGCTCGATAATCACCAATACGCCGCCGGTCTTCATAACACGGCCTATTTCACATGACAGTGCTGTTCTTTCAGCGACGGGCACATGATGGTACACGCAAACAGCGGTAACAAAGTCAAACCCATTGCTGTCGTACGGAATTCTGCGCACGTTGGATTGCACGCGCATCTCAAAGTTGTTTGCCCCGCTTAGCATTCCCGCGGATGGATCGCATCCCGCGACGCTGGCAAAGTTTTCGCTCAATAATGCCAGCAACTCCCCCTTTCCGCACCCTACGTCCAGATATCGCATTGAGTCGGTCTTCAAATTTCGATGGCGGAAGTAAGACCGAATCAAATCACGCTTACGCAAATGGAAGAAGTCGGGACTGCCGCCGAAGCGATCCCTGACGGGATCCTTTAGGAGCTCTTCATATGAGCTCGCATAATTGTCGAATTCAGGTCGATTCATATGCCGCACTATTGTTCGGAAAATCTGATTTGGTTGAGAGTGGCTTCAATCGTATCATTTCGCCAGTGGCAAAGTACCTGACTTGCTACCTCACACTCGGCGGTGAATTTCAGCCGGGTATTCCGACGTCCCCAACGAGACTCTGGATGCCGGGCCACTCCGGTCTGAGCCGATATTCATGGTTCCGCCCACCAGGTACAACGGGCGATCCTTGGACTGTTCGTAGATCTTCCCGACGTACTCCCCAACAATACCGACACTCATCAGAGTTGCTCCGCCCAGAAGGCTTACGAGGACGGTTAGTGAGGACCAGCCGGGCACTGAATACCAGTGAAATAGGTGAGCTAGCGTAGCACGAACTGCTTCCTCCATCCCGAGAAGCGTCGCGATTACCCCTAGCAACACGCTGGCACGAAGCGGCAGTATCGAAAACGAAGTCGCCGCCGTCCATGCAAACGACAACATCTTCGGTAGGGGGTATTTGGTTTCACCTGCTGCCCTCGGTCCCCGCTCGTATTCGACTCCAATCTGTGGATAACCAACCCATGCCACCATTCCCCGTAGGAACCGATGAGTCTCCCGCATACTGCGCAATCCATCCAGGCACCCTTGCGACATCAGACGAAAATCGCCAGCATCCGTGGGTAGATCTTTGTACACCATTCCCTTCATGAGCCGATAAAAAATCCATGCGGTTAGGCGCTTGAACGCAGTCTCTCCAACTCGCGTAATCCGCTGGCCGTAAACCACATCGTAGCCTTCGCAATAACGAGCTATCATTTGATGAATCACCCATATGGGATCTTGCAGATCGGCGTCGATCAGGACGACCGCGTCGCCCGAGGCAAAATCCAACCCGGCTGTAGCCGCATTTTGGTGGCCAAAATTGCGCGACAAATTAATGACTTTGATGCGCTCATCGGCGCGAGCCCAACTAACAATCTTTGCGAGCGTATTGTCTCGGCTGCCGTCGTTGACCAGAATTACCTCCGCTGGGCAAGATAATTCAGGAAGGAACCGCTCCACCGCACATCGAAGATGATCTACGACCAATTGCTCGTTGTACATTGGTATTACGATGGACAACAGGAGCGGATATTTTCTGGGTTCAATAAAGACCCCCACACCATTTTGCGCGCCCGTCGGAGACATATTGAAACTCAAAGCTTTAGCTTATCACGAACTGAGAGAGGGTCCGGCCACGCGCTGGATGGACCAGTCAATGATCGACATTCTTCACTTCCCCCAAGGATCTTGGCTACGAAAGCCGAAGCGCGCTAGCAGGCTGCTGAAAAATCTGTGATTTCGTGTGAACTCTGCCCCGCCTGAGCTGTTTGCGAGTGAGGAGAGAGTCCCTTCTATCGTTGCTGCTGGTCATTCGATCGGATTTCCAGTCCAGCAGACACACTACGGCCCCGAACTACGTTGGCTGAATCGACAGGTTCCGCATGCGCACCAAGTTGTAGGCGGCGCAGGCGAAGGCGAACACCCAGTCGACTTTGTCCAATCCGCGATGCCGCACCTTACGCAGCAGCGCGATCGTCTTCAGCCAGCCAAAACATTCTTCGATGCGCTTCCGCTTGCGCTGGCTGATGCGGTAGCTCTCGTGATGCGTCGTGCGCCCATCAATCGCGCTGCCCCCCGGCCGCTTCTCGTTCTGCGCCACGTGCGGCGTCACATTCATGTGGCGACATTCACCGACGAAGCCTTGTGTGTCGAACCCCTTATCGGCGCCCACCGTGATCCGTCCGTCGCCCGGAACCTGCCCCAGCATCACCAGCGCCGCGTCGCGCTCGGCCGTGCCATTGGCCTCCCACGCCATCGCGTCCATGATCAACCCGTTGCGGTTCTCCACCAGCAGATTCCCGCTGTAGCTCAGCTTCGATTCCTGGCCCTCGCCTTTGCGCGCCAACTTCGCCTCCGCATCGGTCTTCGACTCGTGGGTTTCGTTCGACCGCCGCTCGCCACGGAAGTTCACCGTCGGATTGCCGGGATCGTTCGGCGGCGGTGTCTGCTTTCCCTCTCTCGGCTGAAAGCTCTTGGCGCTGGCCCACGCCTCCAGCAGGGTCCCGTCCACCGTGAAGTGCTCGTCGGAAACAAATTCCTTCTTCCGCGCCAACTCCACCACCTCCCCCAGGAACCGCTTGGCCACGTCTGCCTCCAGTAGCCGGTCACGATTCTTGGTGAAGCTCGTCGCGTCCCATACCTCTTCGTCCAGATTCAATCCCACGAACCAGCGGAACAGAATGTTGTAGTCGATCTCCTCCACCAACAGACGCTCGCTGCGGATCGAGTACAGCATCTGCACCACCAGCGCCCGCAACAGCCTCTCCGGTGCGATCGGCGGCCGCCCCTCGCGCGCGTACATGCGGTCGAACCGCGGCGACAGCGCCCGCAACACTTCGCCCACCATCGTCCGCATCGCCCGCAACGGATGATCCTTTCTCACCCGCTGCTCCGCACTCAAATAGCTGAACATCTGGCTCTGCTGCTCGTCGTTTCCGCGCATGCTTGTCTTCGTAGCACACGCTGCCTGTGGATTAGGAGTGGTTTTTCAGCATCCTGCTAGGGGTCGATTAGGGTGCTAGCCACTTTCGACACTGAAACAGATGATGACTCAGAATAACATTCGTGGAAGGGGCTACGTCGCTCATGGTAGCCGCCCTTCGTACTGAAAAATCTGGCTGTGCGGACGGCCGACCCGCCATGTTGTAACCTCGGTCGCCCCTGTCGGCATCGTCTCAGACTCGCTTGTTCCTGTTCCGAGTGGTTGCCTGCAATGTAACGTAACCGTCCGGCCTGCCTTTCAATTACCCATAAGTCTGATCCGTAGAGGCTGATCGCAGCTATTTGCTAACGGGATTCGGCCTCTGGGTCGGCACTTATAAGGGAGGTGCGACGGATGGTGAACTGCCAGCATGAGCAACCAACAGGAGTTGTTATGCGGCAGCGAAAAGGTCGACCGTTCCACGGATTCCAAGGGCGATGCATGGATTGATCAAGAACTGGCGG
>Ga0335071_10002447_pt1 | contig 19872 bp, 22 predicted proteins | sample Lox_Sample_15_FD_206724 | JGI IMG/M metagenome (GOLD analysis project Ga0335071, IMG submission 206724) | Soil microbial communities from Loxahatchee National Wildlife Refuge, Florida, United States - Lox_Sample_1.5 | ecosystem: Environmental > Terrestrial > Soil > Wetlands | place: USA...
CACATGGTGCCGGGCTCTTTTTTTAACCCAAAGGAGCGTTTCATGCATACTGGCAAAATCAAAAAGCTGGTTCGGGACCGCGGTTTCGGGTTCATCAGCGACACAGACGGCAGAGAGCTGTTTTTTCACCAATCTGCGATCATGGATGGCAAGTTTGACACCCTGACCGAAGAACAGAAGGTCGAATTCGAAGTCGAAAGTTCGCCAAAGGGCCCCCGCGCCATCAACGTGCACGTAGTCCCTTAAGCAGTAGTTTTGACACGGCCCCGAGTGAGCGCATGTCATAGCAAACGACAGGCGCTCACTCGGGGCCAGGTGTTTAAGTTCCCGCCTTCACCTTCCCGAAATAACGAAACTTTTCCCCTTATCGCACATCTAAAAATAAGAAAAAAGAGGTGCGCATGTATAGCATCCTGAAGTCAAAATTGGTAACAGGGATCTTCGTATGCGCAATGTTGTATATCTGGCAGGAGGCGGCTATGGCAAAGACGATGACACCGGAACAATACCGGGTGACCCGCCAAAACGGCACGGAACCGGCTTTTCATAATGCCTATTGGGATAACAAAAGGCCGGGGATTTATGTCGACGTCATTACCGGAGAGCCGCTTTTTGTCTCAACGGATAAATTCGATTCCGGCACCGGCTGGCCGAGTTTTGTGAAGCCGATTTCCGGGGATGCGATCGTCGAAAAAGAGGATACTGCCTTTGGCATGACCAGGACTGAGGTACGGGCAAAGAAAAGCGACGCGCACCTGGGGCACGTTTTTGCGGACGGACCGGCTCCGACAGGCCTGCGCTACTGTGTCAATTCTGCCGCGCTGCGTTTTGTGCCGGCAGAGGACATGGCAAAAGAAGGTTACGCGGCGTATCTTCCCCTCCTGGGGAATGCCGTGCAGGCCAAGCGCAAGACCGCCTTCGCCACATTTGGCGCGGGATGTTTCTGGGGGACAGAAGCCGCCTTTGCGCAAGTCGACGGCGTCCTCAAAACCACCGTCGGCTATATGGGAGGGGTCTTAAAAAACCCGACCTATGAAGACGTCTGCACGGATAAAACCGGCCATGCCGAAGTAGTCCGGATCGAGTATGACCCTCGCCGCGTTTCTTACGAGCGGCTGCTGGAGGTGTTCTGGAGTATCCACGATCCGACTACCCTCAACCGGCAGGGGCCTGATGTGGGCAGGCAATACCGGTCGGTCATATTTTACCATACTCCTGCGCAGGCAAGGGCCGCGCGGGAGTCTGTCCGGAAGTTGAAAAAATCCGGCCGTTTCAGCAGTCCCATTGTCACCGAGATCATCCCGGAAGCAGCGTTCTATCCGGCGGAAGATTATCACCAGAAATATTTTCAGAAACGCGGCATACAACCGGCTTGCCATCTTTCGGGTAGCCGCTAGAATACAGACATGAAGATCGGCTATCCCTGCATCAACCGTACCGTGCAATGCTCCGGGAACAAAACCTTTCGCCTAAGGTCTTATTCGCGGGAGCGCCTTATCCGGGCCATCGGTAACAACCTGGATTGCCTGGAGCGGGTCCTGCGCTTCAATATCGAACACGGCATCCTTTTCTTCAGGATCACCTCTGACCTGGTTCCCTTTGCTTCGCATCCGGTCTGCAAGGTTAACTGGCAGGGCATCTTTAAGGAAAGGTTCCGTCAACTGGGAGACCTGATCAAGGCGCACGGCCTGCGCATATCGATGCATCCCGACCAGTTCATCGTGCTTAATTCTCCGGATGAAGGGGTCCTGCGGCGCAGTATCGCCGAGCTTGAGTACCAAGCCTGCGTATTGGACCTCATGGGGCTGGATGGCAGCGCCAAGATCCAGCTCCACGTAGGAGGGGTATACGGGGATAAAGCAGGAGCCATGGCGCGTTTCATCCGCCGCTGGCGCGGCTTGAGCCGCTCCCTGCGCAGGAGGCTGGTGATCGAGAATGACGAGAAGAATTACGGTATAGACGATTGCCTTTTTATAAGCCGTAAGACCGGGGCCCCCGTTTTGTTCGATGCGTTTCATTACCGCCTCTATGGCGGCCTTGGGGATTTGGCACTTGTTATGGCAGATATCCAAAAGACCTGGGGTGCCAAAGACGGCCTGCCCATGGTCGATTACAGTTCCCAGAAAAAGGGCGCCAGGCCCGGCGCGCACGCCCAGAGCATCGATAGGAAAGATTTTCTGCGTTTTCTTGAGGCGACGCGGCCCTTTGACTTTGACATGATGCTGGAGATAAAAGACAAAGAACGCAGCGCCCTCATGGCCCTTAAGCTTATCCATAAAAACCGTTGTCCTGGGCAGCCGATGCAGGTATAATCATACTGGCGGTCAGGCCCTGATATGCGCAGGATAAAGGAGGTTGATATGAAGAAGGCGGCGATAATAGCGTTTGTCGTAATTGCCTGCTTGATAACGGTGGGGTTTGCCAAAGACCTGCTTTTGGGGCCCATGGTTTCTGCGGTAGCGACCCAGGTCACCGGTGCAAAGGTCCAGATACGCGGCTTCTCTCTCGGATTGATCAGGCAGTCCGTACGCCTGACAGGTTTCAAGATGTACAATCCCAAAGGCTTCTCAAGCGGCGTATTGATCGACCTGCCGAAGATTGCCATTGATTATGACCTGCCCGCGTTGTGTACGGGCAAGCTTCATTTCCGCCTGGTCGATATAGAGCTCAAAGAGATCGGCCTGGAGAAGAACAAAGAAGGCAAGCTTAATGTGGATTCCCTTAAAGTAGCCAAGGCGCCGGCTAAGGGTGCGCAGGCGCAAAAACCCGCCAAGCAGATGGCGATACAGCTGGACGTTCTCAACCTGAATATCGGCAGGATCGTATCGCGGGACTACACTACCGGCGCAGAGCCGACGGTCCAGGTATACGACATCAATCTCAACAAGTCGTATAAGAACATAACCAGCGTCGAACAGATGGCCGTGCTTGTCCTTTCCGAGCCCATGAAGCATGCGGGGATAAAGGGTGCGGCGATCTACGGCGTGGCGGCCTTGACCGGCGTAGGTTTCATACCCGCGGTAGTCGCAGCCACGCTTTCCGATAAAGACAGCGTCAAGCAGGACATGAATGTAGCCGTTGACCGCCTTTATGATACCAGTCTGTCGGTCTTGAAGCGCATCGGCAAGGTATCCAAGGAAGATAAGGCCTCCGGGGCCATCAGCGCGGAAGTCAGCGGAGTCGGCGTTACCGTAAAATGCAAGTCGTTGTCGGCAGGCAAGGCCCAGATTGCCGTTTCGGCGAGAAAATACATGTTGCCTAAGCCGGAAATTGCCAGCGGCGTTCTGTATCAAATTTCCGAGCAATTGAAATAGTTGCGATACAGCATAAGGAGGGTGCGATGTTCAAAAAATGGTTAGCGTGTATCGGGGCAGGCCTACTGGTGGTTAACCTGTGCGGATGTTTCGCGTTGTTTGTCGGGGCCGCGGCAGGCGGCGGGACCGCGGTATGGTTGTCCGGGAAATTGTCTCAGGAGGTCAACGTCCCCTTGAGCCGGGCAGTCCAGGCTTCGGAAGCGGCGTTGCAATCGCTCAAACTCGAAGTGACCAAGAAGACCGTCGAGCAGGATGTCGCCCAGATCATGAGTAAATACACCGATGGCAAAACCGTCTGGATCGACGTGCATTGGATCGCGCCGCAGAGTTCTAAGATCGAGGTGCGCGTAGGCAGCGTTAAATCGGATAAACAGGCCGCCGACAAGATATTGCAGGAGATCAAGCGTCATCTGTAGGCATGGCTGGATTCCGGCGCGTAGTGTACGGTTACTATGCCAGGCACGGACGGGACCTGCCCTGGAGAAGGACGCGCGAGCCTTACCGCATCCTGGTATCGGAGATGATGCTGCAGCAGACCCAAGTATCCAGGGTCCTGGGGAAGTACGCTGCATTCCTCAGGCGCTTCCCGACTATCCGTTCCCTGGCCGGGGCACCGTTGCGCGATATACTGCAGGCCTGGCAGGGCCTGGGCTATAACCGCAGGGCCCTGTCCCTGAAAAGAACGGCCGAAGCGTTGGTCAGGGACCATAACGGCAGGGTCCCTTGCGACCGTCAGGTACTTGAAAAGCTACCCGGTATCGGCCAATCCACCTCCGGGGCCGTATGCGCATTTGCCTTCAATCAACCGGTGATTTTTATCGAGACCAATATCCGCAGTGTTTTTCTGCACCATTTTTTTCATGGCCAGGATACGGTAAGCGACGAACAGCTCATCCCGCATATCGCAAAGACGCTGGATACGAAGAATCCGCGTAAATGGTATTCTGCTTTGATGGATTACGGGGTATATATAAAGGAAAGCACCGCCAACCCTTCCCGCAGGAGCCTTCACTACCGCACTCAAAGTCGTTTTGAAGGCTCCGGGCGCCAGGTGCGCGGTATGATCTTAAGGCTCCTATTGAGAGGCGGCCGCATGCATCAAGATCAACTCTTGCGCCGCATTAAGGCTCCTCGCCGCCAGGTAACGCAGATGCTGGATTCCTTACACAAGGAAGGCTTGGTTAAAAGGGCAGGTTCGTTTTTGCGCCTTTAATTCTTGTTGCTAATCCTGGCGCATATTGTTATAATAAAGGCATTACGGCGTGCGTAAGCACCTAGCACGAAAGGAGGATAGTTATGGGCGGATTGATAGGGTTGGTGATCCTCGTTTTGGATATCATCGCGATAGTAGATCTATTTAAGAGCGCCGCGGATACCGGCAAAAAAGTTTTATGGCTTATCTTGATCCTGGTTCTGCCGCTTATCGGTATGATGCTTTATTTTCTGGTCGGTAAAAAGAAATAACTCTTCTCCTACAAAGGGGTTTTGTTATGCAGGAAACATTGAATAAGATTTATGGCTACGCGATCCAATACGGACTGAACGTGGTCTTCGCGCTGCTTATCTTGATCGTCGGAAAGTGGGTTGCACGGATTGTTTCCCGGGTCCTCGAGGCGACGCTGGTAAAGGCAAAGATAAACAAGACCCTGGCGGTCTTCACCAAGAATATCGCGTATTTCGGTATTCTGGTCTTTGTGGTGCTGGCAGCGCTTAACAAGCTGGGCATTGAAACCACCTCGTTCATCGCCATCATCGGCGCTGCGGGCCTGGCTGTAGGCCTTGCCCTGCAAGGGTCCCTGGCCAACTTCGCCGCCGGGGTGATGATCGTTATTTTGCAGCCGTTCGGCGTCGGGGACATGGTCGACGCCGGAGGGGCATCGGGCACGGTGGAGGAGATACAAATATTCAGCACGATCCTGATCACGCCGGAAAATAAAAAAGTAATCGTGCCGAACGCCAAGATCACCGCCGATAAGATCGTCATTCACTCGCAGGCAAAAAAATGAACTCCCGGCACCTCGTGTTGGGAAAATAAGAGGCAGAAAAGTTGTGTTTCTGCCTTTTTGTTTTTGATAGGGCAGGCAAAGTAAAAGGAGAGAACAATGGGTAAGTCTTTGAAAGGTACGCAAACCGAAAAAAACCTTTTGGCTGCATTCGCCGGAGAATCGCAGGCGCGCAACCGCTACACCTTTTTTGCCAGCGCCGCCAGAAAGGAAGGGCTTGAGCAGATCGCCAATATCTTCATCGAAACCGCAGAGAACGAAAAGGAGCACGCCAAGGTTTTCTTCAAGCATCTTGAAGGCGGCGAAGCGCAGATTACCGCGACATATCCCGCGGGCATTATTAAAGATACCAAGAGCAATCTTGAGGCCGCGGCTGCCGGAGAGAATATGGAATGGACCAGCCTCTATCAGGACTTTGCCAAGACCGCCAAAGAGGAGGGATTTCCGGAAGTGGCCCGTTCTTTCGAGCAGGTGTCTAAGGTCGAGAAATTCCATGAAGCCCGTTACCGGAAGTTGATCGCCAATCTTGCCGGCGCAGAGATGTTCAAGAAGAAAGCTGCGGTAAAATGGCACTGCATCAACTGCGGCTATGTTATCGAGGGCGTCGAGCCTCCGAAGGAATGCCCTGCCTGTAAGCACCCGCAATCTTTTTATGAGGTGTTAGCGGAGAATTATTAGATGGCGTCCTTATCCAGGGAGCAGTTGCTCGAAGCCGAAAAAGAACAGGGCTGGAAGCTGTTGTCGATCCCGGGCGGATTTTCCGAGCTAAAAGTCTCTACCCTTGAGGGGATTTTTTCGCGTCTTACCGGCTACGACCTCTTCCGGGATAAATGCGCCTCTATCTGTTCGGCTGCCCTTTCTCCCGACGGAAAAACCATCGCCTTCTTCATGTATATAAAGCATAAGGACGCGATGAACTTCTCCGATATGGGGTTGTTTAGCGTTGATGCCGACGGCAAGAACCTGGCGCCGGTCAATAAACATCTTTTTCCTTTTTGCTTTGCGCATTCCAGCTACGGCGGCGGCATCTCCTGGTCGCCGAATGCCAAGCAGCTTGCCTTTATCGGCAAGCCGGAAGCCGATTACGCCAATAAAGAACTGGATTCTTTTTTCTCCCGGACCGCCAGCGTCTCTCCGCAGGACCTTTACATCGTTGACCTTAAGAGCCGCAAGACCGATCCCCTGGCGGTCAATAACGTCCGCAATATCTATAGCCAGGCCTGGTCTCCCGACGGCAGGGAGCTCTGTTATGTGAATACCGCCGGGGAGATCGTCATTCACAATGCGGTCTCCAATTATGCCAGAAAGCTCGCCCAGGGAGATTATCCCAGCTGGTCGAAAGACGGCAGGTGGATCATGTTCAGGGAAGGGCCCGCAGCCGCAGGCAGGTATGTTATCATGAATCCTTTGGCTTCCGACCGCCGGCTCTTTTGCGCAGCCCAGGCCGGATGGCTTGAGTCGCCCCTGTTTAAGCCGGGGGTCCCGGTATCTTCTTATCCGCTTTGGTCTCCCGACGGCAAGCGGGTTTTGTTATCTTCGACCGATACGCGGGTCAACAGGTCCACGCACTATATTATCGATCTGATGACCCGGGAGTTCATTAAGTTTGAGAATGATTTGATTTTTGTATCCTGGGAAGGCGGTACGCTGAGGGAATGAAAAAAATCATCATTGCCGCCCTCGTCATATTGACGGCCGGCGACCTGGCGGCCTTGGCATATTTACAGCAGCGGCAGAGCGATGCCGTCAAGCGCATAGAAGAAAGGATCCGCAAAGACCTTGATGAAAGAAGGCAGATAGAGGATTCCATCAAGGGTCAGATTGAGTCGAAGAGGCAGGCTCAGGCTTTTGTCCTGCAGCAGGAATACGCCCGGCAGATGGATGAACTGACCCAGCAGCTGGACGACTCTGCCCGTCGCCTCCAGGAGTCGACCGGTCAGCTTCAGGAGCAGATGCGTCAACTCCGGCAGGAATTCGACCAAAGGCTGGAAGCGTATAAACTGCAGACGCAGGAGGCCGGCAGCAAGAGCCTTGCACAGATCAAGCAGCTGGGGTCAAGCTTCAGCCGGCAGGTGGAATCCATTGCCGGCAGGCTGGCAGGTTATAATGACCGGCTCAAGGAGTGCGAGCGTAAAGCCGATGCGTTGAGCCTGCAAGTGCAACAGGCACAGGCTCAGGCAGCCGCCGCTGTACCTGCCGTGGTACAAGAACCGGTTGCGCCAAAAGAAAGGAGCAATCAATGATGCGCTCCCTGATAGTGGCTGTGTGTGTGCTGTTTTTCCCTTGTGCGCTGCATGCGCAAATAGACCGCATGGTCAACAATGCGATCAAACAGGTAACGCTCAGCGATGCGACCGTCAGCGCAGGCCTGAAAGAGACCCTCCGGTTAGGTATACAGAATGCCGTCCAGTCGTTTAGCCAGGGTAAGGGCTATGCCATCGGTATGCCGGATAAGCTTCAGGGGCTCCAGCAGGCATTGCGCGCCGTAGGCTTCGGCCCGAAGATAGATGCATTTATCCTGGGCATGAACAAGGTTGCCCAAAAACTGACCCCTTCGGCCGGCAATATGTTCCTGCGGGCGCTGGAAAATACGAATTTTTCCGACGCCAAAAAGATCATGCAGGGCTCGGACACGGCCGCAACGGAATACTTTAAGGATAAGACGTATGGTCAGCTGTTTGAATCCCTGCGGCCGCTGGTGTCTGCGAAGATGAAAGAGGCGGGGGTGCTGGATAAGTACAATGAATTGGTAGCCGGCTACCGGTCGCTTCCTTTGATCGGAAAACTCAGCAATTTTGATATTACCCAATACGTAACCGATAAGGCCTTAAGCGGCATGTTCTTGGCCGTAGGGCAGCAGGAGCGCACGATCCGCAATGACCCCGAAGCGCAGGTTACGGGCTTGTTGCAGCAGGTGTTCGGGAAATAGCTATGCGCATGCACAAAGAAAAAAACCTCAAACGGGCGCTTTTGTCCGTGCCCGTACATCGTCAGCTTGAAGGGTTCGTTGCGCAGTTGCGAAAATCAGGCTGGCTCATCATTGCCACTGCAAACGTATGCGAGTTCTTTCGGAAGAAACGCATAAGGCTGATGAACGTGGCGGATTTTGTCGGAGTACGCCGTCGTTATGGTTTTCCTCCTACGTTGCATCCCAAGATGGAGGCTGCCTTGACCGGCGATCTTACCGAGCGGATAGACCTGGTGTACGATATCCCCTACGGCCCCCGGATCGGCAACGATGTCGGCGGCCGCACGCTCCTGGCCCTGGCTGCCAAAGGCAACCGGATCCCGGTGATGAGCCCGCAAGACATGAGGATAGTGACGCATGCGCTTGCCAAAAAAGGAACGCTTCCGCCGCAACTGGTTGCCTGGCTGCAGGCAAAGGCGCATTTTGAAATAGCCGGCCACTTTCTGTCTCTTGCCCGGGGCAAAGGGCGTATGGATGATTTTGACGGCACCCTGGGTGCGCGGCGGTATTTCCTGAATAACGGAGAAAACCCCTACCAGGTTCCCGCGGCGTTGTACAGCCATTCCGGCAAAGACAGCCTTGCGCTTAGCCGTTTCAAGCAGGTGGCAGGAGAACCTCCCTGTTTTACTAATCTGGCGGATTTCGATTCGATCCTGGAAACCCTCTGCAAGCTGCGGGTTAGCCTCTTGCTGCACGGTATTAAAAAACCGTACATCGCGGTTGCGGCCAAGCATGGGAACCCCTGCGGCGTTGGCGTCAGCCTCAAGAGCCCCCGCCAGGCAATTACGCGCGCCCTCTGGGGTAATGCCCGGGCAATATGGGGAGGGGAGGTGATCGTAAATTTCTCCCTGGATAAGGAAAGCGCCTCCCTGCTAAAGGAAAGCCGGGCAAGGAAGAAGCGATACGGGGCAGCGCCGTGGATGCTGGATGTGGTTGTTGCTGCCGGTATGGATACGCATGCCCGCCGGATACTTTCCGGCAACCGGCACCGTAAATTATTTGTGAATCAGGCGCTCCTGGCGCCGTTTTTGCGCAAAGAAACGCCGGTCAGGCGAAGCGTAAGGGGAGGGTTCCTTTCTCAGCCTCCCGCGGATTATCTTTTTGAAGCCGGCCGGGCGCGCTGGGTTAACGCTCCGCTTAAGGCAGACGCGCTTATTTCTTTGATCATTGCCTGGGCCGTAGCATATACCTCCAGCCTCGGCGGCAATGAAGTTGCCCTGGCTGCCGGAGGCGCCCTCCTGGCAGCGGGAGGCGGCCCCTCGACGGTAGATGCCGCACGCCTGGCTGTGGCCAGGGCGAAAGAACAGGGGTACGACACAAAAGGCGCGATTTTCGCAGCCGACGCCTTTTTCCCTTTTACCGATGCTCCCCGGTTCCTGGTTAAAAGCGGCTGTATCGCCGGCGCGGTCCCTGCGGGAGGCAGGAGGCAACCGGAGGTGGCCGAGTATTTCCGCAGCAGGAATGTGCGTGTCGCATTTATCCCTCAGGCGTACCGCGGCTTCTGCCGCCATTAAAAAAGCATTGCCAAGGCCGCAGCCGATGCTATAATAGCAATAACAAAGGAGCGTTATTGGCGAATAGGAAGAGAGCTATTCGGTTGATCGCGTTTTAACTTTGCTAATGAGCCCGGGCAAAAAGCCCGGGTTTTTCTTTGGAAGGGGGTGAAGGTCATGAAGGTTTTAGGTATAGATGATCCTGCGGTTTGGTCGGCATACCTGTTGTGCATTTTGAGCGCTGCCCTGTGCGTGGTCTATGGCATGAAGAATTGGAACAAGGGCGAGGAAGAGGCCCGGCCCGAAGATGTGAAGTGGGTGCAGGGCGAGAAGGAGGTAGAAGATCAGCTTTAGTTAAAAGGAGCGCATATGGACAATATGTTGATCTTGACGATACTGGTAGTCATCTATTTACTTGTGATAGGTTATCTGGGTTATTACGGCTACCGCAGGACCAAGACTGCCCTTGATTATCTGGTAGCCGGCAGGAATATCCACCCTTTTGTTATGGCGCTGTCCTACGGGGCCACCTTCATCAGTACCTCTGCCATCGTAGGATTCGGAGGCGCGGCAGCAATGTTCGGCATGGGGCTTCTGTGGCTGACATTCCTGAATATCTTTGTGGGGATCTTTATCGCATTCATCGTCTTCGGCAAACGCACCAGAAAAATGGGCCATAATCTCGATGCCCATACCTTCCCCGAGCTTCTGGGTAAAAGGTTCAAATCGCCGTTTATCCAGGGGTTCAGCGGCCTGGTGATTTTTTTCTTTATGCCGCTGTATGCCGCCGCGGTCTTGATCGGCGCCGCCCGGTTCCTGGAAACTACCTTTCCTACCATCGGCTATAATGTTGCGCTCCTTATTTATACCTTGATCATCTGTGCGTATGTATTGGCCGGTGGCCTGAAGGCAGTTATGTATACCGATGCCCTGCAGGGCGCGATCATGTTCGTGGGGATGGCTGCACTATTAGTTCTTACGTATATCAAGCTGGGCGGAGTAGTAGTGGCTCATGAGACTTTGGCGGCTATGGCGAATCAGGTCCCCGCTAAGCTGGTTGGCCTGGGGCATCTTGGCTGGACGCGCATGCCGGCGTTGGGTTCGAATCTCTGGTGGACGCTGGTTTCAACCATCGTGATGGGCGTAGGCGTAGGGGTCTTGACCCAGCCGCAATTATCCGTCAGGTTCATGACCGTCAAAAGCACCAAGGAGATCAACCGCGCCGTGGGGGTGGGGGGTGTGTTTATTTTGGCTATGACCGGCGTAGCATTTGTCGTGGGAGCGCTTTCGAACGTTTACTTTTTCACCAACCCGCAATTCGGCAAGATCTCCATGGCGGTAGCCGGAGGCAATATCGATAAGATCATCCCTGCCTATATCAACAGTGCCCTGCCGACGTGGTTCGTATATATCTTTATGCTCACACTGCTGTCCGCGGCCATGTCGACATCCAGTTCCCAGTTTCATGCGTTGGGCACGTCTATCGGAAGGGATTTTTTTGAGAGAGCGCTCCTGGGCGGCCGGCATTCCAAATACACGGTGGTTATTACCAAGATCGGGATCATCATCGGGGTTGTCGTGACGGTGATCCTGGGGTACAAGCTGCCGGGTAGCGTCATTGCCGTTGCCACGGCGATATTCTTCGGCTTATGCGCAAGCACCTTCCTGCCTACGTATATAGGCGCGCTTTTCTGGAAAGGGATGACCAAGAGCGGTTCGATCGCCAGTATGCTGACAGGGTTCTTCGGGACGGCCTTCTGGCTGCTGTTCGTCCATCAGAAAGAAGCCGAGGCGCTGGGTTTGTGCAAGTTCATCTTTGATAAGCCTACGCTTACGCAATTCCCTTGGACGGTGGTGGACCCGATCGTTATTATGCTGCCGTTGTCTTTGGCGATGGCGGTTGCAGTGAGCCTGTGTACGCAGAAGCCGCTCAAGGATCACGTAAACGCCTGTTTTAAGAATTTTTAGTTAACGCTTGACAGATATTTTGTCCGTGTTATGATTTTTCATTCATCACATCATAACACGGACAAAATATTACGATGGCTCCTTGGCCATCCACTCCAGTATCTTTTCTGCGTAACGTATCCATCGTAAACCACCACACCTGCTATGCATATACCTGACGGATATTTGGGCCCGGCTACCTGCGGCTTTTTTTACGCCGTCATGGTACCGGTCTGGATGAGGGCATCGCGGATGGTTAGAAAGACCCTGAGCGCAAAGCAGGTGCCCCTGCTGGCAATCGGAGCGGCTTTCAGTTTTGTGATCATGATGTTCAACGTGCCCATCGTGGGAGGCTCTACCGGGCATGCCACCGGCGCGGTGCTGGTGGCGATCCTGCTGGGGCCGTGGGCAGCATGCATTGTCGTTACCGTCTCGCTGGTAATCCAGGCTTTGCTTTTCGGTGACGGAGGCATCACTGCGATAGGGGCCAATTCTTTTAACATGGCTTTTGCGATGGTCTTTAGCGGCTATTACATCTACCGGCTGCTCGGCGCCGGCGCGCCGGCGACTTCCGGCAGGAGGGTTCTGGCTGCGGGAATAGCCGGTTACCTGGGACTGAATCTGGCCGCCGCTCTTACCGGCATCGAATTCGGAGTGCAGCCGTTGTTGCACCGGACAGCCTCCGGCCAGACGCTCTATTGTCCCTACGGTTTGAACGTAGCGGTGCCGGCAATGATGCTGGGGCACCTTTTATTTTTCGGCTGGGTCGAAGCGCTGGTAACCGCTGCGGTCATTAAGTACCTGCAGAAACAGGAGCCGGGCCTTCTTGACCGGGGGCGCGGACCGGCATGAAGATGATCACGAAGTTAAGGATCGCCATTATGGTACTGGTACTTGTTGCGCCGCTGGGGCTGCTCCTGCCGCATTATTTCAAAGCCGGCCCGGCCTGGGGGGAATGGGGGGTGCAGGATATCCGTTCCATGATCGGCTATGTTCCGGCGGGCCTGCAGAAGTTTTTCAGCCTCTGGCATGCGCCGTTAGCGGAGTATGGCTTCCGGGGATGGGCAGGAAAAGGCCTGTTCTATCAGAGCCTGGCGTATGTATTCTCCGGCGCGATCGGCGTAGCAGTAACGGCCCTTATCGTGCTGTTCATCGGCAAAAAACTTTCCAGGAAGGATTGAGCCCTCATGATGCTCGGGCGGGGTAATTTCGTAGAGCGCTCGGTAATGGGCGTTTTGGCTTTTCTAAAGGATGCGGTTTTTGCGCAGGACCGGGCATCCTCCCGGGGCTTTCTGCAATCCCTGGACCCGCGGATCAAAACGGCCGCTTTCCTGGTTTTGGTCATATCGTGCATACTGGCAAAGGGCATTCCGGCTTTACTATGGCTGTACGTAGCCTGCCTGTGCATGGCGTTGGTCTCCGGGATCGGCTTAGGGTTTTTTTTGATACGGACCTGGGTATTCATTCCTCTATTCTCTTTTTGTATCGCGCTGCCCGCATTATCCAGCGTTTTTACGCCGGGTGAGCCGCTATGGACCGTAGATATCCTTTTTGTGCACCTGGTTATTACGCGTACCGGCTTTCTGGGAGTGCTGGTTTTTCTGTTGCGTGTAACCACGTCAGTTTCCCTGGTGGTCCTTTTGAACCTGACCACTCGGCACGCCGTGTTGTTGAAGGTCCTGCGCACGTTCGGGATTCCCCGTATATTTGTGATGGTCCTGGGTATGTGCTACCGCTATATCTATCTGTTTATCGAGATACTCCAAAATACGTACCTGGCGATCAAGAGCCGCACCGGCACCTGCCTGCCGCAGCGCAAAGGCCGGCAGGTCGTGGCCTGGAAGGTATCGGCTTTATGGCAGAAATCGCTGCACCTGAATGAAGAGGTATATAACGCCATGCTTTCCCGGGGGTATACCGGAGAGCCGCGCGTAGCGGATGAATTTAAAACACACCCCAGGGACTGGGCGTGGCTGGTCCTGGTTTTTGTGCTGGCAGGAGTTTCCTTATGGGCGATGTGATCTTTGCGCTGCAGGATGTCTATTTCTCGTATCTGGGCAGGTACCCGGTCTTGTCCGGGGCTACCATGGACATAAAGCGGGGGGAAAAGATAACCGTTATGGGCGCAAACGGCACGGGCAAATCCACTCTCCTGATGATGCTCGACGGCCTGTTTTTTCCCGACCGGGGCAGCGTGGCCGCGTTTGGCAAAGCGCTTACCGAGGCAGCCTTCAATGATCCGGCGTTTAGCAGGGATTTTCGCTCGCGGGTAGGTTTGGTATTTCAAAATCCCGATGTCCAGCTTTTCTGTCCTACCGTAAGAGAGGATATCCTTTTCGGCCCCTTACAACTGGGGGTTGCTGCGGACCAGGCGCAGCGGCGGCTTGATGAGCTGGTCAGGCTCCTGGATATACGGCACCTCGTCGACAGGCCCGTGCATCAATTAAGCGTAGGGGAGAAGCGCAAAGTGGCTATCGCTTCGACTCTGGCCGTCGAGCCGGAGGTTATTATCCTGGATGAACCGACTGCCGGGCTTGACCCTTTGACCTGCCGGCATATCGTTGATTTTATTATCGAGGCCAATGCGCAAGGCAAGACCATCATTACCGCTACCCATGATCTGCATATCGTCTGTGAAATATCCGATGCGGTATACCTGTTGACCAAGGATAAGAAGGTCACCCGTTACGGAAATCCCGATGACCTCTTGGCCGACCGCAAGGCCCTCCAGGAGAACAATCTCATCCATATACACCGCCACCGGCATCAGGGCTCAGAGCATGCGCATCCTCACTATCATTTCGATCATCACCATGAGGAGGCGTAACCAAAGAGTTGTAAAATTATCGCAAATCTGTATAATATAAACCTGCAGTCTTTTAACCGCCATGGTAAAATTATCCCGCAGCAAACTGGAATTGTTTATTGACTGCCCCCGGTGTTTCTGGATGGATATGAACAAGGGGGTCAAGCGGCCGGCATTTCCGCCGTATACCATCAATTCCGCGATCGACGGGCTTTTAAAAGAAGAGTTTGACGCGCATCGGGAAAACGGCACTGCCCACCGCCTGATGACGCAATACCACATTGATGCCTTGCCGTATCAATGCCCGCAGCTTAATGCCTGGCGGCACAACTTTACCGGTATCCAGGTCAAGTATGCGCCGGCAGACTTTCTGGTATACGGGGCAGTTGATGATGTCTGGGTCAACCCGCAAGGCGAGCTTATCGTGGTCGATTACAAAGCAACCGGCGCCAGGGAACATCAGATATACGATAGTTACCGGCGGCAGATGGAAATATATCAATGGCTGCTTTTGCAAAACGGTTACCGTGTTTCAAAGACCGGGTATTTTGTATTCGCCAAGGTAAACAAGCAGGAAGGATTTGCCGGGGCAAGGCTGTCGTTTGACCTGTTGCTTGAGCCCCTTCAGGGGGATGCCTCCTGGGTCGACTCATCCCTGCACGCTGCCCGCCAGGCGCTTGACGGCCCGGCCCCAGACTTTAAGCAGGAGTGCGAATACTGTCAATTCATCAAGGCTTCCCATGGAAGAACATAAACCTGCCGAAGAGCAAAAAACCGGCGTAACACAGATACCGCGCCGCAAGCTTTTGGTTATCCTGGCAGCAACGGCAGCGTTGCTGTCGGTTGCCTATGCCTCATACCAACTCTACCGGCATTACGTAATATCCAACACAGAGCGCTTTATCCTGCAGAAAAGGCAGATTGCCTGGCAGAAGCTCGTTAAGGACATCCAGCAACAGGTCGGTGCGTTTAAGGGGGAGGTGGGCCTTGAGATCGAGGACCTGCGTACCGGCTGGAAGCTTAAGATACATGAAGACACGCCGTTCCCCTCTGCAAGCCTGGTCAAGATCCCGATCATGGCGACCTGCTTCGATGATTATAGCCGGGGAATGCTGGATTTGACCAAGACCCTGGTTCTACGCAACAGGCTCAAGGCAGGCGGTTCCGGAAAGTTGAAGGACCTGCCCGCGGGAACCCGGGTCAGGATAGATACCTTGAACCAGTTGATGGTCACCGAAAGCGATAATACCGCCGCTAATACCCTGATCGATTTTTTTGGTTTCGACTATCTCAACCGCTCTTTTCAGCGGCTCGGCCTGAAACATACGAACATCGTCAGGTTGATGATGGATTTTAAAAGCCGCGACAAGGGAATGGAAAATTTTACCACCGCTTCCGATATGGCTTTCTTTCTACGGCGTATCTACTCGGGGGAATTCCTTAGCCAGGAGATCTCCGGGCAGTGCCTTGATATCCTGAAGCAGCAGAAGATGAGGGACAGGATTCCCAAGAGGCTGCCGCCCGATACCGTAGTGGCGCATAAGACCGGCCTTGAAAACGGCGTCTGCCACGATGTCGGTATCGTATTTACCTCCGGGGGGGATTTTTTGATCTGCGTGTTGACGAAACACAACGAGAAGACATCCCTGCTTGCCAAAAAGTTGATCATCGATATCTCAAAGTCTCTATACGATTATTGCCTTTTGTATTAACCGCCAGGCCCGGAGCCGCTTTATTTTTCAGATGAAACCAGCACGGTATATCGTCCACGTAGACATGGACGCGTTTTTTGCCGCTATCGAGCAAAGGGATGATCCTGCCCTGCGCGCCAAGCCCGTAGTGGTGGGCGCAGACCCTAAGGCAGGCCGGGGCCGGGGGGTGGTGGCTACCTGTTCCTATGAGGCCAGAAAATTCGGAATTCATTCCGCCATGCCCATATCCGTCGCCTACCGAAAGTGCCCTGGCGCGGTGTTCTTGCCCGTAGATAGAGATAAATATAGCCGGGTATCGGAAGATATCTATAAGATGTTATACAACTTTACTCCCGATGTCGAGCCGGTCAGCATTGACGAGGCTTTTCTGGATATCACCGGCACATATAATTTGTTCGGTACCCCTGCCCAGACTTGCCTTTTGCTCAAATCCCGCATCAAGGACCAGATCGGCCTGACCGCTTCCGTGGGGCTGGCCCCTACCAAGTTAGCGGCAAAGATAGCCTCCGATTTGAAGAAGCCTGACGGTTTTGTAGAGGTAACGCCGGAAGGCCTGTGCGATTTTTTGTGGCCCCTTGAGGTGACCCGGATATGGGGGCTGGGGGAAAAGACCGCAGCAGTCCTGCGCGCAAAAGGGATGCATACCATCGGCGATGTGGCCAGGCAGGATGTCCGCCGTTTGGTTTCCCTCTTGGGTAAAAACGGCGCCTCTTTCTGGCAGTTGGCGCAAGGGATAGACGATAGCCAGGTTCAGCCCGGGCAGGATGCGAAATCCATCAGCAATGAGACTACATTCGAAGAAGATACCGCGGATGAAAACAAGATCCATAGCGCGTTGATGTGTCTTTGTGAAAAAGTCGCCAAGCGCCTGCGGGATGAAGGGCTCAAGGCCAGGACCGTTACCTTAAAGATACGGCTCAGCGGATTTCAGACATATACCCGGTCCTTCACCGCGCATGCCTCTACGCACTTCGACGATGTCCTGTATGCGCAGATCAGGCATATGTACGATGCGTTTCCGAGACGGCATAGAAAAGTGCGGCTGGTGGGGGTAAGGGCCTCCGGGCTGGTATCCGCCTGCACCGAGGAGAGCCTTTTTGTGGACTCCCGGGAGGCAAGAAAAAAATCAGTACACGAAGCAATCGATAAGATCAGGGAAAAATTCGGCGATGGTTCTATTACAAGGGCGGTCGCCAGTTAAGGAAAGCGCTTCATCGGGATGAGAACATTTTTCTGTATAGTCGGTCTCTTATTGTTTTTTCCCCGCGCCTGGGCGCAGAATGCCGGGCCGGAAAGGATACTCTTTTTCTCCAGCGATATTACCGTCCGTCAAGATGCGTCGCTGGCGGTGACCGAGACCATAGAGGTTGAAAGCGCCCGGTCCGCAATCGTCCATGGCATTTACCGTGATTTTCCTACCGTGTACCGGGATAGATTCGGCAGCCGCACGGTGGTTGATTTCAAGCTTCTGGCAGTTTTACGGGAAGGCAAAAACGAGCCCTACCGCATTGTCCGCTCACCCAACAGTATGCGCGTATATATCGGCGGACCGGCCGTGCTTCTTTCTGCCGGAAGACATGTGTATACCTTAGTCTATGAAACCAGGCGCCAACTCGGCTTTTTTAAAAAGTACGACGAGCTCTATTGGAATGTAACCGGTAACGGCTGGGTCTTCGGTATCGACCGGGCAAGCGCCGTCGTTCATCTGCCCGCAGAGATCCCCCGCACGGCCGTGTTCCTGGATGCCTATACCGGTCCTCAGGGCGCCCAGGGAAGGGATTTTCAGACGTATCGCGATGCCGCCTCGGGCGACGTACGTTTTTCTTCCACGCGCAGTTTTGCGGCACAGGAAGGATTGACGATCGTAGCCTCCTGGCCCAAGGGTTTTATCAAAGAACCCGCACCGGCAGTCCGCTTGGGGTATTTTTGCCGTGATAACCGCGGCACCCTTGTCGGCCTGGCAGGCCTGCTCTGTGTGCTGGTGTATTACGGTATCGTCTGGTCGCTGTTCGGCAAAGACCCTCCCCGGGGGGCGGTTATTCCGCTCTCTGCTCCGGCCGGCAACATGTCCCCTGCGGCGATGCGCTATCTCATGAAAATGGGCTTTGACCATAAGGTCGTTGCGGCCGCACTCATCGATATGGCGGTCAAGGGCTTCCTGAAGATCACGCAGGAGGGCGGCAGTTATCTGGTGAGTAAAACCGGCTCGGATGAGGGGGTCCTGGCCGCAGAGGAGAAGGTCATCGCCCGGATACTCTTTTATAAAAGGACGGAAATAGAGCTGAAGAATACCAATCATCGGCAGATCCATGATGCGTTGTTTGCGGCCAAGGGGCTCCTGAAGCTGAAGCTTGAAAAGGTATACTTTTTCACCAATGCGCAGTATTTTTTTCCGGGCCTTGCCTTATCGGTCATCGTGATGGCCGCAAGTGCCGCAGGCGCCGCATGGGAGTCGCAGGAACCCGTAAAGTTGGCGATGGCGATTTTTATCTCGGTATGGTTAAGCGTATGGACCGTAGGGGTCGTCGGCCTGGTGCGGACCGTTGTTTTGTTATGGAGGAGCTTTATCTTTGGCAAGGAACACAGGCGCACGCTTTTGCTCGGGGCGGCGGGAATTACGTTTTTCGCTCTTCCTTTTCTTGCCGGGGAGCTTTTCGGTATCTCCATGCTTGTGTATGCGACTTCGGCAGCGGTCGTGGTGTTATTGGCTTTCATAACTGCGACGAATTTCCTGTTTTACTATCTGCTTAAGGCCCCTACGTTTGCCGGCCGGAAGGTCATGGATAAGATCGAAGGTTTCAAGATGTACCTTTCGGCGGCCCAGCGCCCTACCCCGGCCGCCCAAGTCAACCCGGATACATTCGAGAAATATCTGCCCTATGCCTTTGCCCTCGACCTGGAACAGGCCTGGTCTGAACGCTTTGCTGCATCCATGCAGGAAGCCGGCAGGGATTATGCGCAGTACCGTCCCGTCTGGTATTTCGGGCCTGCCTGGAGCGTGTCTGCCTTATCCGGCTCGCTTTCCAGCGCTATTGTCTCTTCTTCGCATGAGCCCGGCTCAAGCTCGGCAAGTACCGGCGGCGGCTCTTCGGGTGGAGGCGCAGGGGGAGGCGGAGGCGGCGGCTGGTAGCCATATTTTTCTTGCTATTTTCCCGGATTGTTATATAATACACTCAGATATACAGCAGCAGGGTAAAATTTAACCATGAGGACACAAAAGCCCTGATTGATATATGATCAGGGCTTTTTCCCTTTTATTATCGGAAAGGAATCTTACATGACCAGAAGTATTGAACTGGCCAAGGTCCGCAACATCGGCATCATGGCCCATATCGACGCCGGAAAGACCACGGTGAGCGAGCGCATCCTGTTTTATACCGGCAAGTCTCACAAGCTCGGAGAGGTCCATGACGGCAAAGCCCAGATGGACTGGATGAAGCAAGAGCAGGAGCGTGGCATCACCATCACCGCAGCCGCCACCAGCTGTTACTGGAAGGATCATCGCATCAACCTGATTGACACCCCCGGCCACGTAGACTTTACGGTAGAGGTAGAACGTTCCCTGCGCGTGCTTGACGGAGCGGTCGCCGTTTTCTGCGCCGTAGGCGGGGTCGAGCCGCAGTCGGAGA
>Ga0335071_10002448_pt1 | contig 19869 bp, 13 predicted proteins | sample Lox_Sample_15_FD_206724 | JGI IMG/M metagenome (GOLD analysis project Ga0335071, IMG submission 206724) | Soil microbial communities from Loxahatchee National Wildlife Refuge, Florida, United States - Lox_Sample_1.5 | ecosystem: Environmental > Terrestrial > Soil > Wetlands | place: USA...
TGGTTTTGCCCGCGGCTGCACTCTGGTCCTCGGCGTCGCTTTTCCTCCGCGGCTCCCATGACCTCGCCCGCACGCTGCTCGTCGGAGGCCTAACCCTTCTCGTCGCCTTCGGAGTTCCCTTCCTTCCTATCTACACGGCGTCCCGCGCCCGCATCTTCCGCTGGACGAAATACGTCATGCTAGCCGCCACCTTCGCGCTTGTTTTCGGCAAAGACGCGATGATGTGGACATGGCTCCTCTCTTGTACAATCTGGCCAATCTTCTGGATCGAATGGACTCGCTACACGATCCGCCGCAAAATACCGGTAACCAACTGGCCCAGACACCTGTATCTCTAGCGGGCGGATTTTTGTCTTCGACCTCCGATCAAGAATTCCACTGTGGTGAAGAGGTTTAAGGTCAGATCACCGCTGTACCGGCGCCTTCAACCCTAGTTCTTTCATCACCATTTGTAGATCCTTCCAAGCCTCGCCCTTTTGCCGCGGATCGCGTAACAAAAATGCCGGGTGGTAGGTGACGGCGAGCTTGCAGCCTTGCCAGTTGGGATCGTTGCTGCGGACACCTGCGGGTTTGAAATCGTAAAAGCGGCCGCGAAGTTGCGACATCGACGAGTTCATGGCCAGCAATGTTTTCGCCGCAGTCGCCCCGAGCGCCACGATCACCTTCGGCTTGATCACGGCGATCTGGCACATCAAAAATGGCGAACAGGTTTCGCACTCTTCTCGCTCGGGCGTGCGATTGTTCGGCGGACGGCACTTCACGATGTTCGCGATATAAACGTGCTCGCGCATGATGCCCATCGCCCTGATCATGTTGTTGAGCAGTTGCCCAGCGCGGCCTACGAAAGGCTCGCCCTGCTCATCTTCATCGGCGCCAGGGCCTTCGCCCACGAACATGAGCTCGGCCGTCGGATTGCCGACACCAAAGACGATCTGCTTGCGTCCCTGCTTGTGCAGAGGGCAACGCGTGCAGTCGCCAAGGTCCTCGCGGATGACCTTGAGCGCCGCAACGGGATCACCGACCGGAAACTCGGAGTTCGAGTCGCTCCCCTCAAAAATATCTTCCTCGACCGTGGTGGCGCGAGCAGCTGCAGATTTGCGTGGACTCATCTCGTCTCCAAACTTTTCTTTCGCTCGAATCTCCGCGACAGGAGCGCCATTTGGCGCGATCGCAGCTTTGCGCACTGGCTGTCGATAAAAGTCGTAAATACCAAGATCGTGATAGAAGCGAATGCGAGCAGCAAGCGCGCGACGAACCTCAGGATCCAAAGTGCGAGGCATCGCGAATCAGAATAACACTCTGCGGATTCTTACCCACGAAGTTCCGCTCTAAGCCTTGTCATCCCGCGCGAAGCGAGGGATCTGCAGTTCGCGGCAATCGCAACGAAGGTATGCGAAAACGAGAAAGGAAATGGGTTTTCTCGGCGTCTCAGCGGTGAAAAATGGTCTAAGGAGGAAAGAATCAGCGGCTCGGAACCTCGCTCCGCTTGCGGAGTTTCACGACCTGGTCAAGGACGCGTTGCGCGACTTCCCACTTCGAGGTTTCAGGAACCTCGACGACCTCGTCGTGCGAGATGATCGTAACCGCATTGCGGTCCGAATCGAAGCCAATGCCTTCGCGGGAAACGTCGTTGGCGACGATGGCGTCGAGTGATTTCGCCGCCAGCTTCTTGCGCGCATTCTCGAGGACATTGTCGGTCTCTGCGGCAAAGCCGATGACAATTTGCGAAGGCTTCCTGTGACGCGCGATCTCGGCAAGAATATCAGCAGTCGGTTCAAGCTGAAGCGTCATTGCACCCTTGCGCTTGATCTTCTTGTCGGCCAGATTCGCCACCTGGAAATCCGCGACCGCCGCGCTTTTGATAACCACCGAACTCTCAGGCAACAGCTTGAGAACAGCATTGCGCATCTCTTCGGCAGTCTCCACGCGAGTAAGTTCCGCCGCTCCAGGAGCATTGATCGCAGTCGGCCCGCTAACCACCAGAACCCGCGCTCCGCGCCGCAACGCGGCTTCGGCGATTGCATATCCCATTCGTCCGCTCGAACGATTCGTCAGGTAACGAACCGGATCGATCTTCTCGCGCGTCGGTCCCGCAGTGACAAGAACAGTTTCTCCAGCAAAATCCTGCACTGCTCCGAGTGCTTCCAGCACCGCAGCGACAATCGTCTCGTTCTCCGCGAGCCTTCCTGCTCCAGTCATTCCGCAAGCGAGATAACCGCTTCCCGGATCGACGATGCGAACTCCACGTTTGCGCAGAACTTCGAGATTCGCCTGCGTGGCAGCGTGATTCCACATATTGACGTTCATTGCAGGAGCGACAACGACAGTAGCAGTTGTGGCGAGATAAAGAGTGGAGAGGAAATCGTTGGCAATGCCTTGTGCGAACTTGGCGATCACATCGGCAGTCGCTGGCGCAACGAGAAGCGCATCGATCGACTGCGCAATCGCAATATGTTCGATGGCCGACTCGACGTTGGCTTGCGACTCATCCGATCCAAAGAGATCGGTGATGACCTTTTCGCCCGAGAGTGCCGCAAAGGTGAGAGGACGAATAAACTCTTGCGCCGCTCGCGTCATCACAACCTGCACGCGAATTCCGCGATCCTGCAAGAGGCGCACAATCTCCGCCGCTTTGTAGGCCGCAATTCCGCCGCTGACGCCCAGCGCAATCTTCATCGTTTATATAGATGCTCGAAAAGCCTACGCGTCTTCAGCGAAAGCCTTCGCCTCGACTGTCGGTTGGGAAGCGATCGAGGGCAGTTCAGGAATGATCCATTTCACCTTGCCGGCTTTGATTTCGTCCTGCGCGATGCGGCACGGTTTCCGGGAAATGGTTTCGATGACTGGCGGAGCGCCGCCCTGCAGTTGGCGCGCGCGGCGCGCTGCCACGAGAATGTAGCGATAGTTGCTATCGAATCCTTCGATCAACTTCATAAGCTCTCCCCTAACAACAATCTTACCTTGATTCGAATATCAGCCCTAGTTACCACTGTGTACTGCTCCAAAAGAAGCCAGAATCGGTTGCACTCGATCGCGCGCCTGTTCGAGTTCGCATTCACGCGCGGTCTCGAGCAATTGTCTCTCTTGAAGTGTTGGGCCCTTCCCGCTTCTCTTTACCCGCTCGGCGAGCACGATAGCCTTGAGTTCGTCGGCGGATTCTTCGAGCAGGTTGTTAACAAGAATGTAGTCGTATTTGGAATAATTCTCAATCTCCCGGCGAGCCGTGTCGAGCCGCCGCCGAATCACAGGTTCAGGATCCGTGCCGCGCGAACGCAGCCTCCATTCGAGCTTCTCGCGGTCAGGAGGGAGAATGAATATGCTGACCGCTTCCGGAAGATTCTCCTTCACTTGCGCCGCGCCTTGCACGTCGATGTCGAGCAGAAGGTCAGTTCCTCGTTCCTCGGTCTCGCGCAGAAAGCGCTTGGCAGTTCCATAGTAATAGCCGAAGACGCAAGCGTGTTCGAGGAACTCGTTCGCGGCGATCATCGACTCGAATTCCTCTGTGGAGACGAAATAGTACTCCTTGGCGTTCTGCTCGCTGCCGCGCGGCGGACGCGTTGTGTAGGAGATGGAGAAGTCGAGTCCGCGCACCATCTTGAACAACTCGTTGACGAGCGTCGACTTGCCCGATCCCGACGGCGCCGAAACGATGAAGACGATGCTCATTCGAGGTTCTGCACCTGCTCGCGCGATTTCTCGATCTCCGACTTCATCAGTAACCCTGCTTCGGTAATCTTGAGAGCTTCGCCAGCCAAACCCGAGGTCTTGGAAAGCAGCGTATTGGCTTCCCGGTTCATCTCCTGCAGCAGGAAATCCATCTTCTTCCCGACTTCGCCGCTCTCGCCGAGCAATGCGACGAAATGATCGACGTGGGTGTTGAGACGAACAAGCTCTTCCTGGATGTCGCTGCGATCGACGAGAACCGCCGCTTCCTGCAAGATGCGGTCCTTGTCGATCTGCGCGCCGAACATCTCGCGCATGCGCGATTGCAGGCGATCGGCGTAAGTGCGGAGAACTGCGCTGCGATGCACCTCGATGCCAGAGGCCGCTTCACGCAGATGCTTCATGCGCTCGCGCAGTTCGCGCTCTATTCCGCGGCCTTCTTCTTCGCGCATCTGGTTAAGCCGAGATAGGACCTCTTCGACCGAAGCCATCACAGCGCCTTCCAATTCCTCGCTGGAGCGCTCGTTCGAGGAATCCATCGCTCCTGGCATGCGCAGCACGACGTTCAGATCGGGATCGCCGGAGACGCCGAACTCCTCGGCCGCCGAACGAAATGCCTGCACGTACCCGCCGATCAACTGACGGTTCAGGGCAATTCCGTTGCTGCTGGCATAGTCGAGGGTCAACGTGACTTCAACGTGGCCGCGAACCAGTTTCTCTTTCAGGAGACGGCGCAGCTTCATCTCGAGCGCGTCCGTGTCGGACGGCAGGCGGAAGTGAAGGTCGAGGAAGCGATGGTTGACTGACTTGAGCGACAGGGCAAAGGCAAGGCGAGCATTGGCCTGGCCTCGGACCTGAGCGTATCCCGTCATGGAGCGAAGGGGCATGAAGATCAGCTCTCAGCTTTCAGTTCTCCGTAAAACAGCAATCGTTCCATCTCGGCGGCTAAATCTTATCTATTGACCACCTTCGGCACATCTTTAGAAATTTCCGCTTCGGCAAACTGCAATTCGTACAGGCGACGATAAGTACCGCCCTTCTGAATCAGCTCTTCATGCGCGCCGATCTCGCCGATGGTTCCGCTTTCGAGGACCACGATGCGATCCGCTCGGCGGACAGTCGAAAGGCGATGCGCAATCACAAACACAGTACGCCCGCTCATGAGATTTTGCAGCGCTGCCTGAACGAGGGCTTCGGACTCGCTGTCAAGCGCCGAGGTCGCTTCATCGAGAATTAGGACCGGAGCGTTCTTCAGGATCGCACGCGCAATGGCGATACGCTGGCGCTCGCCACCTGAGAGGCGAACCCCGCGCTCGCCGATCATCGTGTCATAGCCCTCAGGAAGTGCGGAGATGAATTCATGCGCGTGGGCGGCGCGGGCTGCATCTTCCACCTGCTTGGCGGAGACATGCGGTTGCCCGTAGGCGATGTTATTGCGCAGGGTGTCGTTGAAGAGCACGGTTTCCTGCGTGACGATTCCGATCTGCGAGCGAAGAGAAGCCAAAGTCACGTCGCGGACATCGTTGCCGTCGATCAGAATTTGGCCGCCGGTGACGTCGAAAAAACGTGGGATCAGGTGAACAAGAGTGCTCTTGCCGGCACCGCTCGAGCCCACGACCGCGAGAACCTCGCCGACTTTCACTTCCAGATCGATGCCGTGCAGCACGTCGCGCGAATCGTCATCATTGCGATAGGAAAAGGCGACGCTGTCGAACTGGATGCTGCGGGAGAACTTGGCTAGCCGTTTGGCACCAGGTTTCTCGCGAACCTCGTCTTCCATGTCCATGAAGCGGAAGATTTCCGACGAAGCGCCGACGGCTTGCTGGAAGTTGTTGTTGAATTGCGCAAATTTGCGGACGGGTTCGTAGAGCTTGAAGACGGCAATGATAAAGGCAAGAAATGTGCCTTCCCTGAACACGTGGTGATTGATCTGATTGCGGCCGAGGAGTAAGAGAAGAGCGATTGCGACCGAACCCAGAATGTCCATCAAGGGAGAACTGATGGCAAATGCTGCTACCAGCCTGAGATTGGCGCGGAACAACCGGCGCGCAGCGGCACGGAAGCGCTGCATCTCCCAGTGCTCCATGCTGAAGGCCTTGACGATGCGATTGCCGGTGATGGTCTCATGCAGAATGTTCTGGATCTCCGCGAGCTTGTCTTGGCCTGAGCGAGTTGTGGAGCGGACGCGCCGGCCGGTTTTCAGCGAGGAATAAATAATGATCGGTACAAAGCCAAGCAACACCAGTGCCAGCCATCCGCCGAGCAAGATGACGACAACGACGGTGAAGATCAAAGTAAAAAACTGCTGCAGGAATTCGGCGAGCACTGTCGACATTGCGAACTGCACACGTTCGATGTCATTGATGATGGTCGAGAGCAGAGTGCCTGTAGTGTGCTTGGAAAAAAACGCGGCCGAGCGACGAAGAAAGGCATTGTAGAGATCGTCGCGCAGGTCGGTGATCATGCCGTAACCGGCATAGTTCACCAGATAGGTCCCCGTGTAGTCGAAAATCCCCTTCAATACGGTGGAGGCGACGAGTGCGAAAGCGACGACGGTCCAGGGGTTCTGAAAGTGTGAGGGAATGACCTGCTGCAGTTCGAAGACGCGGTCTGTGCCGGGAATCTTGAATAGCTGCAGGCTTCTTCCCTGAGAGGCCGGGTTGAGCACGCTGTCGAAAATCGGACCGATCAATAAGAGGCGAAACGCTTCCAGCAGTCCGACGAGAGCCATCAGCAGGACGGAGGCGATGAATGGCAACAAATAGGGAAGAAGATAGCGAAGAACGCGGCCCAGTTGGCGGGGCTTGACTGGTGCTTCGGAGGTGTTAGCGCCCGCCAGTGTGGTGGTTGCCATGCGTGTAGGGTCAATTCTACAGTGCCGCGTAGCGTTTGGCTGCGGGGACGTCACCCTCAGTGCGCGGCGAGGGCAATCGCGGATGTATTCGGGTTACCGTGGGCTATCGCGGTGCACGATCTTTACCTTATATCCAGCTTTGCGCAGACGCTTTCCGACCTCCTCCGCGATCATGACGGAGCGATGTTGTCCACCAGTACAGCCGAAGCTGATGGTCAGGTAGCTCTTTCCCTCGTGAATGTAGTGCGGCAACAGATAGACCAAGAGTTCGGAGATGCGGCCGATGAATTCCTGGGTCTGCGGAAACGAGCGGATGTATTTGGCGACGCGCGGGTGGCGTCCGGTGAGGGGCCGAAATTCGGCAACGAAATGGGGATTCGGCAGGAAGCGGACGTCGAACATCAGATCGGCATCTTCCGGCACGCCGTGCTTGAACCCGAAGCTCACGCAAGAAACCAGCATCTTCTGCTGCGCGCCGGAGGTGTGTTGGAACTGGTCGGTGAGGTGAGCGCGCAATTCGTGGACGTTGAACTTCGAGGTATCGATGACAAGATCAGCGAGCCGACGGATAGCGCGCAGATGGCGGCGCTCGGCGGTGAGGGAGGCGCGGACGGTGGTGCTGGTTCCGAGCGGATGGGGGCGACGCGTTTCGCTGAAGCGGCGGAGCAGGACGGGATCGCTAGCCTCGAGAAAAATGACGCGCGTGGGGATGAGGCGCTTGACGGACTTCAGGATGGCGGGGAGTTTTTCGAGCTGCGCGCCTTCGCGCACGTCGACGACCAGGGCGGTGCGCGGAACCTCGCCCGATCTCAGCGCGATCTCGGCAAAGCGGGGGATCAGTTCGACGGGCAGGTTGTCGACGCAATAATATCCGAGGTCTTCGAAGGCCTTGAGTGCGGAGGCCTTCCCGGAGCCGCTCATGCCGGTGATGACGACTAACTCGGAGGATTGCCTGCCGACATTGCTGGCATCTTGGCGCCTGCTTGCACTGCGGCGCAAATGCTTTACCGTCGCGTGCGCCGCAAGAGGTTCTTTTCGAGTCGCCATGAGCCGAATCTTAGCATCTCGTACGCGAGAGAAAGTCTACGCGGATGGTTCGGTCTAAGTTTCTCCCTCGGCGGGCGCGCCAATGGCCGAATTCGTCTTTCTTGCGGGCGCTATAGTAATGACCAGGACACTGATCAGAACGAAAAGAGTGCCGAGGAGGGTTCGCGGGCCGAGAGCTTCGCCTCCCAGAAAATATCCGATCAAAACGGCGATCACGGGATTTACGTAAGCATAAGTTCCAACTTTGGTGGGTGATTCATGATGCAAAAGCCACACGTAAGCGGTGAACGCAACGATGGAGCCAGCCACGATGAGGTAGAGGAGAGCGAACCATGCGCCGCGGGAAACAGCCGTGAGATGAAAACCGGGAAACTCTCCCAACATGGCCGAGGCAACGATGAGCAGCAGCCCTCCGGCGAGCATCTGCGTGCCCGAACTCATTACCTTAGAACCGGGGAGGGGCAGCTTGCGCGAGAGAGCGGACGCAATCGACCAGCTAATGGCAGCGACAATCAGAGCGATCGCGCCAGCGCGATCTACGGGCGTTCCTCTGAAATTTACGGAATTGCTCACCAACACGGACACACCTCCAATGCCCATCAGCCAAGCTAGCGCAAGTCTTAACGTCAAGCGCTGGGTGCGCAAAATCGTAATTTCCGAAAGCGACATGAACCCGGGAATCGTCGCCATCATCACAGCGGCGATGCCGGAAGGAACCCGCCGTTCGGCCCAGAAAAGCAGGCCATAGTCGAAGACGAAAATCAGGAGAGCGATAAGAAAGACCGACAGCCACTCGCGAATTCGCGGGGAAGGCTCGCCGTGCACGAGCATCCAGAGGTAGAGAACCAGGCCTGCCGTCAAAAAACGCATGGCAGCAAAAAGAAAAGGTGGTACCTCGGAGACGCCGATGCGAATCGCGAGGAAGGTCGACCCCCACACGAAGTAGATCATCGCGAAAGCGACAACCGTTTGCCACACGGGCGGATGGGATTTGGCTTCCAAGCGCAGTTCCTCTACACTCTACCCATTCTTACCGATGTCTTCCTGCCGTCTTCTAAAGAAGTGGGGCAACCAACCATGACTAACGCGTCACCGCGAGGCTGCACCATCGAGAGCGAGGACGAAGCACCCGATGTATCCGGCCCGCATCTAACGGATGCATCAGACGGATTGATGGAATGCAAAAATTTTGGAGAGGCGATAACCAGCAAGTGCTGTTTGTGGCGGCCTCGACCCTGCTGATTCTTGCCCTTGCGCTGGCGAGTCCGGGGCAGGATGGCGCGGCGCAAACCGGACTCTCAACGGATGTTATCGTCAAGAATCTCATCGCGGCGAATACCCGCCGCGCCGCGGCGCTGCGTGCATATCAGGGCAAGCGGGTTTACAAGCTGGACTATACCGGCCTCTTTGGCGGCCACGCTGAGCTACAGGTGGAAGCCAGCTATCATGCGCCGAATGACAAGAATTTTCGAATTATCTCAGAGACAGGATCGAAACTGCTGATCCGGCAGGTGCTGTTGAAGCTATTGCAAAGCGAACGTGAGGCCCAGGAGGAGAAGAACCGGAAAGCACTCGAGATCAGCCCGGCGAACTACGTGTTCAAGCTGGAAAATATGGAGCACGCGGCGGATGGCGACTTCTACGTGCTGAGTGTCAAACCGAAGAGCAAGAGTAAGTATGTCTATAACGGAAAGATTTGGGTGGACGCAAAGGACTTTGCGGTGAGGCGGATGGAAGGCGCTCCCGCCAGCAATCCTTCGTTCTGGGTCAAGAACGTCGAAGTGCAGTATCAGTGGGCGAAATTCGGTGGGTTTTGGTTGCCGGTGACCAACCATTCCGTGACGAATGTGAGGCTGGGCGGCAAGGCAGTCCTCAACATTAGCTACTCGGACTATCAGATCACCGGCGGGAGTGAAGGGGCGCCGATCAAATCGGCCGAGAAAAACCCTGTGCTTCCAGATCCATCCTCGTTAACCGTACAGCCCCATTTCTAACCGCGAAATGCCTGCTCTCATACGGATTACTCCCGATTACGGGGGTAACAGCGCGCCTCCGAATATCCGCATGGCCGTGAAATCAATCGGGGTACCCTGAACCTGACAATACACTCACACACGGGTCTTTATAGACTTCATGGAAAGCCCTCACGGCAAGCTGCTGGGTAGATACGAGGTCGTGGCGGAAGTGGGCCGCGGTGCAATGGGTGCTGTTTACAAGGCCCGCGATCCCAAGATCGACCGGTTTGTCGCTATCAAAACCGTCTTGCTTCACCAAGCGGTCATCCAGGAACAACAAGAATTTCGCCGCAGGTTCTTTGTAGAGGCTCAAGCTGCCGGGCGCCTGCTTCATCCCGGAATCGTTGCTGTATTCGATGTCGGTGAGGATCCGGAGACCTCCGATCCCTACATCGTGATGGAGTTCATCGAAGGCTTGACCCTGCGGGAATTGCTCGCCAGTAAAGGCAGGAAGCTTCCCGTCCATGAAGCGCTCCGAATCGCTCAAGAAATCGCCGAGGCTCTGGACTATGCGCACTCGCAAGGAGTGGTTCATCGCGATATCAAGCCGGCAAATATTCTGATCACACGAGATGGACAGGCAAAAATCAGCGATTTTGGTATCGCGCAATTGGATCTGACGCAGATGACTCTGCCGGGCCGTGTGCTCGGCACTCCGGCCTACATGTCACCGGAGCAACTCGAGGGCAAGCAGGTGGATGGCCGGTCGGACTTGTTCTCGCTGGGCGCGATTCTCTACACCTCGCTTACCGGACATCGTCCGTTTCAGGGAAACAGCGCGACGACAGTTTGCTACAGGGTAGCGAACCATGAGCCGATGCAGCCGAGTTCGCTTTGCGCGGAATTGCCCCAAGAACTTGATGCGGTGATTGCGCGCGCGTTGGCGAAGAATCCTGCGGAGCGTTATCAGCGGGGGAATGAGTTCGCGGAAGACTTGCGGGCTTTACGCGAGAAACGACCTGTTAATAAGCCCACTCTCTGGTTCTCACCCTCGGCGGCAGGGAAGTTGCCGGATGGCAACGCGCCGAAGGAAGGCCTCTCGGCAAGAACGATGAAGAAAGAGGCAAAACCACTGAGGGCGATGCCGCGCCGGGACAATACTTTTAGTGCATTGTTTTCTTCGTGGCAAGTTCAGACTGCGATCGGTATTCCGCTCTTCGCTGCCACGTTGGTGGTGAGCCTGTTTGCCTGGCGGGAACTGCATGTGCAGAGCCGGGCGTCAGCGGTTCCCATTGCGAGCTTGGCGCAAGGGCTTGATGCTGAGAAACTTGGGAACGCGGGCAATGGCGCTGCGCCTGCCGGGGCTAACACTGGAGATCAGGCTCGTACGCAAGGAGCCCATCGAGTCCAACCTGGAATCGACGAGGTTTCGTTGGCCGGTCAGCCAGCGCCCGTCAGCAAGGTGGCGTCCCCCGTAAGGTCAATAGGATCGACCGCTCCCAAGCCCCCAGTTGCGGTTAGCGGGCGTCCAGCAAAACGCGCCGTGACGAAGACGGTGGCAAGCGCTGCGGCCGAATCGAATGCGGCCAGCCATTCCGGCGAGATAAACAAGGTGGCTGACCGAGCGCTTGCTGCACCTCTCGCCCCGCCGGTTGCCGATTCCAACATCGAGGTACACATTGAAAACCGGTTTGCTGACGCGACATTGAAAGTGTGGATCGACAACAATCTTGCTTACTCGCATCCCCTCCATGATGGCCGCAAAAAGCGGCTCATTTTGCTTGGCGGGGTAACCAAGGAGACGCTGACCATTCCCGTTTCCGCCGGCAACCATGAGTTGCGGATCGAGGTGCGATCCGCTTCCGAACAATATGACGAGACGAAGAGTGTCGCGGGAGAGTTCCTCACCGGCGGTGAGAGAATTCTCTCGATCACCTTCGATAAGCACAGTCGGGACATGAGGCTTGCACTGGGGAACCAGTAGCCCGGTTCGCCGTACTTGGCTTTTGAAACACCCCTCCGGACTTCATCGCTGCCCCGTGTTGACATTCGAGACTGGCATGCTAGGCTAAACTGCCAAAATGCTTCCCCAGGCGTGGAGGCAGTTTCATGGGGCAAAATCCAACTAATGAGATCACCCAGTTGCTGCGGGACTGGCGAGGTGGCGACGATAAAGCCCTCGATGCGTTGCTGCCCGTCGTGTACAAGGAACTGAGGCGATTGGCCCACCGTCAATTACGCCAAGAGCGTCCCGATCACACGCTGCAAAGCGCCGCCCTCGTCAACGAAGCATACTTGCGGCTGTTGGGAATTAACGCTCCGCATTGGGAGAGCCGATCCCATTTTTTTGCCATTGCGGCGCAGCTCATGAGACAAATTCTGGTTGACTACGCTCGCCGCCATCGTGCGGAAAAACGGGGCGCTGGACAAGGCACGTTGCCGATCGAAGCTGCGGATGTTGTTGCCCGCAGCAGGGACGTCGACGTGGTTGCTTTGGATGACGCACTGAAGGCTTTGGCCGAGATCGATCCGCGAAAAGCGCAGGTAGTCGAGCTTCGCTTCTTTGGCGGGCTCAATTTCGAGGAAACGGCGGAAGTGCTTAAGGTCTCGCCGGTAACCGTGTCGCGCGATTGGAGTACCGCCAGAGCATGGCTGCACCGTGCGATGAATCGTGCTTCGTAATGGATGGCGAACGCTGGAAACGTATCGATGACTTGTTGCAATCGGCGCTCCGCCTCCCTGCCGATCAGCAAAAAGAGTTCCTGCGCAAGGCTTGCGCGGGAGATTCCGCCCTCGAACAAGAAGTCCTGTCCCTGATCAGTTCGCATGGGAAGCTCGGAACCTTCCTTGAAGAACCTCCTGTCACCGTTGCTAGTCTCTCAGGATTTCCCGACTCGCCTGAAGGGCTTGTCGGAAAGACCATTGCCCACTATCGCGTGCTCCACCGGCTCGGAAGCGGAGGCATGGGCGTGGTTTTTGAGGCCGAAGATATTCGGCTCGGCCGACATGTTGCACTCAAGCTTCTGCTTGAGTCGCATGCGCGCGAGGGCAAATCACTGGTGCGCTTTCAACAGGAAGCCCGCGCCATCTCGACGCTGAATCATCCGCATATCTGCACGGTCTACGAGATTGAAGAGCACGATGGGAGGCCCATCATAGTGATGGAGCTGCTGGAAGGCGAGACGCTGATGGACCGGTTGCGCGCGGGGCGCGTGCCGCTCGCGCAGGTGCGACAGTGGGGTATGGAAGTGGCAGATGCCCTCGAAGCGGCGCATGCGGCCGGGCTCGTTCACCGGGACGTCAAGCCGGCCAACGTCTTCATTACGCGCCGCGGCAGCGTCAAGGTCCTCGATTTCGGCTTGGCCAAGCTAACAGCGGGTTCCGGTAGCTCTGGTTCTCACGAAGAATCGCTCACGACCATGGGGGTGATTCCCGGGACAAGCGCCTACATGTCCCCGGAGCAGATTCGCGGTGACGACCTCGACGGACGGACAGATGTTTTCTCTCTCGGAGTCATGCTCTACGAGATGGTGACCGGAGAGCGTCCCTTCGCGCAGAAGAACAGCGCCATGACGATGGACGCTGTGCTGCATAAGCAACCGGTCTCGCCGCGAGAGCTCAATCCGGAATTGCCTCCGCTGCTCGAAGAGATCATTAACAAAGCGATGGAAAAAGACCGGGCGCAGCGATACAGGTCTGCGTCCGAGTTGTATTCGGACCTTGCGGGGCTTGGAGAAGGAAGCAGCGGAGCGACGGGCATATTTCGGTCACGGTCAATTGGTTCGCCCGGTTCTGGTTCTTCCGCGAGCCGAGAGCTCCTTTTGAGCACACCCACACGTTCGCTATGGCGGTTCGTCGCGGGTCTGGCTCTGATCTTGCTTGTGAGCGCTGCTGCCTTCGTGGCAATTAAGATCCGTCCTGTTGTACGTCCCTCTGCCGATCGACTGCCGCCCGTGAAGGCGCGGCGTTCCGTCGCGGTTCTCGGATTCCGCAACCTCTCTGGAAATGCGGATCAGGAGTGGGTTTCAACGGCACTTTCCGAAATGCTGGACACCGAGCTTGCCTCCGGCAATGAACTGCGCGTGATCTCCGGAGAAAATGTCGCGCGGATGAAGCGCGACCTGTCATTGCCTGCAACCGACAGCTATTCAGTCGAAACACTCACAAAAATTCGGCAGAATCTTGGCGCCGACCAGGTGGTGGTGGGTTCCTACCTGGCGATGGGAAAAGATGGGCCGCTGCGCATCGATCTGCGTGTGCAAGAAGTGAACAAAGGTGAGACAGTGGCGGCCGTTTCCGAAAGCGGCTCGGAAAGCGAACTGGCCGACCTGGTGTCCCGCACGGGTTCGAGTCTGCGTCAAAAACTCGGAATCGGTAGCGTACCCGAGGATGAACTCCAGCGAGTGGGCACGTCGTTGCCCAGCAACCCCGAGGCGGTGCGACTGTACTCGGAAGGCCTCGCTAAGCTCCGCACACTCGATGCGAAAGCGGCGCGCGATTTGTTTGAAAAAGCAATTGTGGCCGATCCAGACCACGCGTTGTCGCATTCTTTCCTGGCGCGCAGTCTGCATAGTCTCGGGTATGAGGCGCAGGCAAAAGTGGAGGCCACCAAGGCCTTCAAATTGTCCCAGAACTTGCCCAAGCGAGATCGATTGCTCGTCGAGGGCAACTATCGCGAACAGCAAAACGATTTCCAGGCGGCGATTGAAGCCTACCGCACCTTATGGGAGTTCTTTCCCGACGATGTCGACAGTGGATTAAGGCTCGCTGCCGTGCAAACCTCCGCCGGCAAGGGAAAGGATGCGCTGGTGACCGTGGAGCAAATGCGCAAGTTGCCGGAGCCTGCCAATCACGATCCTCGCATCGATCTTGCTGATTCGGTAGCGAGCGAATCCCAAGGCGATTTTCGCAGAGCTCAACAGACCGCGGCGTCTGCCTTCGAGGCAGCGTCACGGCTGGGCAGTCGCACGATGATGATGCAAGCGCAGTCTCATGAGGCATGGGACTGGGACCGTCTTGGACAACTGGACAAGGCATCGGCTGAATTCGTGGAACTCAAGGACCTATCGCTGAAGATGGACGACCCGATGACGGAGGCGCAGGCATGGAACGGAATCGGAGTTGTTCATTATGACAAAGGAGAGTTTGACGGCGCGCTTCAGGCTTGGAATCAAGGCCTAAGGATCTCGCGACGCCTTGGGGCCCAGCATCGGGTGGCAGCGTTCACCAGCAACATCGGAAATGTCTATTACGAGCGGGGCAAGATGGAGGAGGCACGGAGACATTATCAAGAAGCGCTGGACATCGATCGCGAGATCGACAGTCCAAATGTGGCGAGCGACCTTGGCAGCCTCGCGAACGTGATGGACAGCATGGGCGACCTCGCGGGCGCGGTCAAGATGCAGGAACTCTCTCTTGAGGGCTTCCGCAAGGAGGGGAACAAGCGGGGTGAAGCGACGACGCTCGTCAATCTGGCGGATGTCCTGCGGGAACAGGGTCATTTTACGGAAGCCAGGGCGCGGTATGAACAGGCCATGAAGGTCGCGGAACAAACCGGGCATCGCAGAGACGATGCCTACGCGGAATACGGCATTGCCGAGATCCTGCGCTATCAGGACTGCCTTGCGGAGGCTGCTGCGAAGGCGGAGGAATCGTTGGCTCTGCGCAAAGAACTCGGAAGCGCCACGGACATCGCCTATAGCGAGGTGCAACTCGCGCAGCTTGCAATCGAGGAAGGAAGAGCGAATGAGGCCGTCAAGCTCGCACAAGATGCCATCCCGGCATTTGCAAAGCAGAACATGGAAGATGCCGGTTGCCAGGCGCAGGCAGTGCTGAGTCTTGCTCTTGTGGTGGAGAACAAGGTTCAGGAGGCGCAAGCGGCCGCCACACATTCGTCGCAATTGTGCCATCTAGGGTCAGATCCAAGCGCGAAGTTTGAGTCGGCGCTAGCGGAAGCGGCCGTTCGCGCTCGGCTGGCAGACTATAACGGGGCGTTAAAGATACTCGAAGGAGTTCGCTCCCAAGCCAGTAGGTTTGGTTATGCCTCATTCGAACTGGAATCGCGCCTGCAGCTTGGGCGGGTGGAACTCAAGTCCGGCAGGCTGGAAACTGCACGTGCGAGGCTCACCCAATTGCAATCCGATGCTAAAGCACGTGGCTTTCCATTGATTGCGCGCAAGGCAGCACAGACGCTGCAAGGACAGTGATCATCATCGGATTTATCTCACTTTAGGGTGTTAAGTGTCGACTTGGTGGGCCACCGCGCTGGCCTTTACAATAGCCGCTGTGGCCGACGCAAGACCTAATCCTACTCTGACCCTTTCCCGGGTCGCCATCTTTTCGGGATTGGACGAATCAGAGGTTTCCTACCTCGCCAAGCGCGCTGTGCCGCGCCGCTTTTCGACAGGCGAGACGGTATTCTCCGAAGGCGAGGCCTGCGCCGGACTCTATGTTGTGGAGTCTGGGCACGTCCGTATTTTTAAGAGTTCCGCAGGCGGCCGGGAGCACGTGTTGAGTATAGAGGGGCCGGGCAGTTCCGTCGCCGAGTTGCCGGTGTTCGATGGCGGCAACTATCCCGCCTCGGTAACTGCCGTTGATGATGCCACGCTTCTCTTTGTCAGCAAGCAGGATTTCCATGCGCTTTGTCTGGCGCATCCCCAGGTCGCTCTCAAGGTGTTGAAAGTCGTTGGGGGCCGTTTGCGGCGGCTGGTAGGCATCATCGAAGAGCTCTCTTTTACCACGGTCCGGCATCGTTTGGCTGCATTTCTCGTGAGGTTGGGGAAGACATCGGGCAAAAGCACGGCAGGGGAAATTGAAATCACCCTGCCTGCGAACAATCAGGAATTGGCGGCGCAGATTGGAACAGTCAGGGAACTCGTCTCGCGCAATCTTTCGCGCTTTCAGAGTGAAGGCATGCTTCGAATCGATGGCCGCACCGTCATCATAACGAATTTGAAGGCCCTCGAAGCTGAGTTGCAGTCCGCCGATTAACCCAGCGAATTCAAGGTCGTTGGCGTCTTTAGAATGGGAGTTCAGTGCTCCGACGGATAGGTCTGTAGGTTCGTCCGAAAAGACCTAGCGCGGTCACGGCCACCGCTTTCGTGCCTGCTTTTCACGTCAATCCCCAGTTTATACATCCCAAATCCAGCCGTTGACAAAAGCTCCAAAACGAAAGTATAAGTAATAGTTCAAAACAGATCGCCAAAAGCCGGCGTCTGCCGTTCCGGTCCCAGGAGCCTCGTCATGCTGAGTATTTTCCGCAGTTTGCGGTTCGGCTTCCCCTCCTTCCTTATTCTTTCTTTTTTCCTCACTTTGAGCACGCCGTCGATGGCTCAAAAGGATGCCGGAGCCATCATCGGGATGGTACGCGACGCCAGCGGCGCCGTGGTGGCAGGCGCCACGGTGACGGTCACCGACGCCGATCGAGGCACCACCGTCAGGCTTTCGACAAACGGTCAGGGTGAATACGTGGCTGACCCACTCCACATCGGTCACTACACGGTGACGGTCGAGAAGCAAGGGTTCAAGAAGGCGGTTGCCGGACCTGTGCAGGTCAATATTCAGGATCGCGTCAGCGTGGATGTGCAACTCCAGCCGGGTGCCGCTACCGAAACGATGGTGGTCACGGGGCAGGGCCCTCAGCTTGAAACTGAGACGTCTGACCTTGGTCAGGTCGTCGACAGCCAGCGCATCAACGCTCTTCCATTGAATGGCCGCAACTACGCCCAGCTTGCACTTCTCGGAGCCGGAGTCGCCGCGGCCGAACCGGGTTCACGCGTGGAGACCTCGTTCGGATTTAGCGCCAACGGGGCTCGTTCGTTGCAAAATAACTTCCTGCTTGATGGCATCGATAACAATGCCAACCTGGGCGATGTGCTCAACGGGGCGGCCTATGTTGTCCAGCCCTCGGTGGATGCCATTGCCGAGTTCAAGGTGGAAACCAACGCGTACAGTGCCGAATTTGGCCGCGGCAATGGCGCGATCATGGACGCGGTTATCAAGTCCGGCACCAACCAGATTCATGGCGATCTGTGGGAGTTCATTCGTAACGAGAAACTCGACGCTGCCAACGCCTTCGACATTTTTGGACGGCAGCCATACAAACAAAACCAGTTTGGCTTCACGCTCGGCGGCCCGATCGTGAAGAATAAGATGTTCTTCTTCGGTGATTACGAAGGACTGCGGATTCGGCAGGCGCTGCCGCAACTGGTCAATGTTCCCGATCCAGCTTGGGTGACGGGCGATTTCTCGGGTCAACTGGACACGGCGCATCCAATCCAAAACGTGTTCGACTGCAACGGCATGGCTACCTATCCGGGGGAAATCTTCGATCCCACACAGGCTCAAAGCAACTCTGCTTATAACGGTGGCCCGTGCAGTGTCCCGATCGGCACAACTGCGGGAGGAGTGCCGACGAATATTTTCCAGGGCAACAGCGGAACCAACACGCCCATCGATCCTCTGGCGCAGGAGCTCGCGAACATGTTTCCGGCGCCGAACGCGCTGCAATTCGGGCCGCTCGCTTTCCTCTCGGATCCGAAGCGAGATGAGAGGCAGGATAAGTTTGACGTGCGCTACGACCAGACCATCAGCGGCACGGATAACTTTTTCGCGCGCTTCAGCTATGGAAATGACAGCAACTTTCTGCCTTCACCGTTTCAGAATTTTCTAGATGGCGGCAGCTTTCAAGACGGCTACAGCAAGAATACGTCCGAAGGCCTGGCGGCCAGCGAAGTGCACACATTCCGCAACAACCTCGTGAACGAAGTGCGGTTCGGTTTCAACCACCTTCGGTCTCATCGCTTCAATCTGTTTTATAACGAGAACGTTTCTCAGGAACTTCCGATTCCGTTCCCTGGAGTGCCGTACCAGGCCGGGCAGGAGATGGGAGGGCTGCCGTCGATTGGTTTTGGCGACGGCACAGCTGCAATTGGCGCCTCGACCTTCCTCCCGGCGAACGAAAGGCAGCACAGCTTCGTTATTACCGACAATCTGATCTGGACTCATGGGCGCCACGCCGCGAAGTTTGGTGCGGAACTTCGCTTCGAGCAATTCACGATGCTTGAGCCGGCAGCCGCGCGCGGCGAAATGGATTTTGGAGGTGGATCTCTTATCAACGATAACTACGGCTCGCCTGGCACGGGCGGCGAGGCTTTTGCCACCTTCATGCAGGGGATTCCCGATGGTGGCTCGATCACCAGCGTCACACCCAATATCGACTACCGGCGGCAGATCTACGCTTTCTATGCACTGGATGATTTCAAGGTGAATCCGCGCCTCACCTTGAATCTGGGCTTGCGATATGAGCTTTTCACCACAATTAAGGAGGCCAACGACAATCAGGCCACCTTCGATTTCGCTTCGCAGTCGCTGATCGTGCCCAGCGGCAAGAATGTTCAACTGACCCCGACGCTTGCCACTGAAATGAACATCGTGAGCAACGGTTCTCGCGGACTGATCAGCCCGGACCGAAACAACTTTGCTCCACGCATCGGCTTTTCTTATCAGCTCGCCGACAAGCTCGTCCTCCGTGGCGGATATGGAATTTTTTACGGTGGGCAGGAGAACGGGCCGTTTTCCAATCCGAGTCCCGGTTTCAATCCTCCATTCCTCTCGTCCGAGTCATTTAATGCGCCCTGCGGCGCGCCGAGCGCCAACCCGAATGATCTTGATTGCTCGATCTCGTCTGAGAATAATGGCGGATTGCCGCTCAATGTGCTGGCGCAAGGCTTCCCATCGCAGTCGCTTTCCGATCCGAATGCGCCCGAGCTTTATTCGCTCGACCCGCATCTGGTGACGCCTTATACGCAGCAGTGGCACCTGGGAGTGGAATACCAGCTACCGGCTTCTACTGTTCTTGAGGTCTCCTACGCCGGCTCCCGCGGCGTGAAGCTCTTCGGATTCTTCAATGGTAATCAAGCTGTCCCGGTTCTTGGCAGCGAGTCGCTTCCTACTGCCCCACGCCGTCCTGCGAACAACAGCAATTGGCCGGGTGGTGTGGGTGGTTCCTGCACGCTGGACACGCCGGATTTCTGCAATCCAGCTCTCGACGTTATAATTCCGACCTTCCGCTCAAATACCTTCTCGAACTACAACTCGCTGCAGATTCGACTCGAAAAGCGTTACGCGCACGGGCTCCAATTTGAAGCGGCCTACACCTACGCGCACGCGCTCGACAACGCCTCCAGCGCCAGTCTTGGTTCGGTTAATAACGGAGACTTTCAGGATCAGCGTTTTCCGAACCAAAACTACGGCAACGCCGATTTCGATGTGCGGCACCGTTTTGTCCTCAGCTACCTTTATGACTTACCCTTCGGGCGCGGACGTTTACTGGGCCACAACGCAAATGGC
>Ga0335071_10002449_pt1 | contig 19865 bp, 20 predicted proteins | sample Lox_Sample_15_FD_206724 | JGI IMG/M metagenome (GOLD analysis project Ga0335071, IMG submission 206724) | Soil microbial communities from Loxahatchee National Wildlife Refuge, Florida, United States - Lox_Sample_1.5 | ecosystem: Environmental > Terrestrial > Soil > Wetlands | place: USA...
AGGTCATCGCCCGAATTGATATGAGGCACATCCGCAATTTTCCGCGGCAGGTGGGGAAGCCACGGCTGAAGGACGGCGACAGGTGGCTTTCCGGCACTCCGAGCAGCGTCAATCCGAATCGTGCAAGGTACTTGCGGGATCGCTCTCGAGAGGACGGCAGATGAGCGTCCCTGCGAGCGGGATCACAGCAACCGATGAAGTGCGCTGAGATTCCTGGAGGATCCGAAGCCAGGCAACCGACCGCTCACGCCGACTAACTCCCCGAAGACGCAGGCCGACAGATCCGCTCTCGCTCCCTTCGCCAGAACAGGATCGTCCCGGCCTCTTCGACTCGCCATCGCACCCTCGTCTCCGTTCGATCGCGTGCCCGCGTTCCCGCTTGCTTTCGATCCTTCGGCGCTCCCGTGGTTCCTGACCACCTGACTTTGTTTCGCCGCAGGCGGAAGGCAGGTGGTCAGGAATCCGAAGCCGCAGGCGGAGGAAACGGGAGCGCGCCACCAACCCGTACGGTTGAGCGGGAGCGCGGGCACGGGCATCGGTGGTCGTTGTTGCCGGGGGAGTTGCCGACCGCGATCAACGGCGATGCCAGCCCGGACGGCAACCTTAGGAACGGGCGGTGTGCGGGGATGTGGGAGAAACAGCACACCGGTCGACAGCATCGCCCCGGATGATCCAGTCCGCCGACGGCAGTGCAGGCCCGTGTTCGAGGGCGAGCAGCGGCGGCAGTTGCGGCAGCGTGACGAGGCGCGGGTCGCGGTGGCAGCTGATCGCGGTGGCGTGCTCGGCGAACTCCTCGAGCCAGTCACGCGTGTGTCGGCTCACCGCGGGTAGGACGAGCAGGGTGTGCTCGTATGCGGCGATGAGCGGGATGAGCTGGCGCTCGAGCTCGCGCCGGTCGAGCTCGCGCGCCTTGACCAGGACCGCCACCGACCCTCGATCGGCGGTGAGGACGGCGTCGGGCAGCGGCGAGGGTGCGGGCGAGGCATGGCCGAGCATGCGGCGGGAGAGCCAGCGCGCCTGCGGGTACTGCGTGTGTGCGGCGAGGCGCAGCTCGACCAGCGTCGCCGCAGTCTGCACGCCTCCGTAGCTGGGCCGCACCGACTTCCAGGGGAGCCCGAGTGCGGCGAGGCCGCACCGGGTCAGCCACACCACGGTCGGCTCCTCCACGAGAAGCGGTGTCGCGTCGATGAGGCCGGCCCGCTGCCAGCGGGTACGCAGCCAGCGGGCAGTGCGTGGGCAGCGATCGGCGAGGTAGGCGAGCTGCGGCAGCGTGACCAGGTACTGCTCGGCGATGAAGCGCAACAACATCCGGTCGCGCTCGCTCAAGACGCGCAAGCCGTGCTGTCTCACGACGTCCGCCTACGGCCAGGGTTCGCGGTGGCGTGGCGCAACCTGGCCGCAGTACGACCGCACCGCTTCTTCTGTTCCTCGAGGCGGGCGGCATCGAGGAACAGGCGGGCGAGAAGCTCGACCGCCTCGGCTTGCTGCCCGCGCGAGAGGCGAACAAGCCGAGGACGGCCGAGCCGAAACTCCTCGTCCAGAACACACCTCCTTTGAGATCGAACGCGCGCCCGGGCACATGAGCCGCACGAAGAGGCGGCGCGCAAGAGCCACCGGACGCAGAAACCCTCCACAAGAGGTAAGGACCGAAACGCCGTTGAATCGGACGAATCCCTGCACACACGCGCTGGCCGCCAACAACCCTCACCACGCGGACCGACCAGAGGTCGAGGGCCGATTGTCGGACTTTCTAACGAGCGAACTTCGCTCCGTAGAAGGTCGTAGAAACAACCGGCAGTGGACGCACGAGACCTGCCGGAGCGGCTGCCGAAGGACCTGTCAGCGACGCTGGCATCGCTCGGCAACCACCCGGGCAACGGCGTCATCGCCGCCCGCCCGGCCCTGAGCAGGCGAAACGCACGCTCTGCCCTCTTTCTCGGCTACGCCGAGAATCCCTGACCACTCTCACTCACCGTCGAAGAACGAGCGAGAGTGGTCAGGGAACCGAGGACAGAGCAAGCAACGAGGAGAGGGGCCGGGCAGGCAAGAGTTTGAAGATGAAGACTTCAGAGGTGGAGGAGCAGGGGGAGTTGGTTTATGGACGCCGCTAGAGATTGGCGGGACACGGAGAGCGTGAATCAGGCCGCAATGCGAGATTGAGGGGAGGCCATCCGGGGCCAACGTCGCTCCAACGTGACGACGCTTGCGGGAGCCTCCGGAGGCGCAGCGCGCTTCAGGTCGTCCGCGTTACTTTCTGGTGGCCGTGAGCGAGAGATCGATGATGGGGCGCCTCGCCGAGAGGGCGTTTCGACGCCACTACGGCGAGGTGTATCGGTTCCTGCTTCGGCGGACTGCGAATCCCGCCGAAGCGGAAGAACTCACCCAGCGGGTGTTTGTGGATGCGACAGCGGCAGAAGAACAACTCGAGCGGGACCAACGGCCGGTGTTGCCGTGGTTGCTCACGGTTGCGCATCGGCGCTGGGTCGACGAGCGCCGCCGTAGCCGCCGTCAACAGCGGGCGTTCGAGACGGTCGGCGTCGATGCTGAGCGAGTCGATGCCTCGGGCGCCGAGTTGGCAGCGGCGATTCGGCGAACACTCGAGCGGCTGCCAGAAGAGCAGCGTGAAGTCGTGGTCCGCCGGCTTCTGCATGGCCAGACCTTTCGCGATATCGCCGTGGCAGTTGGGCTTTCCGAAGGAGCGGTGAAGATGCGGTTTCGGCGTGGGCTCGAGACACTGAGGCACCTTCTGGGTGAGGCGGGCTACGAGCCATGAGACACGTACCGAGACGTCGCCAGTTGCCGCGCGAGGTCGTCGACCTGCTGGGCGACGATCCTGAGCTGATTCGGCTTGCGGAGCACGTCGCTGCGCTGGCAGAGGCTCCAACCCAAGCGCTGGCCGGCCGGCAGCAGCGGTTGCTCGTGGCGGCGGCCGCGGCCGCCGCGCTGGGCGCGGCTCTGGTTGGGGTTGTCGTGGTGTTGTTTACGGGCGCGAACGCGCCTGGCCTGAGCGATCGGGCGCTGGCCGCCATCGGCGGAGACCCGGTCTTGTACGCAGTGGTAGCGCAAACCGTCAGCGACGATCGCACGGTCGAACTCGTCAGCGGAAGGGAGACGCCCGTCCAGCTGACCATCGAGGCCTGGCTCGACCAGGAGACCGGGCGTCTGCGCATCGTCCAGCGGCGAAACGGCGGCCTCATCAACGACACGCTTGGCACCACTCAATCCATCACCCGGAATGCGACCCCGCGCCTCGACCCGGCGCTCGCGCTCTTCCTGACGGGCTACCGTCAGGCACTGCGCCAAGGGCGGGTCCGCGACGCTGGTACCGCGGTCGTCAGCGGCCACCGGATCCGCTGGCTCATCCTCGTCAGCGGCCACCCCGCCGGCGAGCGCGTCGCCGTCGATATGCACAGCTTCCTGCCAGTGGTGATCCGAGAGCCCGACGGCACCCGCTGGGCCGTCACGAGGATCGAAAGCATTCCCGCTGCGTCCGTCGATTTTCGAGCGCCAGGGTTACCTTCTCCCGCATTGTCTGCGGGTCGCGTCACCGCTCAGCAAGCGAGCTCACCCCGCCAGATCGCTCACGCCCTCGGTGTCCCGCCGCTCTGGCTCGGCCGCTCCAACGGCGCCCTCAAACTCATAGCCGTCAGGCTACAGCGCCTCACCAGCCTCTTCCCTCCGACCGCACACCGCGCGCCTATCCGGTCGGTCGGCGCGTCGCTCACCTACCGGAACAGGACCGGAACGATGCTCGAGCTGCGCGAGGCCAGGAGGGCGCTACCCGCGTATTCGTTCGATGGCGGCCTCACCTTCGCCTTCGACCCGATCCCACCACACGGGGCGATGCAGCTCACCTCAATCGGCGGCGAATGGATCGGCCAACTCCGCACCCAGCGCCTCTACATCACGATCACCGCACCCGACCCCGCCACCGTGATCCAGGCCGCCCGCAGCCTGCAGCCGATCAGCCGGTAGCTCGCGTTACCTTCGCCGCGGCCCGGACGAGTTCGATGTGTAGGCCTACTTCGCGAAGGGAGAGCCCGTGAAACAACCATTCCTCCTGCGGCGGGCTGCGGTGGCAGCCGGGCTGCTCATGCTCCTCGCCGCGCCACTAACAGCAGCCGCGGCAGCCCGCAACTCGACGGACGCCGGCCTCCCCACCGCGCCTACCGCCTACCAACCCGGCGACCAGGTCTGGACTGAAACCAGCGACGTGCCCGCAGCAGGAGCCGCGGTCCCATTCGTTGCACCCGACCCGACCGTCGCTCAGCTCATCTTCACGCCAGTGAGGGCCTACCAGCCCGGCGACAAAGTCTGGACCAGTAGCGCCCAAGTACCACCGCCGGCGCAACCCGACGCCAACGGCTGCGAGCGCGTCCCCTCAAGCGGCTACATCGGCCGCGACGTCTACGCCCAGAGCAGCCTCGAATACTCCAACTACTGGTACTGGTCAGGCGGCTCATCCAACGAGTCCTTCTCCTGGTACATCAAACACAACGACGGCTCGATCGAAGCACACGGGGCATCTTCCGGCGGCGGCGGCTCCCAGAGCGTCGGAGCCAACAACTACTACTGGCAAGTCCAAAACACCGGCAGCGACGCTCAGGCCTGGAACGTCTGCTACGAGGTCCAATGATCGGTATCGCTGCCACCTTCCCAAAACGGGGACGACCCGCCGGCCGAGTAAATGCGTGCGGCGCAATCCGACAAGACTGCGGTTCCTTCTGCGACGCGCAATCGCGGAGTCGAGTGAATTAATCGAGTCAAGGGGGCCGGAGAAAATGTCTACGGGAAGATCGAGCGGAAGACCACTCAGGTGGCGCCTCAGCCTTGGAATCGTCGCCGCAACACTCATGGCAGCTGGCGTGGCGCTTTCCGCTCCAGGCGCGGCGTTTGCCTGTGACACCAGCTACTGGAACATCTCTTGTCAAGACGTCTACCAGCCGGCTGAGGGTCACACCGTGGCGGCCGTACAAGTTTCGCAACCAGTCAGTGAGGACTACTCACCGTATCCAAACGACTTCCGGACAATCTGGACGACTGCTGGGGGAACTTGGAAGGGATCGTTCCTCGATACTTACGGCACACCGGAAGAAGCAGACTACTTCTACCCAGTCGATGTGCCATCTGGTGAGAAGGTCGGTTGCTACAACCCGACCTACAACGGCAACCTCCTCGTCAACTGCCGCCGCGGCGCTATCTAAAGGAGACAGCATCATGCTGAAGCGACCGCTTCTAATTGCCGCGTCCTTGCTCGCGATCGGCGGCGGCGTCGCACTTGTCACCGCCTTCACGGCATCGCATTCCAATCAGGCCACAGCGAGAACGGGTCCAGCCCCGATTCCGTTCGACCAGGCTTCGTTTCCTCAATACATGCGGGCGAGCTTGGCGAAAGCAGCGGCTGCCGCCGGGCTCAAGACATCTAGCCTCTCTGTGGCATCCAGCGACGCTCGCGAGGCTACGCCCGGTTTGGTTTACGGCAGCACGCAGGCCGGGGCGATGAACTGGGCCATAGAGACACCGCACATGCATACCTCCTTTCTCGATGCCGCGGATGCGCTTTCGACTGCCGCCGTCTATATCGGGGTCGGAACTTTTGGAGGTTCCTCGGGCTCGATCGTGTCAGACGTCGTCGGAGTCTTTCGGACACAGAATGTGGTGTCGATCCGGCTAACGGAGTCGGACGGTTCGGTCAGGGATCTCCCGACAACGGCCTGGCCCGGAACGGGCTATGCCTCGTTTGCCTTCACGACCAGCCAAGGCGTATCACCAACCCTCGTCGAAGCAACAAACGAGGCAGGAAACGTCGTCTACCGCAAAGTGATTAACGTCGACGGCCATTGCTTCGACACGGGGACCGTCTGCTAACTCCTCTAGGGACGGGCGGTGGGGACGCCCCGTGGCGTCACGAGTTCGCGAAAGGAGGTCGTCTCTAGAACGCTCGGCCGCCTCATTGTCACGGGGCGTCTCGCCGTTCCGCCCCAGGGACGATTGGCGAGCGCCAGGCGGCGAGAGAGCGAACTTGCCGTGTCAATGCCTTCTGCGGCAGTGCCGATGCCGAGTGCAGCACCAACTTAAGGAGGACCGCATCCCTTCGCTCCGTTCAGTCGGCGATGTCGTAAGGAGTCGCATCTTCTTGATCGCTTGCGTTCTCGCGATCACGATTCCTCCAGCGGCTGCTTGGGCGTCCCAGTCAACCTATGTCGGCCCAGGAGCCTCCATCTGCTGTTACACGGGTTACGACGACCACGGCACCTTCGTCGTTCGCGACTACAACAACATCTACCACGCATGCTCGAGCTACACCCAATATGGCGGCGCTCTCGTCCAGTACCACAACGCCAACGGGACGACGACGGATAGCGTCGGTGATGGTCCGGGGCAGAGCAACTGCGTTAACCCAAGCCATCTCGGTTCAAGTGGAGGGAACCAACGAACCGCCTGGTGTGCCGCGTTCAACGGAGGGACGACCAACGTCACGAATGTGACCTGTCAGACGTCCAGGCCCTGATCACGGTCTCTGGGAAAGGAGCTATGTGATGACCTGGATCACCAACCATCTTCGAGGACGTCGCTCCGTCGGATTCGTCGTCTCCCTCGTCGCGGGGCTCGCGCTCGCCCTCGCCGTCGGTGCCGTGGCGTCAAGTCGTCATTCTGACAACGGTACGTCGGCAAAGCAGTTGCTCGCCAGTTCCGAGGCGAGCCTTGCCGCAAGGCCCGATCGAGAGGTCATGCGGGTCTTCGAGCGAGCCGCGACGCCCTCCGACGCCGTGCCCGCCGGTATTCGTCAGACGCTGGCGGAATTCGCCGCGGCACCCGTGGACACTGCGCTCAACCCAGGGGCGGGCATTGTCAGCGGGTCGCGGCGCGCAATCGCCGACGCCGGCAGCGCGGACGCTTCCCTCTACCTCGTTCCGACCGACAACGGTTCACTCTGCATGCTCTGGGCACCCGACGTCTACGGGGGAGGATGCACGGCAGGGTTCGCACCCGAAACGCATGCGATCTACCTGCACGGGTTCAGTAACGGCCAGTCGTGGGTGTGGGGAATCGTCCGTGACGACGTCGCCAGCGTGCAAGCCGTCGTCGACGGACAGACAGTGCCCGTGACTGTCGGACAAAGCGCGTTCTTCTATGAGGGGTCAGCGCTGCCCGAAGCACTCCAGCTGACGCTCAACGACGGTTCCGTAACCGCCCTTCCCGTCGGCGCCGCAGCAGCGGTCAAGTAAGCCGACGCACTCCGGTTGGGACACCGGGTCGAAGCGATACCGGGTGTCCCAACCGAAGGGCTACTCGAAAAGTTGGGCATCGTCTGCACGGACAGTCAGCTGACGGCGATCCGCAACCCACCGAACCCGCCGTTTCTCGACTCATGCACCATCACTCCCAGATCGGCTCATTCCGCTCCGCGACGATCCGAGTCAGCTGACCTCAAGCCGATCGGCGAAGACCACTGCATGGTTTGCGCAACGCAATAGTTCCGTCCATCTTCCCGCTTCGCCCGCTTCGCGCTAGCAGGCGCGCTGCGCGCGCGTGCTACGCGCTGTGCTTTCCGCTCGCTCGTTTGCAAGCCGGCGGACGCCGGCTCGCAGCTCGGAAGCGTGACGCCACGAGCCGCGCCCGCACATGTCGGGCGCGGTGGCTGAAACGAACACGTCCCGGGGTCTGACCCTCGGTCTACCGGGTAGGGCGTTGGCGGCGGCGACGGTAACTGAGCCGGAGAGCATCACGCGAGCCGGTCCCTCTCTGTCCGACTCCCCTAGCCTAGAACCGCACCATTCGCGCGCGGGCTTGTCCACTTGAGCCCACGGGCGGTCGTGTTTCACACAGGGCGATGCAGCTCACCTCGATCGGCGGCGAATGGATCGGCCAACTCCACGCCCAGCGCCTCTACATCACGATCACCGCACCCGACCCAGCCACCGTGATCCAGGCCGCCCGCAGCCTGCAGCCGACAAGCCGGTAGCTCGCGTTACCTTCGCCGCGGCCCGGACGAGTTCGATGTGTAGGCCTACTTCGCGAAGGGAGAGCCCGTGAAACAACCATTCCTCCTGCGGCGGGCTGCGGTGGCAGCCGGGCTGCTCATGCTCCTCGCCGCGCCACGAAGCGTCGTCTACCGCGAAGTGATTAACGTCGGCGGCCATTGCTTCGACACCGGGACCGTCTGCTAACTCCTCAATGGACGGGGCATATTCATGAATGCGTCGGCACCGGCCGCTTCGTTCCGCTCACGCGAGCAAGAACTCGGTCGCCAGCGAAGAGGGGGGACGTCTCCTGCCATAGGGTGCCTCCCCCGCCCGGCAAGCTCCTGCCTGGCGTCCCTGTGGCGGTCGTCCGCGGCTTACACGTGCCGTTTCCGACCAAGCGAAAGGAACACCCGTGACGTCAAGTCAAATTCGTGTCCTGGGCGCGTTGCTTTTGAGCTGCGCGCTACTTCTAGCGCTGCCGGCTATCGCAGCGGCGGACGGTTGGGTTGAGTTCAACGGCAGCCCCGCCAGCATGGCACCTGGCGCCAGCTTCAGTACAGGCTACGACTGCAATAGCAATCTGCACTGGGACAACATCTACTTCACGAAGAGCCACGTCGCCAAGGGAACCATTGCGTGGATCAACACGAGCGGTGGATGGAACTACTCGGTCGTCGACAGCTACGAGACGATCATGTCTTACTCGATTTATCCAGACATCGACTGGGTCAAGAAACTGTACGCGAAGAACACCAGCAGCATCTATTACGACGGCGATGCCCAAGGATATCTCCGAAGCGACAGCAGCTACTGCGTCTGAGCATCGCACCGGCAGAAACGGAGAAGGAGCATAGTGATGAGAAAAACGTACGCACTTGCCGGAGCCGCCGTACTCGCTGTCGTTGCTTCGTTTCTCGGAGCCAAACTGGTGGCAGGGCCCGGGAAGACGTCTGACCGCCCCATCGTGGCTCACGTAAGTAACGGCAGGATCATGGTGGCGAGCCGCGAGGCGCCACAGCACGGTTCGATGCTCCGCCGAAGCACCCCAAGCACGCCCGCCTCGTCGCTCCCGAGCGTACTGCCAACCGACCCGCTCGAAAGAGACATAGCGATCTTCAAGATCGACCGCGCGGAACTCAGGCAGCTCGGCACGTTCACCGATCTCGAAGGCCGACTGCACACGATCTACTTCGGCCCGACCACTGACGGAAACACGTGCCTCTTCGAAACGATCCAACGCGGCATAGCTGCGGCGGACACTCCGCTCGGCCCGCAGGGTGGCGGATGCCGCCCAGCAAGCGTCACCGGCGACATCCTCCGCTGGAGCGCACACTTCAACGGCAGCCCCGACGACAATACCGGCTTCTACATCTACGGCATCGCCAGCGCCAACGTCAGCGCCGTCGCGATGGTCGACAGCAACGGCAAACGTCATGCCGCTGACCTCGCCCCCTCGGGGGCATTCTTCTATCAGTCAGCGACCGGCAGCCCGGCTGCCAGCCTCGCGATCATCGCGTCCGACAGTTCGGGGACCGAACTGTCGAGAACGCCTATCGGAAGCTGACTCGTACCCACGAGCGAGAGGCGTTGAGGGCCGGTAGTACCGGCCCTCAACGCCTCTGGTGGGCAGCGGCGCGGACTCGCCGACACGACGTCCCTTAAGCGGGGCCACGGCGGAGCGGCCCGCGAGCGCGTCTTCGTGGAGCGAGCGTGAACGGTGGCTCCGCCCGCCCCGCTGGACGAAGTAGAGAGGGAGTCAACGGATCTGTCTGTCGGGGTTGGCTGCCCTACCGAGTCCTGCGCAGCGCAGGCGTCTGGCCGTGTCGCCAGGTCCTCCATCGGACGGAGGGCCGAACGGACGACCAGACGGAGGAGCCGCGCCGGCCCAGGTCGGCGCGGCGACAGGCCCCTCAGCCCAGACGCAACGGTGGAGCGCGCAGCAGACTCTGGTTTGTACAACGCCAAGTTGCGTCCACTCAGTTCGCGCGGGTCAGTAGTTGCCGACGCCCGGGTGAGTGTCGCCGCGGATGCGTCCGCTTGGCAACGGCTCGATCCTGACCACGTTTCATAGCGAGGAGGTGGGATCGGTCGTGAGCTCGGCTTCGGCAAACGGAGCTGGCGACAGGATTGCGGCGCCTTCACCACGCCCCGAGCTCGACGGCACGGCTGAGCACGTCGTCGTTCTCGGGTGCGGCGGGTTCATCGGGAGCCATCTTCTCGATCGGCTGCTCCGCGACTCGCGCGTGCGGGTCGAGGGGTGGGATACGTGCGTCGACAAGATCCGCCCGCATCTGGCGGATCCGCGGCTCGAGCTCCATCTCGAGTCGATCGCCGACGACGGAGCGCATGCGTCGCTGGAGCGGGCGATTCGCCGGGCCGACGTCGTGGTGAATCTCGCGTCGATCTGCAGACCGTCCGAGTACAACACGCGGCCGCTGCGGGTCATCCGGTCGAACTTCACCGACGCCTGCGAGGTCGTCGAGATGTGCGCTCGAGAGCACACGTGGCTCGTCCACTTCTCGACGAGCGAGGTCTACGGCCGGACGCTCGCGAGTTACGTCTCGCCGGGCCGATACGACGACGTGGCGCTGTTCGAGCTGGACGAGGACTCGACGCCGCTGGTGATGGGCCCCGTCCAGAACCAGCGCTGGACGTACGCGACGGCGAAGCAGCTGCTCGAGCGCGTGATCTTCGCGAACGCGCAGGAGGAGTCGCTTCCGTTCACGATCGTGCGGCCGTTCAACTTCTTCGGGCCCCGCATGGACTTCATCCCCGGCATCGACGGCTCGGGCCTTCCGCGAATGCTGGCGTCGTTCATGGGCTCGCTCCTGCGGGGGGAGCCGATTCGCGTCGTCGACGGAGGCGGCGCCCGGCGCACGATCCTCTCGATTCACGACGCGGTGGACGCCGTGATCCTGATGCTCACGCATCGGCCGAGCGCGGAGAACCAGATCTTCAACATCGGCAACCGCGCCAACGAGGTCACGATTCTCGAGCTCGCCGATCTGATGCGCCGAACGTACGCAGAGATCACCGGGAAACGTGCCTACCGACGGCACGCCATCGAGTTCGTCACCGGGATCGAGCTCTACGGCGAGGGGTACGAGGACTGCGATCGCCGAATGCCGCGCCTCGACAAGGCGACCACGCGCCTCGGCTGGGAGCCGCGGGTCCCGCTCCGCGAAGCGTTGCGCGAGACGATGACCTACTACCACGAGCACTACGACGTCGAACGCCATGTCAACCACGCCGACATGGTCGCCTAGCCCCGTCCCGCTCAGCACCGGCCGCGCGGACATCTCGATTGTCGTGCCGGTCCACGACGACCGCTGCAACCTGGCCCGCTGCCTCGAAGCGCTCGCCGCCCACCGGCACGAGCTGATCGTCGTCGACAGCGGGTCCCGCGACGGCAGTCCGGAGCTCGTGCGGAGCCGCTTCCCGTCCGCCAGATGCGTGGCGCTGGGCGCGAACCGCGGCTATGCGGCTGCGGCCAACGCCGGCCTCGAGCTCGCCTCGGGCCGGTACGTCCTCCTGCTGAACTCCGACGCGCGGCCGATCGGCGATGCGGTCGAACGGCTCGTCGCGCTTGCCGAGGCCCGGCCCGACGTCGGTGTCGCAGGCCCGCGGCTCGTGAACCCGGACGGCACGCTCCAGCGTTCGGTCCGGGGGTTCCCGACGCTCTGGCGACTCGCGACAGAGTTCCTCTTCCTGCGCAAGCTCGCCCCGAAGTCACGCGCACTGAACGCCTTCTACGGCGCTGGCTTCGACCACGGGACGCCGGCCGACTGCGACTTCCTCAAGGGGGCTGCGCTCCTCCTGCGCCGCGAGGCGCTCGACGAGGTCGGCGTACTCGACGAGGCGTTCTTCGTGTTCAGCGAGGACGTCGACCTCTGCTACCGGATGCGCGCCGCCGGGTGGAAGGTCGCGTTCGTCCCCGATGCGGTCTTCGTCCACGTCGGCGGCACTTCGACCCGGCCGCGCTGGGACCGGATGTACCGGGAGCAACTGCGAGGGCACCTCGTCTTCTTCGCCAAGCACCACGGTCTCCGTCGGGCCGAGCGCGCGCGCAGGATCATGCTCGCGGGTCTCGTCGTTCGCGTGCTCCTCTTCGGCCGGGAGCGGCGACCGATCTACCGGGCCGCGGCCGCCTGGCTCGCGTCGAACGACGTCCCGACGCTCCTCCGCCCGCTCACATGAGGGTGCTGATCGTGACCCTGTTCTTTCCCCCGACGGGTGGGGGCGGCGTCCAGCGACCCCTGAAGTTCGCGACCCAGTTGGCGGACCTCGGCTTCGAGACGCACGTCCTTGCCCCGGACGACTCGAAATGGGTCGAGCGCGACGACACCGTCGCTCCGCCGCCGGGACTGCACGTCGTCCGCGCGCGCAATCTCGGCCCCGCCTGGCGGCTGCTCGGATCGGATCTCTACGGGACGCACGGCCTCGTCCGCCTCGGAGTCCAGCTGCGAGCCGTGCCCCGGCGCGTGCTCGTTCCCGATCCCAGCGTGCTCTGGAGCCTTACCGCCGTCCCGGCCGGGCTGCGCCTCGTTGCGGACCTCGGAATCGACGTCGTGCTCACAACCTCGCCGCCGCCCTCGGTGCACCTCATCGGCGCCGCGCTCAAGCGCCTGACCGGCGTGCCGTGGGTGGCCGACCTTCGCGACTCGATCGTCTTCAATCCGCATCGCCGCTTCGACGTCCGGGGTGAGCGGGCACTGGCGCGCGTCGTCGCGCGGTACGCGGACGCGACGGTTGCGGCCTCCCACGGAATCGGGGCGGAGCTCGATGACCTCCACGCGAAGGCGCCGGTGAGCGTCATCGAGACCGGGTGCGACTTCGAGGCGTTCGACGGGCTTCCGTACCGGCGCGGCGATCGGCTGCGCATCACGCACACCGGCAACTTTCTCGGCCGTCGCGATCCTCGTCCGTTCTGCGAGGCCCTCAGCACGTTCGACCCCTCCGACGTGGTGGCGCGCTTCGCCGGGACGTTCAGGCAGCGCGATCGCGACTACGCGGCCGCGCTCGGGCTCGGGCCCCGACTCGAGCTGATTCCGTTCGTGTCCCACGCCGAGGCGCTTGCGCTGCAGCGCGACTCCGACGTGCTCCTCCTGCTCGTGCCCGAGGCGGCCGGGCGCGGGGGCCACGTTCTCACCGGCAAGGTCTTCGAGTATCTCGCGGCCCGCCGGCCGATACTCGCAGCCGTCCCGCCGGGCGGCGAGGCCGCGCGTCTGATCGAGCGGACGGGGGCGGGAACGGTCGTCGCGGCGGATGACGTCGAAGGCCTGACGGCGGTCATTCGCATGTTCCGGGACAGGTGGCGCGACGGCGCGCTCGGCGACGTCGCGATCGCGCCGGAGCTCGAGGCGACACTGTCCACGCGCGCCGCCGCGGCAAGGCTCGCCGAGGTGCTCGAGCACGTAACCCGGTCGCGCCGGCAGGCACGCCACATTCGTCTGCGGCGCTCGACGGCATGACGCGGCGCGTCATCGACGCGCTGTTTCTCGCGGCTCTCTTCTCCGTGTCCTTCATCGGGCTCAGGTGGCAGATCGCGGGATACGAGCCGAAGCTGTCGGACTTCCTCATGGTCGGGTTCCTGGTCGGATTCACGGCCGAGGCGGCACGCAGCCGCACCCGCCTTGCCGGACCCGCCGCCGTCGTGGTCGGCTTCGGTGCGGCTCTGGGCCTGGCGTATCTCGCGGCCGTGCCGGCGATCGACGGGCGGGCCGAGCTCGCCCAGTTCTCGAAGGGGATGGCCTACTTCGCGCTGCACTTCGCGTTTCTCGCGGCGGGAGTGCACTGGCTCCGGTACCGGTCACAGCGGTTCTTCCACCTGGCGCTGGCGTGTCTGCTGGGCGGAATCGCGGCGAACGGCCTCTACGCCGGACTCCAGCTGCTCGCGACCGCGGCCGGCTACAACCTGGACGCGCTCGTCCTCTCGCCGCTCACCGGGCGTCCGCCGCGCTCGCTCAGCTACGGGTTGATGTACGGCCCGGACACACCGCGGGCGAGAGGACTGACGCGCGACCCGAACCACCTTGGAGTCATGCTGCTGCTCCCCACGCTCGCTCTGCTCGCGCTCAGCGGGCGGCTGGCGCCGCTGCGCCGGCGGCGTTCCGCGGCCGCAGCGTGCGCGGGTCTGCTGATCGTCATGGCGCTGACGCTCTCGCGGAGTGCGGCGTTGGGACTCGCAGCCGGGGTGCTCTTCCTGCTCCTCGCGGACCGGAGCCGGTTCCCGTCGCGGACGCTCGTCGCCTCCGCGGGCGCCGCCGCCCTCGTCCTCGGCCTCGTCGCGGCGACGAACGCCCACAAGGCGGAGCGCGTGGTCGGCGCCCGGCTCGGATTCTTCGGCTTCGCAGGCCTCCAGCATTTCCGCACGTACGAGCTGCTTCGGCCCGCACTCTCCGCGCATCCGTTCTTCGGCGTCGGCCTGAACAACTTCACCCTCACGTACGCCCAGCGGGTGAACGGCATCCGAGAGGCCTCCCATTCGTTCTACGTCCAGTCGCTCATCGAGACGGGCGTCGTCGGAGCCGCCGTCTTCGCGCTCTTCCTCGCATACGTCGTCCACCGGCTGTACGCCCTCCGCGCGTCCGACGACCCGAACGACGCCGACCTCCGGCCTGCGCTCTTCACGGTTCTCGGTGCACCCCTCGCCGCGACGCTCGTCGCGAACGGCTTCTACATGACGATGTCGTTCTCGTACTTCTTCGCGTTCCTCGTCTTCATCCTCGCCGCAGTGGGCGTGCGAGCAGCACGCTCTCCGGGCACAGCCCACCCGTCCGTGGGGCGATCCGGCCCGCTAGCGGAGCGCGCCGTCCGAGTGCGCGACGATGTACGCGAGCAGCCGCCGCATGTTCGCGTAGTCGATGTGCGTGGGATCCCAGAAGTCGTTCGCCGACCCGCCCCAGCGATGGATGTTCTCGGCGTCGACGGCCACGAAGTCGTACCGCCGGTGCAGGCCGCGAAGATAGGTGAGAGCGGCCCGGTGCTCCGGGAACCCGTACTTCCGGAGCTCCGCCAGCACCTTCGGCTGGATCGGGTTGAAGACGATCACCGGCCGCGAGCCGTGGCTGTTCATGAACGCGAGCGTCTTCTCGAACCACACGAACCGTCGCGGGTTCGTGTCGAGGTTCAGCGAGCCGTGATGCTCGCGGACGCTCGCGACCAGCTTGGCGACCTCGGCGTCCAGGTTCTTCGCGTGCTCCGGGAGGCTGCTCGCGACCTGCGCCGTGTAGGAGCCGTCCGCCTGGTGGCGGCCGTCCGGCCGGCCGCGGGGGCGGCAGAGCGCCTGCCGGCTGAGGGCGCCGGGTAGTCCGAGATACCCGTGGCTGCGAGGGTCGGCGAGCAGTTCGGGCGGGATGCCGTTCGTGGCGAGCCCGGCATCCACGAACCAGATGTAGCGGCGCCCGGCGCGGGGTGCGCAGTCGGCGAGGTAGCGCGTCATCACGAAGGCGTCGGCGGCCGTGCCGGCTCGCACGGCCCCGTTGAACGCCGAGTGCCCGGTGAGGCTCTCGATGTAGTCGGGCTGCGCGCGCCGGCCGCGCGAGCTGCCGAGGACGATCGTCTCCGGCGACGTCGTCAGCCTGGCGACCAGGTCGAGCTTCACCGACCTGTCCTCCGAAGGGTCGTGGGCCGCGAGCGCCGCCGACGCCAGGATCAGGGCGAGACCCACGAGGACGGCGGCTCTGCCTATCTCAGGGCTCCTTCGGAGTGTGCGACCACGTATCGCAGCAGCCGTCGCATGTTCGCCCGGTCGATGTGGGTCGGGTTCGTGAAGTCACCCGGCCGCCCGCCCCAGACCCGAATGTCCTCTCCGTCGACGACCACGAAGTCGACGCGCTTGTGGAGGTCGGCCAGGTAGGCGTCCGACGTCGTCCGCGCCGGGAAGCCGACCTGTCGTGACCGCGAGCTGCCGAGGATCAACGTCTCCGGGGCGCGCGTCAGCCGGTCGATCAGATCGAGCTTCTGTGCCCGGTCGGTCTCGCCGGCGGGCCGGGCGGCCGAGGGCGCAGCGGCGACGGCGAGCACGAATGCAACGGAGGCGACAAGCGCCGCCGCGCACGACACGGGGCGACATCTGAGCTGTTCGACCATCGATGACTGCCCCTCTCGGCCGGATTGTGCCCGAACTCCGCAACACCCGCGGAATCCGCCGTCCGTCGCACATCTCCTTGGACAACGGCCGGTCGTTGTGCTTCCCTGTCTCGATCCCGACTCGCGAATGTCACGGTCGGGCCGCGCGTAGCGGTTCGACGGCTCACACGAACCTGGTCCGCGCGCTCCTGACGCTGATGCTCGCCGGCGCCCTGGCGTTCGCATTCCTCGAAACCCCGGCGGCGTCCGGCCGGACGGCCTCCGTTCCGCCGAGGGCGAAAGCGCGCTCCCTCTTCCCGCGCTTCAAGGGTGCCGTACCGGTGCTGCTCTACCACCGGATCGGCCCCAGCGGGTCCTACACCGTGGCGCCGGGCACGTTCGACGCGGAGATGCAGCGGCTCCACGACCTCGGATTCCAGGCGATCACCCTCGATCAGTACGTGCGGTTCGTCCGGGGCGACGCGGTCGACCTCCCGGAACGACCGATCCTCATCACCTTCGACGACGGCTACGCCTCTGCGTGGGACAACGCCGATCCCGTGCTCGCCCGGTACGGCTGGAGCGCCGCCATGTACATCCCCACGGCCGCGGTCGGCACTCCCGCGCACCTGACCTGGGAGCAGCTCCGGCAGATGCAGTCGTCCGGGCGGTGGCAGATCGACGAGCACGCCGGTGACGGCCATGTTCTGGTCACCGCCGACGCGGCGGGACGGCGCCTGCCCTTCTACGCCGCGGAGCTGTGGTCCGACGGCAGGAAGGAGACCTTCGCCCACTACAAGGAGCGCGTGAGCGGCGACATCAAGCACGGCCTCGCGATGCTCGCCCAGAACCTGCCCGGCTGGACCTCGCACGGCAGCTTCGCCGTCCCGTTCAACAACTACGGCCAGAACGGCTCGAACGACCCGCAGATCGAGCCCTGGCTGAGCGGCTTCCTGAAGGCGCAGTTCACCGTCCTCTTCGTGCAACGCGACGACGGCTTCACGACGCCGGATCCGGGGTTCGCAAACAGGATCACGGTCTCGTCGAAGTGGAGCGCGGACGACCTCGAGGCGAACCTGGTCCAGGGCCTCGACGCGCTCGCGCGTCGACGCCGCTAGGGCCGGCGTGCTCCGGGTCGGCGCGCTCCTGCTGCTCGTCCTCGCCGTCGCGTGGGCGCCGGCTGCGGGCGCCGGGTCGACGACGCCCGCGCGCTTCCCACGCTTCGACGGGGCGGTGCCGGTGCTCCTGTACCACGGGCTCGCACGTGGCGGCGCCACGCCGGCCGCGTTCGACGCGCAGATGCGCCGGCTTCACGCGCTCGGATTCGAGCCGATCACACTCGGCCGGTACGTGCACTTCATCCGCGGCGATGCGGTCGACCTCCCGCAACGACCGATCCTGATCACGTTCGACGACGCCTTCCTGTCCTCGTGGACCGTCGCCGATCCGGTGCTCGCCCGCTACGGCTGGAGCGCCGCGATGTACGTCCCGACGGGCCTCGTCGGGCTCCCGGGACGGATGACGTGGCGCCGGTTGCGGCAGGCGGAGTCGTCCGGGCGGTGGCAGATCGACGAGCACGCCGGCGACGGCCACGTCATGAGCACCGTCGACGCCGCCGGACGGAGGGCGTCCTTCTACGCGAACGAGCTGTGGACGAACGGCAGGCAGGAGACCTTTGCCCACTACAAGGAGCGGGTGAGCGGCGACATCAGGAAGGGCCGGACCGTGCTCACGCGCAACCTCCCGGGCTGGATCTCGCACGGCAGCTTCGCCGTTCCCTTCGGCAACTACGGCCAGATGGGCTCGAACGACCCGCGAATCGAGCCGTGGCTCAAGAGCTTCCTCGAGAGTCGGTTCGTCGTGTTCTTCGCGCACGGCGACAACGTCTTCACGACACCCGGGCCGGGCGTCGCCAACAGGCTGAGAGTCGCGCCGGGCTGGAACGCGCAGACGCTCGAGACGCAGCTGCGCCGCGGCCTCCACCGGCTCCGGTCGCGCGCCGTCGCTCCGCGCTAGTCCGGCTCGTAGCCGGCGCTCCGCAGCATCCGGCGGAGGTCGGCGAGAAGATTCTGGTCGACGTCCTTGCCGCGGGGCGGCCGGATGACCTCCCGCTCGCCGCCGAGCGAGATCGCGACCTTGCCGTCGTGCCGCTCCTCGAGCGCACCGAGCGCCTCGAAGAGGGAGCGCACCCGGCGCCACTCGACATTGCCGCTCGACGGGTGGGCGAAGATCGTCTCCAGCGTCTCCCGATGGGGGCCCGTCAGCTCCGTGGCCATGCGGCGATCCTACTGCGTAGGATGGCCCGCGATGAACGTCGTCGTGGCCAACATCAAGGGCGGGGTCGGGAAGACCACGACCTCCGTCTACCTCGCGGCGGCGGCCGTCGAGCGCGGGCACGACCCGGTCGTGCTCGTCGACGCCGACCGGCAGGCGTCCTCCGCCGAATGGCTCGAGGAGCGGCCCGTCGAGGGAGTGACCGTCGTCGAGGCGCCGTCGCAGCGGACGCTGACGCGGGCGATGTCGCAGCACAACGGGCTCGGCGTGGTCGACGCGCCGCCCGGCGACGAGCGGCTGCTGCAGGCGGCGGTGGGCGGCGCGACGGCGGTCGTGATCCCGACGCGCGCCGGAGGCGTCGAGTACTCGCCGGTGCTGCTGACGATCGACCTGATCCCGGCGAAGACGCCGCGCGGCGTCGTCATCTGCTCTGCGCGGCTCGGCACGAACGACCTCGACGAGGCGGTCGCGTGGTGGCGGTCGCAGCGCGTCTCGGTCTGGGGCGTCATCCCGGAGCGGGTCGGCATCGCCGCCGGCCCCGAGGCGCGCCTCTACCGCGAGGGCATCGAGCGCTACGGCGCAGTCCTGCGGCGCGCGCTCCGCAAGAGCTGATTACCCGAGCAGCGCGATGATGCGCGCCGCGCTCGCAATCCAGGTGGACTTCGTCGAGCGCGGTACGGAATGCGGAAGCTGCCCCACCTGGTTGATGAACGAGCCGAGCCGGGACCCGGCCGCCGTGCTGCCGCCGGTGCGAAACGCACGGTCGGCCTGCGTGAGTTGGGCGGCCAGCGACGACGTCCGGTTCTTCGGCAGGCTCGCCGTCGTCGCCACCTCGCGCTCGAGCGCGACGATCTGACCGTGAACGCCGAGCACGGTGACCGTGAACGACATCGGCTTCGCCTGGTTGCCTGCGGCATCGTGTGCCTGGCAGGTGACGATCGTCGACTTCGTGGCCGCGTGCGTGCCGAGCGGGAAGGTCGACCCCACCGCAGGTAGACAGCCGACCGTAATCTGGGGGGCCGCGTTGCCGGGGTCGGTCGCGGTGATCGCGTAGCTGACCGCCGCGCCGCGGGAGCTGGTCGCGTCGACGGTGACGTTCGCATGCTGTGCGAGCGTTGGAGCAGTGGTGTCCGGAACGCTTCCGGCGCCGCTCGAACCGCCGCCGCCCGAACCGCCGCCGCTCGATGAACCGCCGCTCGATGAACCGCCGCCGGACGAACCGCCGCCGCTCGAACCGGGCGGCGTGACCGTCACGGTGAACTGCGCAGAGCCCGTCGAGTAGACGTGTCCGGGATCGCCGGTCACGTCGCGCTTGACCGCGCCGGAGCACGTGACCGTCGTCGTGCCGACCGGGAACGCGACGCCGCCCTGGTGGTCGCAGGTGACGTTGACGGACCTGCCGCCGACGTCGATCGCGGTCGGCAGCGCAAACGCGACGACCGCACCCGCGGTCTGGCTGGTCGCCTGCGCCGTGATCGGGCCCGGCACGTTCTGGAACGTCGGCGGCGGTACGGTCACCGTGACGGTGAACGAGGCGTACAGGGACGCATTCCC
>Ga0335071_10002450_pt1 | contig 19861 bp, 19 predicted proteins | sample Lox_Sample_15_FD_206724 | JGI IMG/M metagenome (GOLD analysis project Ga0335071, IMG submission 206724) | Soil microbial communities from Loxahatchee National Wildlife Refuge, Florida, United States - Lox_Sample_1.5 | ecosystem: Environmental > Terrestrial > Soil > Wetlands | place: USA...
CCCGAGGTCCAGGACCTGAAGCGCAAGGGCTACAACCCCTGGGACTGGTACCGCGGGAACCCGGAGCTGCGGGGGGTCATCGACGCCATCTCGTCGGGCGCCTTCTCCCCCGGCGAGCCACGGCTCTTCCAGCCGGTGGTGGACTCGCTGCTCAACGGAGGCGACCCCTACCTCGTGCTCGCTGACTTCGCTGCCTACGTCGAGGCCCAGGAGAAGGTGGCCCAGGCGTACCTCGACTACGGTCGATGGACGCGCATGGCCATCCTCAACGTCGCACGCACCGGGCGCTTCTCCTCCGACCGGACCATCCGACAGTACGCCGAGGAGATCTGGCGGGTGAGCCCCATCCCGCTTGGCTAGCGCTGGCGCGGGGCCCAGCCGAAGCGCGTGAGGCTCACCCGCCCCCGCTCATCGAACTGCACCCCCTCGCGCTCGAGCAGGGCGCGCTGGACGCCCGCGCCCATGGGGTCGAGCAGCGAAACGGCCGCCATGCCGCGGGGCCTCGCCCCGAGCACGCGCTGCCAGGGGACGCGGTGCTTCGCGCCCCGGAGCGCGGAGAGCGCGAAGCCCACCTGGCGCGCCGCGCCCGGCCTGCCGGCGAGCAGCGCCACGCGCCCGTAGGTGACGACGCGGCCGCGGGGGACGCGCCGCACCACGCGGTAGAAGGCCTGCCAGCCTCGCGGGAGGTCAACCTTCGGTGCCATCCCCTGCGGGTTCCCCCTTCGGGTTTCGCTTTACAATACCTCGCCGAAGTTTACCCTTCGCCCATGGACCAGCCACGCATCGCCGCAATGGCCGCCGCCGCCCTCGCCCTCTCCGGGTGTGGGTTCCAGTCGATCCCCCAGGCCGAGAACTCCGTGGCCGCGGCCTGGGCCGAGGTCGAGAACCAGTACCAGCGGCGGTCGGATCTGGTTCCGAACCTGGTGGAGGTGGTGAAGGGCTACGCCGCCCACGAGCGCGAGACGCTCGAGGCCGTCATCGCCGCCCGGGCGCGCGCCACCCAGGTCCAGCTCAAGGTCGACGACCTCACCCCGGAGAACATGCAGAAGTTCGAGCAGGCCCAGGGGGCGCTGCAGAGCGCGCTGGGCCGGCTGCTGGCCGTCTCGGAGAGCTATCCGCAGCTCAAGGCGAACGAGCAGTTCCGCGACCTCCAGGTCCAGCTGGAGGGTACCGAGAACCGCATCGCGGTCGCGAGGCGCCGGTACATCCAGGCGGTGCAGGAGTTCAACAACCTCATCACGGTGCCCCCCACGAGCTTCACCAACAGCCTCTTCTACAAGAAGCAGGCGAAGGCCCAGTTCACCGCCACCACGGCCGGCGCGGACCAGGCGCCGAAGGTGAAGTTCTAGGGGCGCCCGGTGACCTCTGGCCGCGCCGCGGCCCTCTCGCTCCTCCTCATCGCCGCTCCCGCGGCGGCGGACGTCCCGGTCCCGCCGCTCACCGGCCCGGTGGTGGACCGGGCCGGCGTGCTCGACGCGGACTCCGCAGCCCGGCTCGAGCGGCTCGCCCGGGGCGCCCGCGCGCTCGAGGACGGCAACGGCCCGCAGCTGCAGTACCTCCTCGTCGACACGCTCGACGGCGAGCCCATCGAGTCCTACGCCATGCGCGTCGCCGAGGCGTGGAAGATCGGCTCGAAGGGGAGGGACAACGGGGTCCTGGTGGTCGTGGCCGTCAAGGACCGGCGCGTCCGCATCGAGGTCGGCGGCGGCGTCGAGGGAGGCCTCACCGACGCGCAGGCCGGAAGGATCATCCGCACCACCGTCGCCCCGGCGTTCCGGGAAGGGCGCTACGGAGAGGGGCTCTACGACGCCGGCCGGCAGATCCTCGCCGCGCTCGGGTCGCTGCCGCAGGGCGCGGGCGAGGGCAAGCCTCGCGCCGCGGCGCGGGAGGTCCCGGGGACGCTCCTCGGTGCGCTCCTCGGCCTCCTCTTCGCGGGCGGCGGGCCGGTGGTGGCCCTGCTCCTCCTGTTCGCCGTCATTTCCATCCTCGGCATCGGGCGCGGACGCCGGGGGCCGTGGAACCGCTGGGGCGGCGGCGGCGGATTCGGCGGTGGGGGCTGGTCGGGCGGCGGGGGCGGCGGGGGGTGGAGCGGCGGGGGCGGCGGGTTCAGCGGCGGCGGCGCCTCGGGGAGCTGGTAGGAGGCCACGATGATGGTGGATCGCTTCTTTCCGCCCGGGGCCCGGGAGACGGTCCGGGAGGCCGTGCGGGCCGCCGAGGCTCGCAGCGAGGGCCAGATCGTCCCGGTGGTGGTGGAGCGCTCCTCGCGCTACGAGCACGTCCCATGGATCGCGGGCGTGGCCGCGGCGGCGCTCGCGACTGCCGCCGCGGAACTCCTGCCCTGGTCGCTCACCACCGTCGAGCTTCCCTTCCTGCAGGTCGCCGCAGGGCTCCTGGGCGCGCTCATCGGCCGGATCCCCGCCGTGGAGCGCCTGCTGGCCGGGAAGCGGGACCAGGACTGGGCCGTCCGGGAGCGCGCCGAGCAGGCCTTCCTCGAGCACGGCCTGCACCGCACCGCCAAGGGAACCGGCGTGCTCGTGTTTGCCTCGCTGCGGGAGCACCGGGCGGTGGTCATGGGGGACGAGGGGATCCACGAGAAGATGGGGGACGAGGAGTGGAGCCGCGCGGTCGAGGCGCTCGTGGGAGCGATGCGGCGCGACGCCCCGGCGGACGGCTTCGCCGAGGCGATCGGCATCGTCGGCGCGCGCCTGGCCGAGCACTTCCCGCGCAGCGCCGGTCCGGGCCCGGGCAACGAGCTCGCCGACGACCTGCGCCGCGACAACTGATTCCCCGCGGGCGGGGCCGGCGGGCTGCAGGTTGACAACCCGTCCGCTAGAACGGATAACCGGCGCATGCCATCTGAGAAGGCGCCCGGGAGGCGCCCGCGCGGGCGGGGCCGGCCCCGGGGCGAGCAGGTCGCGGGGCAGGAGAGGGCGCACGTCGCCGCGGGCGACCTGACGCAGATCGTGGGTGGGAACCTCCGGCGGCTGCGGATGCGCCGCGGCCTCTCCCTCGAGAAGCTGTCGCGCTCCTCGGGCGTGTCGCGGGCCATGCTCGGGCAGGTCGAGCTCGGCCAGAGCACGCCCACCATCAACGTCCTGTGGAAGATCAGCGCCGCGCTGGAGGTGCCCTTCGGGGCCCTCATCACCGACCGGTCCTCGACGTCGTTCCACGTCATGCGCGCCGATCAGGCGAAGCGGCTCACCTCCAGCGACGGCACCTTCGCCTCCCGCGCGCTCTTTCCCTTCGACGAACCGCGGCGCGTCGAGTTCTACGAGCTCCGCCTGGCGTCCGGGGGCGAGGAGCGCGCCGGCGCGCACCCCCCTGGGACCACCGAGAACCTGGTGGTGAGCCAGGGCGCCGCCGAGATCGAGGTCGGCGGCGCCACCCATTCGCTCGGGGCCGGCGACGCCATCGTCTTCGAGGCGGACGTGCCCCACGTGTACCGGAACCCGGGAAAGGCGGACGCCGTCATGTACCTGGTGATGACCTACGCCGAGACCATCGGGTAGGCGTCCGAAAATGCGAACCGGGTGTGGGGCCGCGGTATAAGGAAAGCGCGGCTGGCCCCCCGGCCGCCACACGCATGAGCGACTCCACGAGGGACCTCCTGTTGGCCCGCGGCGCGGTGACGCCGGAAGCCCTGGAGCAGGCGGAGGCGGAGGCGGCCCGGACCGGCAAGCGCCTCTGCAGCCAGATCCTCGTCCTGGGGTCGGCGGACGAGCGGGCGCTCGCAGCGGTGCTCGCCGAGCGGCACGGGGTCCCCGGCGTGGACCTCTCCCGGTCCACCATCGCCACCGCGGCGCTCGAGTTCGTTCCCCGGCAGGTCGCCGAGACCGACGGCGTCCTGGCGCTCTCCACCGAGGGCGGCCGCCTGCACCTCGCGCTCGCGTCGCCCGCCGAGGTGGAGCGGATCCTCGCCGAGGTGCGCTTCGTCACCGGCATGGAGGTCTCGGGGTACGTGGCGGTGGAGGAGTCCCTGCGGAGGGCCACCGTCGGGGCCTACGAGGCCCTCGAGCGCGGCCTGCCCGAGTGGCGCGGGTTCGCTGCGCCGCCGGGTCCCGCCCAGCTCGCGGTGGTCCTTCCCGGAGACCTGCCCCTGCCCGAGGGGGACGAGCTCATCGAGGTCGCCGAGGAGGACCTCGAGCCTCTCGAGGGCCCGGACGAGACGCCGGCGGCCGCGCCGGGCGCGGTCGACGCCGAGATCGAGATCGCGGTCGGGATCGGCGACGACGAGGTGGTGCACGGGGTGGCGCTCGCGGTCGACCCCGCTCCCCCGGACCGGCGGCGCGTGCTGGTCGTCGACGACGAGCCCGAGATCCGCATGCTGGTGGAGAAGGCGCTGGCCAGCCGGGGGTTCGAGGTGCAGGTCGCCGCGGACGGGGAGGAGGCGCTCGCGAGCGTCCACGCCCGCCCGCCGAGCCTCGTGCTCCTCGACGCCATGCTGCCGAAGATCCACGGCTTCGAGGTGGCCCGCAAGCTGCGCTCCGACCCGCGCACCCGCGGCGTGCCCATCGTCATGATGACCGCCATCTACCGCGGCTGGCGCTTCGCGCAGGACGCCCGGGAGACCTACGGCGCCGAGGACTACATCGAGAAGCCCTTCCGGCTCGACGACTTCATGCGGCGCATCGACGCCGTGCTCGAGGCGACCTCGAGCCGCTCGACCGAAAAGGCGGACTCGGCGGAGCCGCTCTTCCACCGAGGCAAGGAGTTGCTGCTCGCCGGCAAGCTCGACGAGGCGGTCGCGGTCCTGGAGGAGGCGCTCCGGCTCGATCCGTTCTCCGCCGACGCGCACTACCAGCTCGCCAAGGCGCTCAGGGCCAAGGGGGAGCACTTCCGGGCGATGACGGCCTTCGAGCGCTCCGTCGAGCTCCGCCCCACCTCCTTCCCGGCGCTGCGGAGCCTCGCGGCGCTCTACACCGAGAAGGGATTCCGCCGGAAGGCGGCGGAGACCCTGGAGCGGGCCCTGGCGGCGTCGCCCGACGCCACCACCCGCGACGCCATCAAGTCCGACCTCCTCGAGCTCCTCGGGGCCTAGGGGGCTCCCCGGAGCGGGGGCGGCGCTCAGCTTTGGCCGAACATGCGCCGCACCCGGGCCATGAGCCCGCCCTCCCCCGGGGGCGGCGGGGTCGGGCCCACCATGCGCACCACTGCGGCGGTGAGGTTGTCGGCGGTCCCGCGCCGGTTGGCGGCCTCGACGAGCGCGCGGGACGCCGCCACGGCGTCGCGGCCCTCCACCAGCCCGGCGATCTCGGCGTCCTCGAGGACGTTGTAGAGGCCGTCGCTGCAAAGGACGAGGGCGTCGCCCTGCACCACGCGGTGAGAGGTCCGGTCCCGGCTGACGATGAGCTCGCGCCCGACGCTGCGCGTGAGCGTCGACCGATCGGAGTGGTTGCGGGCGCGCTCCTTGCTGAGCAGCCCGTACTTCACCTTCTCGGCCGCAACGGTGTGGTCCTTGGTGAGCTGGGTGATGGCGCCGCCGCGCACGAGGTACAGGCGCGAGTCCCCCACGTGGACGGCGGTGAGCTGGCCCTGGTCGAGAGCCACCGCGGTGAGCGTCGTCGCCATTCCGCGGAGCTCCGGCACCGCCAGGGCGCGATCGTGGATCTCGATGTTCGCCTGCTGGACGGCGCGGTAGAGGCGCTGGCCCGCCGCCATGGTCGCGGGCTCCTCGCGGAAGGCCCGCAGCGTGCACTCCACCGCCATCTGGCTCGCCACTTCCCCGCCCTCGGACATCGACACGCCGTCGGCCACGGCGACCACGGCGCGGTCGTTGCTCTCCATGAAGGAGCCGCAGGCGTCCTCGTTGTGATCGCGGCCCGTCCCGACGTCGGAGAGCGCGCCGATCTCGAGCTCGTAGTCGTTCACCGCGTCCCTCCCTGGCGCCCTGCCCGAGATCCGTGCACGGCGCGCCCCGGGCGCGGGGACCGTCGGTGAAGTGGGCGCCGCCCGCAGGGCCCGGAACCTGTTGCGGACCCGGCTGGAGGCACACTACGCTGTCGCCATGCCATTCCGTGCTCCGGTCGCGTGATGCGCGACTCCAACGTCGGCGAGAAGATCGACCAGTACCAGCTCACGGAGCTTCTCGCGCGCAGCGGAATGGCCTCCATCTTCAAGGGCATCGACACCGAGTCGGGCGCCACGGTCGCTCTCAAGATCCCCCACGTCCAGTTCGAGAGCGACATCGTCTTCTCCCAGCGCTTCGAGCGGGAGGTGGAGGTGGGCCAGCGCCTCGACCACCCCCACATCGTCAAGGTCCTGAAGCCCAAGGAGCAGACCCGCGTCTACCTGCCCATGGAGTTCGTGGAGGGGACCTCTCTCCGCGCCATGCTGAAGGAGCGGGAGCCCCTGCCGACCGAGAAGGCGCTCGACATCGCCCGCCAGGTCCTCGACGCCGTCGAGTACCTGCACTCGCAGGGAGTCGTCCACCGCGACATCAAGCCGGAGAACATCCTCGTCACCCCGGACGGGCAGGCGAAGATCCTGGACTTCGGAATCGCGCTTGTCGCCTCCGAGCGCCGGCTCACCTGGACCGGGTTCTCGAACACGCTGGGCACCCCCGACTACATGGCGCCCGAGCAGGTCCGCGGGCGCCGCGGCGACCCGCGCACCGACGTCTACGCCGTCGGGCTCATGCTCTACGAGATGCTCACCTGCAACCTTCCCTACGACAGCCCCAACCCGCGAGCGCTCCTGCGGGCGAAGACGAGCGAGGAGCCCCGCCCGCCGAGCTACTACGTTCCCGGCTTCGACCCGTCGCTCGAGGCCATCATCCTCCGGGCCATCGAGCGCGACCCACGCGACCGCTACGGCAGCGCCAAGCAGATGCTCGCCGACCTGAGGAACCCGTCCGCGGTCCCGCCCCGGGACCCGGACACCGGCACCCGTCGCCGCCGCGGCGGCTCGCGCATCTCGCGCCGGCTCGTCCTTCTCATCATCGTGCCCGCCATCCTGGTCGGTCTGGCGTCCCTCGTCTGGCTGAGCGCACGCCAGTCCCCGGCGCCCGCGCCGCCGACCACCAACCGATCGAGGTAGACCATGACGGCGCAACTCGAGCAGTCGCTCAACCTCGCCTGGGTGCTCCTGTGCGGGTTCCTGGTGATGTTCATGCAGGCGGGGTTCGCCATGGTGGAGACGGGGTTCACCCGCTCCCGCAACGCCGCCAACACCATGGCGATGAACCTCGTCATCTATCCGGTGGGCGTGCTCGGATTCTGGCTCGTCGGCTACGGCCTCATGATGGGAGGGGTGACCGAGTGGCCAGCGCTCGGCGCGGCCGGGGGCGCCCACGAGGTCTCGGTGCGGATCCTCGGCCACCCGCAGGGGCTCTTCGGCGCCGCCAAGTTCGCGCTGGTGAGCGTGGCGCGGAGCCCCTCGAACCTGGCGATGTTCCTCTTCGCCGCGGTCTTCATGGACACGGCCGCCACCATCCCGACCGGGGCCATGGCCGAGCGCTGGAAGTTCACGGCGTTCATGATCTACGGCGTCTTCATGTCGACGCTCTTGTACCCGCTCTACGGCAACTGGGTCTGGGGCGGTGGCTGGCTCGCGTCGCTCGGGGTGAACGCCGGCCTGGGGCACGGCCACGTGGACTTCGCCGGGTCGAGCGTGGTCCACATGACGGGCGGCCTCACGGCGCTGGCGGGGGTCCTCGTGCTCGGTCCGCGGCTCGGGAAGTACCGGGCCGACGGGACCATCGGCGCCATGCTCGGCCACAACCTGCCCATGGCGGTCGTCGGCACGCTCGTCCTGGCGTTCGGCTGGTTCGGCTTCAACGCGGGCTCGGCGCTGTCGGCGACGGATCCGCGCATCGCGCTCGTGGCGGTGAACACGATGCTCGCGTCCTCCGCCGGCGCGCTCTCGGCCCTCCTCTACGTGAGGTTCTCCTTCCGCAAGCCCGACGTGGGCATGACCTGCAACGGGCTGCTCGGCGGCCTGGTCTCCATCACCGCGGGGTGCGCCTTCGTGAGCCCGGCCGCGGCCGTCCTCGTCGGGCTCGTCGCCGGCGTGGTGGTGGTGTGGGCCGTGGCGCTGCTCGAGCGCCGGCTGCGCATCGACGATCCGGTGGGTGCGATCGCGGTTCACGGGGGCTGTGGCCTGTGGGGCGCGATCGCGGTGGGCCTTTTCGCGGACGGGAGCTACGGCTCGGGGTGGAACGGGGTGGCCGGCCCGGTGCGGGGGCTCCTCTTCGGGGACCCGGGGCAGCTCGTCGCGCAGCTCGTCGGCGTCCTCGCCAACGCGGTCTTCGTGTTCGGCGCGGCGTACGGCTTCTTCCGGCTGGTGGAGCGCCTCATGGGCAACCGGGTCCCGGCCGAGGTGGAGCATGCCGGCCTCGACTCCCTGGAGATGGGCACCGACGCCTACCCGCGCGGGTGACCGGATGAACCGCCGGGGTGCAGGCCCGGGAGATCCCGGCCCTGCACCCCGGCGAGAGGAACCCGCGAAGGGGATCAGGTCGCAGCGACCGGCTTCTCGACCAGCACCGACTTGCCCTTCTTCTTGCTGGAGCGGAGGAAGTACACGGCGCCGTAGATGCCCCAGACGGCCACCACCCCGAGCGCGATGTACGGCTCCTTCCAGCTCATGCCCGAGACCATGAACGGGCCCACCAAGTAGAAGCCCATGCAGAGCAGGTTGGCGACGAGCCCGAAGATCGGGACCACGAAGTGCTTGAAGCCGCTGAAGCTGTGGTGCTCGCGGAAGGCCACGATGGCCACGATGCAGGTGAGCATGTAGAGGAGGAAGGTGCCGAAGTTGCTCACCAGCGTGGTGATGACGAGCGTGTTCGGCAGCTTCGCGTAGGTCTCCGGCGCGAAGATCCCGAACTTGTACCAGAAGTTCTGGTACTTCGGCTCGAGCGCCGCCGGGGTCGTCCCGCCCAGGTAGATGACCACGGTGACGACGCCGATCACCGCCGAGAGGATGGCGAGCGACCAGATGGCGCGGTGCGGGGTGAGGCGCTTGCCGTGGAGCATGCCGAAGTGCTCGGGCACCTCCTCGTCGCGGCCCATCGCGTAGGTGACCCGGGCGCCGGTGCTGAGGCACGAGAGCGTCGTGCCGATGAGCGCCAGGAACACGGTGGCGGCCTGCACGAGCATGAAGGCGCGGCCGGCGGAGTAGCTGCCGAAGAGCCAGGTGCCCACGATCACCATCATGTCGCCGATGGGCGCGCCCGAGGCGGCGCCGTCGGCCAGCGTGTACCCCTGGTTCAGGAAGTAGTTCGCCGCGAAGTACTCGATGAGGTACATGACGATTCCCTGGATGCCGAGCGAGAGCAGCACGGCGCGCGGGACGTCGCGCTTGGCGTTCTTGGCCTCCTCGCCCATGGACGTCACCGACTCGAAGCCGACCAGGATGAGGATGGCGATGCAGGCCTGGATGAAGATGAGGGAGAACCCGCGGGGAGCCACGACCGACGCCGCCGTCTGGTGGAACTTGAAGTGCGGGGTGAGGTCCTTGGGGTGGTCCGCGTCCGAGGGCTCCATGGTGATGGCCTGGTCGGCCGCGTAGCTCAGGACGAACGGGACCGGCTTGCCGTCCTTCATCTCGGGGACGGGGTTGCCGTCGGCATCCATCTTGTTCTGCAGCACCGGCTGGCCGGCGGGGTCGAGCTTGGGCTTGCCGTTCTCGAGCACCGGCTCCTGCGCCACGACGAAGTCGACCGGGACGCCGTTCACGAGGTGCCAGCCCTTCGAGCCCTCGGGGTGCCCCATCCGGTAGGAGATGGCCATCACCGCGAACACGAGCAGCGCAGCGATCTGGATCACGTTGATGGCGAAGTTGACGCCGGTGGTGCCGGTGACGCCACGGAAGGCGATGTAGGCGACGCCGAGCGCGAAGGCGAAGCAGAACACGAACATGAAGATCGGGCTGTTGTAGGTGCCGCTGAAGGTGTCCGGGAAGAACTGGTTGAGGAGGTAGCCGCTGAGCACCGCGGTCACGCCCACCATCACCCCGGGGTACACCCAGTAGTAGAGGTGGCTCGCCCAGCCGGTGATGAACTTGGCCAGCCGCGCGAACCTGAAGGCCTTGGTCTTGGTGAGGAAGGCCTGCTCGGCGAAGAAGTACGACGACCCCGCGCCGGGGTAGAGCTTGGAGAGCTCGGCGTAGCTGATGGCGGTCGCGAAGCACAGCAGCAGCGCGACCACGATGCCGAACCACATGGCCGCGCCCGCCATGGGGGCGCCGTAGAGCGCCTGGATCTGGAACGTGAGCCACAGGAAGGCGCCCGGCGCGATGAGCGCCATGGCGTTCACGGTCAAACCCGTGAGGCCCAGCGTCGGCCTCGTCGAGACCTTGTCTCCACTTCCCTCTGCCATTGGATTGCTCCCTTCCTGCGTGGTTGCCCGGCGCCGCACGCCGGGAAAAGGTGGAACCGCCCTCTTCGCCCTGCCGACCGATCGGACCCTCCGCGGCCCGCGCCCGGCGCCAGGCTTTGCAGCCGCCGTGCCGTGCTCGGGGGCTGCGTCCGTCCGAAGCAGGCCCGCCGACGCCGCGCGCCCCGGGGCGCCCACCCCGCGCGAGGTGCCCGGGCCCGCCCGAACAGGCGCCTGCGCGCCGGGTGGGCAGCGACGCGGGCCGGGCCAGCCACGGGCGATCCCGCGCGCCCACCGGGCGCCGGGATCGGGGGGCCCGGGGCCCGGCCTGCCCGGGATCCGCCCAGCGCCTTGCGCGGGTCTTGAGCAGGGCGCGCTCGCGGGGCATCGCCGGGGTGGTCCCCGGCCTCCGCCTTCCCCGGGCGCCGCCATGGGGTCCGGCCCGTCGCCCCGGGCTCCCCGGAGTGAACGGACACCGACGGTCTGGGTCGGCGCGCGTGCCGGTCCTTGTGCGTGGCCGGGCCCTGCCGGGGGTGTAGGATCGCGCCGAGGAGCGGATCCGTGGACAACTACGAGCCCTTTCTCTCGCTCGGCCTCGCCATCGCCGCCGGCCTGCTCATCGGGCTCGAGCGGGAGCAGTCCGCCCCCTCGGCGACCGGCGAGGCCTTCCTGGGCGGAGCCCGCACCCATCCGCTCGTGGCGCTCGCCGCCGGCCTCGCCATGCTGCTCTCGCGGCAGCTCGGGACGGTGGTCGTCGTCGCCGCCTTCGCGGCCCTGGTCGTCTTCCTCACGGTGGCCTACGCCGACTCGGTCCGGCGAGGGGCGGAGCGGGGATTCCCTTCGGAAGCCGCGTTCCTGGTGAGCTTCCTCCTCGGTGCGCTCGCCCTCTCCGACGGGATCCTGGCCTCGACCGGGCGCCGCGTCGTGGCGGTGCTCGGCACCGCGGTGGCGGCGACCGTGCTCCTCTCCTCGAGGCCGGTGCTGCAGCCGCTCATGCGCCGCGTCTCGAGGGACGACGTGGTGGCCGCGCTCAAGTTCCTCATCGTGGCTGTGATCGTCGTGCCGCTGCTCCCGGACCGGGACTTCGGCCCGTACCACGCGCTCAACCTGCGGGTCATCGGCTGGATGCTGCTCCTCGTCACCGGGGTGAGCTTCGTCGGCTACGGGGCCACCCGGCTGCTCGGGGCAGACCGGGGCCTGGGCATCACCGGGTTCGTGGGGGGGCTCGTCTCCTCGACCGCCGTGACCCTCGCCATGTCCCGCCGCGCCCGGGACGACCGGGCGCTCGAGCGCCCGGCGGCGCTGGCGGTCGTGCTCGCATCCTCGATCGTGTTCCTCCGCGTGGAGGCGGTGGTCGCGCTCGTGAACCAGGCACTGGCGCGCGTCCTCGCCCTCCCCATGCTCGCCATGGCGGCGGCCGGGCTCGGCGCGAGCCTTCTCTTGCATCGGCGACAGGGGGCCCCGGTCGTGCGCGGTGCCCCCGTGAAGCTCAAGAACCCGGTGAGCCTCTCGGCGGCGTTCGAGTTCGCCCTGCTCTTCGCCGCGGTGCTGGTGGGCTCGAAGGCCGCGAGCGCCTACCTCGGCCCCTCGGGCGTCTACGTGACCGCGCTCGCCGCCGGGACCACCGACATGGACGCCATCTCCCTCTCCATGGCCGACCTGGCGCGCGGCCAGGTGGCACCCCGGGTGGCCGCCACCGCCGTGTTCCTCGCCGGGGCGACGAACACCGTGGTGAAGGGGGGCATCGCCCTCGCGATCGGCCGCTGGGGCTTCGCCCGCTACGTGCTCGTGGCCTTCGGCGCCATCCTGGCGGCCGGGGCGGCCTCGCTCCTCGCCGTGTGGCGGTAGGGATGCCCGCTGGCGAGCCCTTCACCACCGCGCTCCTCCTCTCCACCGCTGGCGCCCTGCTCGCCGCGAGCGTCCTCTTCTCCGGGGCCACCCGGCGGCTCGGCATGCCGGTGGGGCTGGTCTTCGTCGGCATCGGGATCCTGGCGGGAACGGAGGGGCTCGGCGGCCTCTCCTTCGAGGACTACGGCTTCGCGTGGCGGGTGGGCACCGTTGCCCTCACCCTCATCCTCTTCGACGGCGGGCTCAACACGCCCGCGGCCTCCTTCCGCGTGGCGCTCGCGCCCGCGGCGGTGCTCGCCACCGCGGGCGTGGTGGTCCAGGCGGCGCTCCTCGGCGGGGCGGCGCGCCTGCTCGGCCTGCCGTGGGGGCAGGCCCTGCTGCTCGGCGCGGTGGTGTCGTCCACGGACGCCGCCGCGGTGTTCTCCATCCTGCGCACGAGCGGGATCCAGCTGAAGCGCCGCGTCGGGGCGACGCTCGAGCTCGAGTCGGGCCTGAACGACCCCATGGCGGTGATCCTCGCCGCCGCGCTCACCGAGCAGCTCGTCACCGGGCGCCCGCTCGGATGGGCGACGCTCGCGCAGGTGGCGGTGAAGCTCGCCGGGGGCGCCCTGGCGGGGCTGGCGATCGGCGGGGGCGGTCGCTTCGTCCTCTCGCGGGTCCGGCTCCCGGTCGGCGGCCTCTACCCGGTGCTCACCACGGCGCTCGCCCTCCTCGCCTTCGGGATCCCCGAGCTCTTCTCCGGGAGCGGGTTCCTCGCCGTCTACCTGGCGGCGGCCGTCATCGGCAACGGGCCGCTTCCCTTCAAGGGCGGGGTGCTGCGCGCCCACGACGCCGGGGCCTGGTTCCTCCAGGTCTCGATGTTCCTCGTGCTCGGGCTGCTCGTCTCGCCCTCCCGGCTCCTCGCGAACGCGGGCGTCGGGCTCGCGCTCGGGTTCCTCCTCCTCCTCGCGCGTCCGCTCGCCGTCGTCCCGCTCCTGTGGCCCTTCGGCTACCGCTGGCGCGAGATGGCCTACGTGGGGTGGGTCGGGCTCCGGGGCGCCGTGCCCATCATCCTCGCCATCGGCCCGGTGCTGGCCCGCGCACCGGGGGCGGACCGGATCTTCGACGTCGTCTTCTTCGTGGTCCTCGTGAACATCGTGGTGCAGGGCCTCACGGTGCGGCGGGGGGCGCGCCGCCTGGACCTCCAGACGGCCCGGCCGCCGCCCCCGCAGGGCCTCATCGAGATCTCGCCGAGCCGGCCGCTCGACGCGGACATCGAGGTCTTCTACGTGGATCCGGCGTCCGCGGTGGCCGGCTCGACGCTCGCCGAGCTGCCGGCCTTCCCGGCGGGCTCGTCGGTGCTCATGGTCCTGCGCGGCGACGACCTGCTCGCGGCCCGCGGCCCGACCGTCCTCTCGCCGGGCGACCACGTCTACCTTCTCACGCGGCCGGAGGATCGCGCCTTCGTGCGGCTGCTGTTCGGCGAGGCGGAGGAAGCCTGATTAGGAAGGCATCGGAAAGGGCGGAGGTGGACATGAAGCTCTACTACGTGCCGAAGACCCGGGCGACGAGGCCCCGCTGGATGCTGGAGGAGCTCGGCGTCCCGTACGAGCTCGTCCGCCTCGAGCCGGGCAAGGACACCCGCTCGGCCGAGCACCTCGCGCGCCAGCCGCTCGGCCACGTCCCCGTTCTCGAGGACGGGGAGCAGCGCGTCTTCGAGTCGGCGGCGATCTGCCTCTACCTGGCGGACAAGTACCCGGAGCGAGCGCTGGCCCCTCCCATGGGCTCCCCGGGGCGCGGCCTCGTCTACCAGTGGATCTCCTTCGTCCTGACCGAGCTCGAGCCCCCCCTCGGGGTCCTCTCGGCGGAGGCCCGCAGGCCCGAAGCGGAGCGGAGCGCGGCGGTGGCGACCGAGGCGCGCGAACGGGCGCGCAAGGCCGTGACCGTCCTCGAGGAGGTCCTCCGCGATCGCCCCTTCCTGCTCGGGAGCGAGTTCTCGGTGGCCGACGTGGTGGTGGGCGCGGTCCTCGCCTGGGCGAAGGGGCTGCGGCTGCTCGAGGGCCTGCCCGCCGCGGAGGCGTACGTCGAGCGCCTGCTCGACCGTCCGGCCTGGCGCCGCGCCCGGGCCGACTAGGGGGAGGCGAGCCGTGTCTCCCGACGAGATCGCGGTCCTCGAGGCCAACTCCGCCTTCTACCGGGCCTTCGCGGCGCGGGACCTCCCCGCCATGGAAGAGCTCTGGGCGCGCCGCGCCCCGGTGGCGTGCATCCACCCGGGGTGGGACGCGCTGCGGGGGCGGAAGCGGGTGATGGAGAGCTGGCAGGGCATCCTCGCAGGGGACGCGCCCGCCATCTCCTGCACCTTCGCCTCGGCCCACGTGCTCGGCGAGGCGGCCTACGTCGTCTGCCGGGAGCGCATCGACGGCGGCCCGCCGGTGGTGGCGACCAACGTCTACGTCCGCGAGGGCAGCGCCTGGAAGCTCTGTCACCACCAGGCGGGGATGGTGGCGGAGGTGCGCGAGGAGGCCCCCCCCGGCGCGCGCGCCTGATCGACGCGGCGGCGCCGGCGGTGCTAGCATCACCGCCAGCGAGGGAGGCGGCCGAGCCGATGGAATGGTGGATGTGGGTCCTGCTCGGGGTGGCGCTGCTGGCCGTGGAGATCGTCACGCCCGGCGGGCTCTTCGCCCTGTTCTTCGGGATCTCGGCGCTGCTGCTCGCGGCCCTCGCCGGGGCCGGCCTGGGCCCCGCCTGGCTGCAGTGGCTCCTCTTCGCTGCCGTGGGCGTGGTGCTGCTCGCGGCCCTGCGCCGCCGCCTGCGCCGGCCGCTCGACCGCCACCACGCCCCGATGGACGCTCTGGTCGGCGAGGTGGCCTTCCCGCTCGAGGACCTCGGCCCGGGTGCCACCGGCAGGGCCGAACTCCGCGGGGTGCCCTGGACCGCCACCAACGACAGCGAGGTGGCGCTCGCCCGCGGCCAGCGCTGCCGGGTGGCCAGGGTGGCCGACATCGGCATCTTCATCCGTCCCGAGGAGAAGGGAGCCCGACCTTGACCGCGCTCGTGGTTGCCATCGTCGTCGCCGTCTTCGTCGTGTTCGTGGTGCTGCGCACCGCGGTGGTGGTTCCGCAGCAGAGCGCCTTCGTGGTGGAGCGGCTGGGGAGGTTCACGGGCGTGCTCGGCGCCGGGTTCCACGTGCTCGCCCCCTTCCTCGACGTGGTTCGCTACAAGCAGACGCTCAAGGAGCAGTCGGTCGACATCCCCGCCCAGGTGTGCATCACGCGGGACAACGTCCAGGTGCACGTCGACGGCGTCCTCTTCCTCAAGGTGCTCGACGCGGAGCGCGCCAGCTACGGGATCGCCGACTACTACTTCGCGATCAGCCAGCTGGCGCAGACCACGCTGCGCTCCGAGATCGGCAAGATCGACCTCGACCGGACCTTCGAGGCGCGCACGCACATCAACGCCCAGGTGGTCGAGGAGCTCGACAAGGCCACCGGCCCCTGGGGCATCAAGGTGCTGCGCTACGAGATCAAGAACATCACGCCGCCCCAGGACGTGCTCGCCGCCATGGAGAAGCAGATGCGTGCCGAGCGGGAGAAGAGGGCGGTGATCCTGAGTTCCGAGGGCGAGCGCGACGCGGCCATCAACACCGCCGAGGGGCGCAAGCAGCAGGTGATCAAGGAGTCCGAGGCCAAGCGCCAGCAGCAGATCAACGAGGCCCAGGGCCAGGCGGAGGCCATCCTCGGGGTGGCGCGCGCCACCGCCGAGGGCATCCGGAGCGTGGCCGAGGCGGTGGCCCAGCCGGGGGGCATGGAGGCCGTGCAGCTCCGCGTCGCCGAGCAATGGGTGAAGGAGTTCGGCAACCTCGCCAAGGCGGGCAACACCCTGGTGGTCCCGGCGAACCTCTCGGACGTGGCCTCCATGATCGCGCTCGCCATGAACGTCGCCCGCCGGGGCGACGTCCGCCCGGGAGCGGCCCCCGCCCCGCGGCCCCCGGGGATCCCCCGGCCGCCGCCCTGAATCACGGGGTGGCCCGGCCCTCCCGCCACGCCTTGAGCACGAGGAGTTCGCGCTCCGCCGAGATCCCGGCGCGGAGCTTGCGGCGCGCCTCGGGCTGGCTCTTCCACCACGAGAGCGTGTCCCGCGCCGTCTCCCCGATGGGGCGGAACTCGAGGCCCGCCGCGATCGCCCGTGCCGGCGACACCTGTGCGAGCCCGCTCCCCTCTGCGCTCGCCGGGATCCAGACGGGCATGTCGCTCCAGGGCTCGACCTTCTCCTTCTCCAGGAACGGCCAGGGAACCCAGGTGAACGCCGTCGTGGACGGGATCGCGGCCCGGCAGTCCCCGAGCATCGCGCGCATGGAGGTGCGGGAGGCCGGCCCCACCGCGTTGTAGGTCCCCGAGGCGCGGCGCTCCGCCATCGCGATCATCCACGCGGCCAGGTCGCGGACGTCGATGAACTGCACCGGGTCGCCGCCGTCGCCGGGGGCGAGGACCTCGCCGCCGCGGTCGATGCGGACCGGCCAGTAGGTGAAGCGGTCGGTCGGGTCGCGCGGGCCCACGATGAGCCCGGGGCGCACCACCAGGACCCGGCCGGGCATGGCCGCCGCCGCCGCGGCCTCGCAGGCCGCCTTGAGGCCGCCGTAGGCCTTGGCCACGTCCTCGGTGGCAGGGTCCGGGAGCGCCGCCAGCCTTGCCTCCTCGCCGGAGCCCGGGGGGATGGACTCGTCGTACGCGGAGATGCTCGACACGTAGAGGTAGCGCTCCACGGCGGGGGCGAGCGCCTCGGCGGACATGCGCACCACCCGCGGGACGAAGCCGGACGTGTCGACGGCGACGTCCCAGGTCCGTCCCCGGAGCGCCTCGAGCTTGCCGTCCCGGTCCCCGTGAAGCTGCTCGACGTCGGGGAAGAGGCCCGGGTTGGTCCGGCCGCGGTTGAAGAGCGTCACCGCGGCGCCCCGCGCCCGGGCCGCGTCCACCAGGGCCGGGCCGAGGAAGCTCGTGCCGCCCAGGATGAGGATGCGCGTGGGGGGCGGCGCCGGCTTGCGCGCGCCCGCCCCGCCGGGCGTGGCGCAGGCCGCCGCGAGGGTCCCCACGGAGAGCTGGATGAAGTCGCGACGGGAAAGGGTCATGGATTCCTCTAGCGACGGAACTCGTCCACCATGCGGCGCCGCAGCCTCTCGTCGGGGAAGTCGCCGCCCCCCGCGGCGAGGTTCTCGGCGAGGTGCGCGGGGCTCGAGGTGGCGGGCAACACGCAGGTCACTGCCTTGTGGGAAAGGATGTACTTGAGGAAGAACTGGGCCCAGCTCGACGCACCGGCCTCGTTCGCCCAGGAGGGGAGGCTCTTCCCGATCGCCGCCCGGAAGAGGGCGCCCTCCTCGAAGGGGCGCATGACCAGGACGGCGGCACCGGCGTCGGCTGCCGCCGGCAGCAGCCGCTTCTCGGCCTCCCGGGTGGCCAGCGAATAGGGCAACTGCACGAAGTCGAGGCGCTCGGTGCGCAACAGCTTCTCGAGCAGCGGGAAGGCGGAGAGGGAGTAGTGGGTCACGCCGAGGTAGCGGATGCGTCCCTGCTCCTTCCAGGAGCGCATGACCGGCAGGTGCGTCTCCCAGTCGAGGAGGTTGTGGACCTGCAGCAGGTCGAGGCGAGAGGCGCGCAGGTGGCGCAGCGAGTCGCGGAGCTGCCCCTCGGCGGCGGCGCGTCCGGTGGTCCAGACCTTGGTGGCGAGGAAGGGACGGGCGCTCGCCGAGACCTCGGCCAGCAGGTCGCCCACGACCGACTCGGACCGCCCGTACATCGGGGACGAGTCGACGACGGCGCCGCCGCCGGAGAGGAAGCGGCGCAGCACCTCGGCGAGGGGCGCGCGCTCCTCGGCACCGCCCCCGACGTCGAAGGTCTGCCAGGTGCCGAGCCCCACCGCCGGCAATGGCTCTCCGCTGGCGGGGATCCTGCGCTCGAGCATCGCTCCTCCTCGGCCGCCGGCGCGTCCCGCGGCGGTGCCTCATCGCGCCTCCCGCGCGCGCTGCGCCCTCGCCAGCCAGAGGGCGATCCCGACGCCGGCCACGCCGAAGGGCGCCCCCGCGAGCATGCTACCCGAGATGCCGGCGCCCGCCGAGGCGACCCCCTGGGCAAGCCAGGCCGACCCGGCGTCCCCGGCGCGGTAGACCACGGTGTCGATGAACCCCTTCGACTTGTACCGCTCCTCGCGCGTCACCGACGTGAAGAGCACCTCGCGGGCCGGCCGCTCCACCGCGTAGCTGGCGGCCCGGCGGAGGGCCTGGAGGACCCCGAGCACCCAAACGGAGGGCCAGGCCGCCGCCGCGGCGAAGCCGACCGCGGAAAGGGCGGGGACGAGTCCGAGGGCGGCACCGAGCCCGAGGCGGGTGAGCAGCGCCCCGGTGGCGAGCGACTGGGTGAGCAGCGCGAGGACGTTCACGGCGAAGTCGACGGACGCGAAGAGCGCCGTCCGCCGGGCCGAGTCCGGCACCGCCGACGCGAGGAGGCGCGCCGTCGGCAGGTAGAGCAGGGTCGAGCACAGCGTGAAGAGCAGCATCTGCCAGGCGATGGCGAGGAGGTAGCGGTCGCGGAAGACGAGGCCGATCCCGCTGAAGGCGCTTCCGCCGAGCGGCTCCCCGCGCCCCTCTTCGGCCCTGGCCAGGGAGGCCCCGCTCTCGCGCGACCAGCGCACCAGCCGCCGCACCGCCTGCGTCGCCACCTCGAGGAGTGCCGCCGAGACGAGCAGGAGGTTGGCGGCCCCGAGCGCGCCCGCGAGCAGGCCTGCCACTGCGGGGCCGGCGAGCGCCCCGGCGCTGCCGCCCGCCGCCACGAAGCCGAAGAGGCGCTTCGCCTGGGCGCCCGTGAAGAGGTCGGCGAGGAACGACCAGAAGACCGAGACCACGAAGAGGTTGTAGACGCTCACCCAGACGAAGAAGACCCGGGCGACGACGGCCGGGGAGAGCCCGAGCCGCATGGCGGCGTAGAACCCGATCAGGTTGGCGAGGAAGAAGCGGTACACGATGGGGACCGCGCGGGCGCGCGGCACCCGGGCGACGAGCTCGGAGTAGAAGGGCACCGCCACCAGCATGGCGACGAGCGTCGCGGTGAAGTTCCAGGGAAGGTGCTCGACCCCGCCGCGGATCCCCATCTCCTCGCGGAGCGGCCGGAGGATGTAGTACCCGGCCATGAGCGCGAAGAAGTACGAGAAGGCGAGCAGCGTCGCGGCGGCCTCGCCGGGCCTCACGTCGACGAGCCGGCCGAGGAGGGGGCAGCGAAGGCCCGGGGAGGCCGCGTCGGGGGAGGGCACGTCCGAGCGCCCTAGTCGCCGGGATAGAGCAGGTCGAGGTCGTGGTCCGCGAGGTGCTCGTCCCCCTGCGCGGCCCGCTCCCACTCCTGCATCGCCGGGAGCGCGAGCAGCGCCCGCAGGTAGAGCAAGGCCTCGCCGGCGGGCTCGACCGCGTAGGTGCGGAACCGGAAGGCCACCGGCGCGTAGAAGGCGTCGGCGATGGTGAACCGGCCGAAGAGCATGTCGCCGTTTCCGCCGTACCGCGACCGGGTCTCTCCCCAGATCCAGGTGACGCGCGCGATGTCGGCCTCGAGCGCGGCGCTGCGCCGCCGCTGGGGGCGCCGGGCGCGGACGTCCATCGACATGCCCTCGCGCAGCGCGCCGAACCCGGAGTGCATCTCGGCGGCGATCGATCGCGCCCATGCCCTCGCCCGCGGGTCCGC
>Ga0335071_10002451_pt1 | contig 19857 bp, 14 predicted proteins | sample Lox_Sample_15_FD_206724 | JGI IMG/M metagenome (GOLD analysis project Ga0335071, IMG submission 206724) | Soil microbial communities from Loxahatchee National Wildlife Refuge, Florida, United States - Lox_Sample_1.5 | ecosystem: Environmental > Terrestrial > Soil > Wetlands | place: USA...
AGGCGGCGCTCACCCGCACCATCAACGCCCACGGCCAGAAGAACAACCTCTTCAAGGAGCTCAAGGAGGAGCTGCCCTCCGGCGAGGACATGCGCGAGGGGCTGGCGGCGGTCATCTCCATCCGACTGCCGGGGGCGAGCTTCGAGGGGCAGACGAAGACCAAGCTCAGCAACACCGAGGCCAAGGGCATGGTGGAGACCATGCTCAACGAGCGGCTGGCCGCCCACCTCGACGAGAACCCCAACGTCGCCAAGCGCATCTGCGCCAAGGTCTCGGAGGCGGCCCGGGCTCGGATCGCGGCCCGCAAGGCCCGCGAGACGGTCCGGCGCAAGGGCGCCCTCGACGGCGCCTCCCTCCCCGGGAAGCTGGCCGACTGCCAGTCGCGCGACCCGCGCGAGTCCGAGCTCTTCCTCGTCGAGGGAGACTCGGCCGGCGGCTCCGCCAAGCAGGGTCGCGACCGGCGCTACCAGGCCATCCTGCCGCTGCGCGGCAAGATCCTCAACGTGGAGAAGGCCCGCTTCGACAAGATGCTCTCCTCGGAGGCCATCGCCACCATGATCACCGCGCTCGGGACCGGGATCGGTCCCGAGGAGTACGACATCGACAAGATCCGCTACCACCGCATCATCATCATGACCGACGCGGACGTGGACGGGAGCCACATCCGCACGCTGCTCCTCACCTTCTTCTTCCGGCAGATGCCGCAGGTGGTGGAGAAGGGCTACCTCTACATCGCCCAGCCGCCGCTCTTCCGCATCTCCAAGGGAAAGAAGGAGCGGTACCTGAAGGACCAGGAGACGCTCGACGAGCACCTCCTGGCCCACGGCACCGAGCGGGCCAGGCTCGTGGCCGGCGAGGCCACCATCGAGGGGCAGGACCTGGCCCAGCTGGCCCGCGACGCCATCGCCTACCGGGCCATGCTGGCGCGGGTCGACCGCCGGCGCGACGGCCGCATCGTCGACGCCGCCGTCCAGCTCGGCGACCTGGACCTCGAGCTGCTCCGCCACCACGACCAGGTGAAGGAGCAGGTGCAGAGCATCTTCGAGAAGGCCCAGCGGCTGCACCCGGAGCTGGAGGTGCGCCTGGCCAAGATCGAGCGCGACGAGGAGCACGGCTGCGACGCGCTCGTCTTCCAGACCAACGTGGCCGGTGCGCCGCGCGAGACCCGCCTCGACTTCGACTACCTCTCCGGCGCCGAGTGGGGCGAGCTGGCCGAGCTGCACGCCACCCTGGCCGAGCTGGGCCAGGGCCCCTACAAGCTCGCCGGGGTGGAGGGCGAGGAGGAGGTGGCCGACGTCTTCGGCGCGGTGGAGGCGCTCAAGCGCACGGCCAGCCAGGGGCAGAGCATCCAGCGCTACAAGGGGCTGGGCGAGATGAACCCCGAGCAGCTCTGGGAGACCACCATGGACCCGGTGCGGCGCACGCTCCTCCAGGTCCGGGTCGACGACGCCGTCGAGGCCGACGAGATCTTCTCCATCCTCATGGGCGACGCCGTCGACCCGCGGCGCGAGTTCATCGCCAAGCACGCGCTGGACGTGCAGAATCTGGATATCTGAGCGGCGAGGCCCGGCGGGCCGCCGGGCCCCTTCCCCGAGGGCGGTCGCTCGTCTAGAAAGGGGAGGCGCCCAGGCGCCTTCCCCCAGGAGCCTTCCAGATGCCCCGCACCGCCTTCGCTGCCCTCGGCACGTACACGCCCGACCGCGTCGTCACCAACGAGGAGCTCACGAGGTACATGGAGACCTCGGACGAGTGGATCACCCAGCGCACCGGCATCAAGGAGCGCCGCTGGGCGGCACCGGGCGTGGGGGCGAGCGACCTGGCGCTCCAGGCCAGCCGCCGGGCGCTCGACGCCGCCGGCTGGAGACCCACCGATGTCGAGGCCATCGTCTACGCCACCCTCTCCTCCGACCACTCCTTCCCCGGCGACGGCTGCTTCCTGAACGCCAAGCTGGGCATCCCGGGCGTGCCGGCGCTCGACGTTCGCAACCAGTGCACCGGCTTCCTCTACGGCCTCTCCGTGGCCGACGCCTGGATCCGCACCGGCACCTACCGGCGCGTGTTGCTGATCGGCGCCGAGGTCCACTCCACCGGCCTGGATGTCTCCACCCGGGGACGGGACGTGGCGGTGATCTTCGGCGACGGCGCCGGTGCGGCGGCGCTGGAGGCGACCGAGGAGCCCGGCCGCGGGGTTCTCTCCTGCCACCTCCACGCCGACGGGCGCTTCGCCCAGGATCTCTGGACCGATGCCCCCGGGAGCATCTACAGCCCGCGCATCAGCAAGGAGATGATCGAGTCCGGCGCCATCTATCCCCATATGGAGGGTCAAAAGGTCTTCAAGCACGCCATCGTGAAGATGCCGGAGGTGATGCGGGAGGCGCTGGAGCGGAATCACCTCGCGCCCCGGGACCTCAAGGTCCTCATCCCCCACCAGGCCAACCTGCGCATCTCCGAGGTGGTCCAGCGATCGCTCGAGCTCAGGGACGACCAGGTGTTCAACAACATCCAGCGCTACGGGAACACCACCGCCGCCTCCATCCCGCTGTGCCTGGCCGAAGCGGTCCAGGAGCGGGGCATCTCGCGCGGGGACCTGGTCGGGCTCTGCGCCTTCGGCGCCGGCTTTACTTGGGCGAGCGCCCTGATACGCTGGTAGTTGACCGAGATCACGCGGGCGGAGGGGACCGCTCCTACGTGGCGCGCCGGGGAGGCGCAGGGCGAAGCGGAATCAGGGCGAGCCGTGTCCCGCAAGGCTACTGAGGCGTCGTCTAATGGCAGGACCGCGGACTTTGGATCCGCTCATGAAGGTTCGAATCCTTCCGCCTCAGCCAGTCCTGTGCGGCTGGCCGGCGGTGGGCCCGAGCAGCGGGTCGCGCTCCCCTCCCAGGTGGTGCTGGCCAGCCTCGGAACCCTGCCGCCGCGCGTCCTGGGCGAGGTGGCCCAGGGCCTGAGACAGGTGCTGGGGCTCTCCTGGCGGCCGGCGCCGCCGCTCGACCGGCCCGCCTATGCCTTCAACGAGTCGCGCGGCCAGTACCACGCCCCGGCCATCCTCCGCCGGCTGGCCGCGCTGCGGAACGGCGCGGTGCCGCGACCGCCGGTCCTGGCTCTCCTCGACGGCGATCTCTTCCTGCCCGACGACGGCGAATTCGTGCTGGGCGACGCCGATCGAGCCGCGGGGACCGCGGTGCTGGCGCTCGCCCGCCTGGCCGGTGACCCCGCGGCCCTGCGGCACCGAACCCTGGTCGAGTCTCTGCACCTGCTCGGCCACCTGCTTGGCCTGCCCGGCTGCCTCGACTACCGCTGCGCCATGTTCGCAGCCAAGGACGCGACGGACGCCGACCGGAAGAGCCAGGGCCTGTGCGCCGGCTGCCGGGCGGCGTTGGGCGCGCCCTGAGGGCTGGACCGCCGGGGGCGCGCGGTGAGGGCCCTCTGCCAGCTCGCGGGCGCGTCGTGCGGGGCTTGTTGCGGGCTCTACAACCGCGCCGACCTCTCCCGCGAGGCGGTCGTCTTGGACCTGCGCCGGAGCACCCAGGCGCTCGCCGGCCTGCCGCGGACCGCGGAGGCCTTTCGCGACGCGGCGACCCGCCGGGCCAGGGATCTCCCCGGCCCGCTCATCCCCACCATCCGGGTCTGCCCCCTCCTCGGCTTCCTCGACGCCAGCGAGGAGCGAATCGGTTGCCTGGCCCACCCGGCCCTGACCGGGGGCGTGGATCTGCGGGCCTGCGGGGTCTACGACGCCCTCACCTGCGATGCCTTTCTCTGCCCGAGCCACGCGCAGATTCGGGAGGACGAGGCCGACGTCGCCGCCCGGGCCGCCGACGGCGACTTCTACCGCTACGGGCTCCTCGTGACCGACGTGCCCTTCCTCCGCGCCGCGCTCTCCGCGCTCCGGGCGAGGACCGGCTTCCCGGTTCGGCCCGGACACCTCGACCACCTGCCCTTCCGGCGCGCCCTCGGCAGCCTGCTCGCCCTGAAGGTGGAGCTCGCCCCGGGGTCGGAGGGCTACTTCGGCGCCTTCCAGCGCCGGTCACCCCCCGGCGAGCCCGACGAGGGGGGCTCGCCGGAGGGCGCGATCCTGGACCAGCTCGGGGAGGCCTCCGAGGAGCTGGCGGGGGAGGTGACCCGCCGCCTCGCCACCGCCGCGGTGGCGCTCGAGGCCGCGCAGGCTCAGGCGCAGCAGGCGTAGGGCCCGCGCCGCCGCGGACCGTGCGAGAGCAGCTCGGCCAGCTTGGCCCGCTGGGCGGGGTCGAGCGCGGCGTGGACCCGCGCCAGCGCCTCGGCCACCCGCCCGCGCAGCGCCCGGAGCCTCTCCAGCCGGGGCTCCAGGGCCCGCGAGATCGCCTGGGCGTCGAGGGCGGGGCCGCCGAGGAGCTCGGCCACCTCGGCCCGGAGCGCCCGGCCGTCCTGGCGCAGGGCGCGCAGCTCCTCGGCCAGCGCGCCCGCCTCGCTGGAGAGGACCTTCTCCTGCTCGGGCCGGGCCCCGAGGCGCACCGAGAGGCGGTGGATGAGCCAGGAGGCGCCCCCCTCGCGGAAGCGGAGGTGGCGGTGCCGGACGGCGCGCCGGACCAGGCCAGCCAGGAACAGGACTGCGACGGCGCCCAGGGCGCCGGAGACGAACGGGGACATGCGGTGCTCTCCTTTCGAGCGATGCCTTCGCCCGCTAGGTAGGGCCCGGGCCCGTCGCGCTCCTTGCGCGAAGGTGAAGAAGCGTGAAGCCGGTCAGCCACCCCGGGCCGGGGGCGTGATCGCCCCGAGCAGGATCTCGGCCACGTCGGCGACGCGGAGCGATCCCTCCCGGGCGGTCTCGTTGATGCCGTCGCGGAGCATGGTCAAGCAGAAGGGGCAGGCGGTGGCCACCGTGCCGCCCGCGGGGCCGAGCGTCTCCGCCGCCTCCCGCACCCGCTCCTGGTTGATCCGGGTTCCGAGCCTCTCCTCCAGCCAGAAGCGGCCGCCGCCAGCGCCGCAGCAGAAGCCCTCCCGCCGGCTCCGGGGCAGCTCCACCGGCGCAGCGCCGGCGCTCCGGAGGAGCTCCCGCGGCGGCTCGGTTACCCCGTTCCAGCGGGCCAGGTAGCAGGGATCGTGGAAGGCGACCGGGCTGGCCACCGCCCCGGCCGGAGCGGTCGGGAGCCGGCCCTCCGCCACCAGGTCGGCGAGGAGCTCCGCGTGGTGCACCACCTGGTAGCGGCCGCCGAAGGCGGGCAGCTCGTTCTTGAGGGTGTTCAGGCAGTGGGGGCACTGCACCAGGATGCGCTTGACCCCTCGCCCCTCGAGGACCGCCACCAGCGCCCGGGCCTGGGCCTGGAACAGGTACTCGTTGCCGAGCCGCCGGGCCGCGTCGCCGGTGCAGGTCTCCTCGTCGCCCAGGATGGCGAAGGAGACCCCCGCTCGCCGGAGCAGCGCCACCAGGGCCCGCGAGACCTTCCTCTGCCGGTCGTCGAAGGCCCCGGCGCAGCCCACGAAGAAGAGCCAGTCGAAGGGCGCGCCGGAGGAGGCGAGCGGCAGGTCGAGGTCGGCGCACCACTCGGTCCGCCGGTTCGAGCCGATGCCCCAGGGGTTGCCCTGGCCCTCGAGCCCCTTGAAGACCCGCTGGGCCTCGTCGGGGAAGGTCGCCTCGACCAGCACCTGCTGCCGGCGGATGTCCACCAGCCGCGGCACGTTCTCGATGAGCACCGGGCAGGCCGTCTCGCACCACCCACAAGTGGTGCAGGCCCAGGCGGTCTCCGGCTCCACCACCGTGGTGATGTCCGGGAGCTTCCCCGCGGCCGCCTCATGGGCGGCCGGGTCCCTGGCCCGGGCGAGCTCGAGCAGCGTCGGCGCGACCTGGCGAAGGTGGCGGCGCAACGCCCGGTTCACCTCCTTGTGGCTGAGCGGCTTGCCGGTCAGGTGGGTCGGGCAGTGGGTCTCGCAGCGGCCGCACTCGGTGCAGGAGAGGACGTCGAGCCCCTCCTTCCAGGAGAGGTCCCTGGCCGTGGCGGTCCCGAAGCGTGCGTCCTCTGCCTCGAGGTCGAGCGGCGAGAGGGCCGAGGACGGCGGGAGCCGCGAGAAGAAGACGTCGGGGAGCGCGGTCAGCACGTGGAAGTGCTTGCCCCGGGGCAGGAGGTCCAGGAAGGCGAGGATGAGGGCCAGGTGGAGGAGGAGCGCGACGGTGGCGACGGCGGAGAGCGCCCCCGGGCCGAGGCCCCGGAGCGCCGCCGCGGCCAGCGAGCCGGCCGGCCCGAGCCAGGAGGACGCCGTCCCCTCCGCGGCCCGGCGCGCGCCGTCGTAGAGGAGCTCGGTGACCATCAGGCCGGCGATGAGCAGGAGGATGGCGATCCCCTCGATCGATCGCGTCACCCGCTCCGGTCGGGTCACGGACCGGCGCCACAGGAAGCCAGCCACGCCGAGCAGCGCGGCGAGCACGGCCAGGTCCTTCGCCAGCCCGTAGGCCTTGCCCAGGGGACCGGCCGGACCGAGGAGCGGCAGGTGGAACCCGGGCCCGGCCAGCGCCACGCCGAAGAGGGTCAGGGTGCGCAGCGCCAGGACCAGGAAGGCCGCGAAGATCAGCACGTGGAGCAGGCCGGCGGCCCGCTCCTCGGGGTCGAGCAGCCGGCGCTGGCCCAGGCCGAAGCGGGCCAGGGCCGCGAGCCGCTCCCGCGGCCGATCGGTCCGATCCTCCCGCCGCAGCGCCCGCAGCGGCGCAAGGCGCAGGTAGACGGAGCGGGCGAAGACGGCCAGGGAGGCCGCCAGCATGAGGAGCGTGAGGAGCGGGATCATCGCGGGCACGCTAGCCCGCCGCGACCGGAGCGGGCAAGCGGGGTAGCGCCACGCCCTCAGTGAACGACCGGGAGGGCCTGGCCCACCGGGTGCTCGGCGGCGTAGCGACGCAGGATGGAGCGGTAGTCCGCGGTGCGGCGCGTCCCCACCACCAGCCACTCCTCGCCGATGACCAGCGAGGGAACCTCCTCCACGCCCCGCTCCAGGGCCGCCTCCATTGCCCGCTGGACGCGCAGCTCGGCCCAGGGCGAGGCCAGGACGGCGGCGAAGGCGGCCAGGTCCAGCCCGGCCCGGTCGGCCAGCTCGAGCAGAACGTCGCTCCGCGAGACGTTCAGCCCCCGGTAGAAGGCCGCCTGGCGGACGGCGGCACGGAAGGCGGCCTCGCGGTGCGCGCCCTGGAGCCGCGCGGCGGCCAGGGCGGCCAGGACGGGGACCGAGGAGAGCGGCGCGTCGGGCGAGAGCCAGAGGTCGGGGATGGAGCCGGAGACCTCGGGCTCGCGCGCTGCCCGCCGCGCCGCCCGCGCCAGCGCGCAGCGCTCGCTCCGGGTGAGCGCCCGCGGGGTGACGCGCGTGGGGAAGGGCTCGAGCCGCAGCGGGCCGAAGACGCCAGGCAGGTGGGCGGCCGCGGCCGCGATGCGCCGCTCGGCCACCAGGCACCAGGGCGAGAGCGGATCCTGGTAGAGAACCAGCGAGGCGAGGTCGGCGCGGAGGAGGGAGAGGGGCACGGCGCAGGCAGTGTAGCGGGCCGGACCCAAGGTACAGAAGCGTCGGTCGGGCGCCCGGTCGATCGGCCGGGGCGCGGGGGCGCGGCCGGGGTCACGCGAGCATGGTTCAGGCGATGTGCCGCCCGGCGTCGCTCGACTGGCGTGTGCGAGCGAACTCGACCGCGTGGGAGACGTAGGCCGAGGCCACGTCCTGGCCGGTGGCCGCCTCCAGCCCCTCGAAGCCGGGGGAGCAGTTCACCTCCATGATCTTCGGCCCGGTCCGCGCCTCGAGCATGTCGATCCCTGCCACCTCCAGCCCCACCACCCGGGCGGCCTTCACCGCGGCCTCGGCGAACTCGCGCGGCAGCTCCACCGCCTCGGCGCTGCCGCCCCGGTGGATGTTGGAGCGGAACTCCCCGGCGCGGGCGGTCCGCCGCATGGCTGCCACCACCCGGTCGCCCACCACCAGCGCTCGCACGTCGCGGCCGCGGGACTCCGCCACCAGCTCCTGCAGGAGGATCTCCTGGCCGAGCGTCCAGAGGGTGTCGAGCATCCCTCGCACCTCGGCCATGGTGTTGGCCATCATCACCCCGACCCCCTGGGTGCCCTGGATCAGCTTGATGATGCAGGGGAGGCCGCCCACCATCTCCACCGCCTCGGGGACCTCCTCGCGGAACCGGCACATCACCGTGCGGGGGATGTCGATGCCGAAGCGGGAGAGGAGCTGGAGGGAGCGCAGCTTGTCCCGGGAGCGGGCGATGGGGGTGGCCGCGGCCAGCACCGGCACGCCCATGAGGTCGAGCTGGTTCACCACCGAGACGCCGTAGCCGGTGATGGAGGCGCCGATGCGGGGGATGGCCACGATGAGCTCGGAGGCCACCAGGTCCTCCCCCTGGTAGAGGAGGCGGGGGGCGTCCCGGGCCACGATCATGTTGCAGCGCAGGGTGTCCAGGACCTGCACGGCCACGCCCAGCCGCCCGCCCGCCTCGACCAGCCGGCGCGTGGAGTAGAGCCCGGGGTTCCGGGAGAGGATGACCACCCGCGGCCCGCTCGCGCCCGGCGCCGGGCGCGCCAGCTCTGGCGTCCGCCGCGCGCGGGCGGCGCTCTTCCTCGGGGCGGCCATCGGCGCCCCGAAGCGTAGCCGCCGGGGCGCGGGGCCGCAACGCGGGGGCCCGGCGTGGCCCCGCGCCAACAGGCTCGTTGATCGCCCGGCCGCCCACTGCTAGAACCCTTGTCTTTCCGAGGCGGAACGAGCCGTGGACTACAAGGACACAGTCAACCTCCCCAAGACCGACTTCCCGATGAAGGGAAACCTCCCCCAGCGGGAGCCCGAGATCCTGCGTCAGTGGGAGGAGCAGGCGATCTTCCAAAGGGTCGTCGCCCAGAACGCCGGGCGGAACGGCCCACGCTTCGTGCTCCACGACGGGCCGCCCTACGCCAACGGCGACATCCACACCGGGCACGCGCTGAACAAGGTCCTGAAGGATATCGTGGTGAAGTACCACAACATGCGGGGCGACGTGGCCGACTACGTCCCCGGCTGGGACTGCCACGGCCTGCCGATCGAGAACAAGGTCGACAAGGAGCTCGGGCCCAGGAAGCGCGACATGGACCGGGCCCAGATCATCGAGGCCTGCCGCAAGTACGCGCAGAAGTGGGTCGACCGACAGCGCGAGTCCTTCAAGCGCCTGGGCGTCTTCGGCCGCTGGGCGACGCCCTACGCCACCATGTCCCGCGGCTACGAGGCGGAGATCGTCCGCACCTTCGCCCGGGCCGCGGAGCGGGGCTTCCTGTTCCGCGGGAAGAAGCCAGTCTACTGGTGCACCAGCGACCGGACCGCGCTGGCCGAGGCCGAGGTCGAGTACGCCGACCACACCTCGCCCTCCATCCACGTCGCCTTCGACCTGGTCTCGCCGCTGCCCAACCCCCAGCTGGCCGGGAGGAAGGCGCGGCTCGTCATCTGGACCACCACCCCCTGGACGCTGCCGGCCAACCTGGCGGTGGCCGCGCACCCGCAGTTCGCCTACGTCGCCTACGACCTCCACGGCACGGTGGTGGTGGTGGCCAAGGACCTCCTGCCCCAGTTCCTGGCGGCGGTGGCGCCGGGCGAGGCCTCGGGCGCGCCCCACCGCCACTCGCCCGCCGCCCACGAGGCGGCCACCGGCGGCGGCGGCACCACGGCCGGGGCCCACTACGACCCGCACCACGTGCTGGCCACCTTCGAGGGGAAGGCGCTGGAGGGGCTCCGCTACCGTCACCCCTTCATGGACCGCGAGTGCCCGGTCATCCTGGGAGACCACGTCACGCTCGACGCCGGCACCGGCCTGGTCCACACCGCGCCCGGCCACGGGCAGGAGGACTACCAGGTCGGGCTGCGCTACGGCCTGGAGATCCTGAACCCCGTCGACGGGGCCGGCCGCTTCACCGCCGAGGCCGGCAGGTACGCCGGCAAGGAGATCTTCGCCGCCAACGCCGAGATCGTCAGGGACCTCCACGCCTCGGGACACCTCCTCTCCGACCCGGCCGCCACCCTCAAGCACAGCTACCCGCACTGCTGGCGATGCCACAACCCGGTGGTCTTCCGGGCCACCGACCAGTGGTTCCTGTCGCTCGACCACCGCGACCTGCGGGCGGCCACGCTCAAGGCCATCGACGAGGAGGTGCGCTGGATCCCGCGCTGGGGACGGGACCGCATCTACAACATGATCGAGCACCGGCCCGACTGGTGCCTCTCCCGCCAGCGCACCTGGGGCGTCCCCATCCCCGTCTTTTACTGCCAGAGGTGCGAGGCCCCCCTCGTCTCCCAGAAGGTGATGGAGCAGGTGGCGCGGGCCTTCGAGGAGGAGGGCATCGAGGCCTGGTACCGGCGCGATCCGGCACAGTTCACCCAGGGCGAGGCCTGCCCGGGCTGCGGAGGGGCCGCCTTCCGCCGGGAGCAGGACATCCTCGACGTGTGGTGGGAGTCGGGCGTCTCCTGGGCGGCGGTGGCCGAGAAGGAGGGGATGGGCGTCCCGGTCGACCTCTACCTGGAGGGCTCGGACCAGCACCGCGGCTGGTTCCACTCGGCGCTCCTCACCGGAATGGCCCTGGAGGAGCGCGCCCCCTACCGCGCCGTCCTCACCCACGGCTTCCTGCTCGACGCCAAGGGCAAGGCCATGTCCAAGAGCGCCGGCAACGGCATCGAGCCCCAGGAGATCATCAAGAAGTACGGGGCCGACATCCTCCGGCTGTGGGTGTCGGCGTCGGACTACCGCGAGGACGTCACCCTCTCCGAGCAGATCCTCTCCGGCATCGCCGAGGGCTACCGGAAGATCCGCAACACCATCCGCTTCCTGCTGGGCGCGCTGGACGGTTACGACCCCAGGGCCCACGCCGTGCCGGTGGAGGAGCTCCTGCCCATCGACCGCTGGGCCCTGTCGCGCCTCTCCGCCTACGTGGCCAAGGTGTCCCAGGCCTACGAGGACTACGAGTTCCACCTGGCCTACCACGCCACCATCCAGTTCTGCGCGGTGGAGCTCTCGGCCCTCTACTTCGACATCATCAAGGACCGGCTCTACACCTGGAAGAGGTGGGGCAAGGCCCGGCGCTCGGCCCTGACCGTGCTCCACGCCGCCGCCGAGGACCTCATCCGGCTGCTCTCGCCCATCCTCTCCTTCACCAGCAGCGAGGCCTGGGGATACCTGCCCGGCCGCTCCGCCGACAGCGTCTTCCTGGCCGGCATGCCGCGGCGGGCGGCACCGGCCGACGCGGCGGCGCTGGAGGCGCGCTACGGGCGGCTCTTCGAGGTGCGCGGCGCGGTGCAGGGCAAGCTGGAGGAATCGCGCCGTGCCAAGCTCATCGGCTCGGGGCTGGAGGCCTCCGTGCGGGTGCAGGCCGAGGGCGAGCTCCGCAAGGTGCTGCTCGACGCCCGGGACGAGCTGTCCACCCTCTTCATCGTCTCCGGGGTGGAGCTCGGCGAGGGTCCCCTCTCGGTGGAGGTCACCCGCGCCCCCGGACAGAAGTGCGAGCGGTGCTGGATCTACCGCGACGACGTGGGCAGGGATCCGAAGCACCCCACCGTGTGCGCCAAGTGCGCGGACGCGCTCGCATGACCCGCGGGCCGGGCAAGTGGGCGGTCCTCATCGCCCTGTTCGCCGCCCTGGTGCTCCTCGACCAGTGGACCAAGTTCCTGGCCGTCGATCGCCTGACCGTGGCCTTCGCCCGCCGGGGCGACGTCACCCTCGCCCAGAAGCTGCGCGGCTTCTACGGCTACCGCTACCTGGAGCCGCAGGCCACCGAGCCCTACACCGTCTGGGCGCCGGCCTGGCGCATGACCTACGTCGAGAACCCCGGCGCCGCCTGGGGGCTGTTCCGCGGCGTGTCGGAGAGCACGCGCAACGTCTTCTTCACCCTCATCTCGCTGGTGGCGGTGGCCTTCATCCTCGGCTACTACCGCCGGCTCCGCGACGACCAGCGCTACGGCCAGGTGGCCCTGGCCCTGCTCCTCTCCGGCGCGGTGGGAAACTTCATCGACCGCCTGGCCCGGAAGTACGTCATCGACTTCATCGACTGGTACGCGGGGCGCTGGCACTGGCCGACGTTCAACCTGGCCGACTCGCTCATCGTGGTGGGGGTGGCGCTGCTCATCCTCCACCCCGGTCCGCGCCGGGGCGAGAAGGGGGCGGTCCTGGCCGGCCCCGGGCGGGCGACGCGGCAGAGGGGAGGCTAGCGCCGGTGCTGCCGGTCCTCTTCACCGTGGCCGTTCCCGCTGGCTGGGGGTTGCCGCTGTCCATCCTGGTGGTGGTGGTGGTGGCCGCCGTCCGCGCCTGGGCCGCGGTGCGGGCCGGGCGCGCCGACGGGCACCCGCTCTCGCCCTGGTCGGCGCTGCGCGCCGACGGGTGGCTCCTCGCCGTCCTCCTCGCGGCGGTGGCGGTGGCCTGGCGCGCCGGGCTCCTGCGCGGCCGGCTGGAGCTGCCCCTTCACACCTACGGCCTGCTCATGGCGCTCGCCTTCCTGGTGGGCGTGGTCCTGGCGCAGCGCGAGGCCCGGCGCCGCGGCCAGGACCCCGACCGGATCGCCGACCTGGCCTTCTGGATCCTGGTGGCGGCGCTGGTCGGCAGCCAGGTCTTCTACGTGGCCCTGAACCTGGAGGAGTTCACCGGCCCGCGCTTCCTGGCCGATCCGCCCTACCAGCACCTCCCCCGGATCCTCCTGGTCTGGCGGATCGGCCTGGTGTTCTACGGCGGGTTCATCGGGGCGGCCCTGGCCGCCTTCGTCTACATGCGGCGGCACCGGATGCCGTTCCTGGCCTACGCCGACACCCTCATCCCCTCGGTGGCCTTCGGCCACTTCCTGGGACGGCTGGGCTGCTTCTCGGCCGGCTGCTGCTGGGGGTGCCTGGCCGACCCGCACCTGCCCTGGGGTGTGCACTTCCCCGCCGGCTCCAGCGCCTACCAGGCCTTCGCCGGCGGCGGCTACCCGGGGAGCTACCTCTCCGCCGACCACCTCGCCACCGCGGCGCTCCACCCGGTGCAGCTCTACGAGGCCTTCGGCGAGCTGGGCATCTTCCTCCTGCTGGTGCTCTGGGTGCGCCCCCGCAAGCGCTTTCACGGCGAGGTGCTCTCGGCCTGGCTGCTCGCCTACGCCGTGCTGCGCGGGGCCCTGGAGGCGTTCCGCGGCGACCTGGCCCGCCACGCCGTCCTGGGCCTCAACTCGGGCCAGTGGATCTCGGTGGCCATCCTGGCCGCCGGGGCCCTGCTCTGGCTGCGCGCACCCCGCCCGGTCGCGGCCCCGGGGTAGGCCCGCCCGTTCGTTGATCCCCGGGGCGGGCCGCGGCTAGACTCGCCGCCGGCACCTCCCCATGGCGCTCCCTCCCAGGACCCCCGGTCGGCCCGGCACGCCTCCGCCCCCCGAGGACTCGATGGCCTCGCGACGGGCGCACGACGCCCTGGTCGACGAGTGCGGGAAGACCGAGGAGGAGCTCGAGGCGCTGAAGTCCCGCTACGAGCAGTACTTCCTGGGCATCGAGCGGCGCGAGCCGTCGCGATGGCGCGACGACATGAAGAAGCGCGTCGAGCGGCTCAAGGAGACCTTCACCAAGAACACCGGGCTCCGCTTTCGCCTCCAGACACTCCATGCCCGGTTCCTCTCCTACGAGCGGCTCTGGCTGCGCAGCGCCCGGGAGAAGGAGGCCGGCACCTACCGGCGCGACCTCTTCAAGGCGAGGCTCCGCATCAAGGGCACCGAGCCCACGGCTGCGGAGGTCGCCGCCGCGGTCGCGCCAGCCGCCACGCCGAGGCCCACCCCTGCGGCGGCAGCGCCGCCGACCTTCTCGGGCACCGGGGAGCCCCAGCTCCGCGCGCTCTACCAGGCCTACGTGGAAGCCAAGAAGAGCTGCCGCGAGGACGTCTCGCGACTCACCTATGAGGCGCTGGCCAAGAGCGTGCAGAAGCAGGTGCCCGAGCTCATGGCCAGGTTCAAGGCCAAGGCCGTCGACTTCCGGGTCGAGGTGAAGGACGGCAAGGCTATCCTGAAGGCCATTCCCCGGGTGTGAGGCCGCCGGGGCCTTCCCCGGGTCGTGGTTCACCGAAAGTCGGCAGGGGACCGCGACGCTGAGACCGGCCCGGGGTCGATGTCTCCGGACGTACCGGACGGAGATCTCCCTGCAGTGAACCAGGGTCGCCTCCCGCGGGTCCACTCGCGGGGCGGGCTCCGCCCGGAGCCTGCCCTCGCGCGCCGGCAGTTGCCAAGGTATCGCCTCCAAGGGTGCAGCGGCACGGCGGGTGCCGCCCGGAGGCAGCCGTGAAGCTCTGGCTCACCGCCCTCGCCGCCCTCGCCTGCGGCGCCTGCGCGCCCCGCGACCGGGAGGTGAGGCTGGCGCGCATCCGGAGCGAGGCCGGGGCCCTGGAGGAGCGGCTCGAGGCGCTGCAAGCGCGGCTCCTCGCCGACCAAGCCCGGGTCCGGTACTGGGAGGAGAGGCGCGGCCCCCAGGGGAGCCCCCCTTACCGCGCCGACCTGGAGGCCCGCACAGTGGCCACGGGCCGGCGAACGCTGCCCGAGGACGCCCGGCCTAACCCCGCCGAGCGTACCCGGGCGCGACGCCTCAGGGTCGCGGCGCAGCGCGCGGACACCGCAGCCGCCGGATGGTGATCACCCTCCCGGCTGGGTACTTTCTCTTTGCATTTCGCGGCGCTCGATCGTAGAAAGGCTGCCCCGCGGCGTCCGGAACAGCGGCCCGCGGGACGCTGAGACGCCTGGGTAGCTCAGATGGTAGAGCAGGGGACTGAAAATCCCCGTGTCGGTGGTTCGATTCCGCCCCCAGGCACTCTTCCGAGCCCGTTCATCAGAGCCCCACCAACGGCGAAAGCCTGGTGGGGCTCAGCGTATTCGGCGTCTACCTCGTCACTCAGGGTGAGCTCCTTGCCTTGGGCGTTAGTCTCAGGAGGCCGCTCCTGAGTCAGGGGCGCGCCGGGCGCATTCCAAGTCGACCGGCGAGGTCCTCGATGATTTGCCGACCCGCCGCCGCCAACGGCCTTGGCCTCGCGATCCGCGTCGCTCTCGCGGCCGTTCCCCACGACGAGCTTCATGGCAGAACCCGCCTTGTCGAACGCGAAGGAGCGCGGGAAGACCTTCGGTCGGGCCCGCTGGAACGCTGGGGGATGCGGCGCACTTCTCTCGAAGTGTATGAGCGTTCACCGTGGGTAGGACTCCACACCGCTCCAGAACGTCGGACATCTTCGCGGCGCTGTACCAAGACATGGCTGACAGAAATCGACTCAGGACATCGCTGCGGGTTCCGGCTTCCCGACTGTGGCGCTGGCGAGCTCATCTCTTCGGAATCGACCTGGGCGAGATTGAGATCGTCCATCCGTTTGATGCGCTAGCGACCGGCTCTGTCAAGCGCACCTGTCACAAGCATCCCGCAGTCGCCAGCGGCCATCTAACCATCCTCGTCATCGACATCGCCCCAAGGGCCTGTCAGCGCAGTCGACGTCGTGCCTCCCAGCAGAATGTCAGCGATGTCCTGATTGGTCCGCCACCGGGCGCTGCACGAGAGTCGCCGTCGGACGACGGAAAGCAAGCCGTGCAGTGCGGGCTGCCCGCCCGCGAAGCTGGGTCCGGAGATTCATCTCGAAGGGCAGCACCTTATCGGCGCTTCCACCCGTGCTCAACTGTGCGTTGACCGAGTTTCACCACCAAGGTTAGCCTGCCACACAACCGGAGTCTGTGCGAACGCGGTTCAGAAGCGGTTCCGCGGGGAGTGGCTAACCACCACGGAAGGCGCCATGCGCATCTCCTGTCTCGTCCTGGCAGCAGTGGTGTGCTCGACCGAGGGGTGCCAGTCGTCCGGTTCGGACGGGTCGGGCACGTCGTTCCAACGGGCGGATCTCCTGCTCGGTCAAGCGGACTTCACGTCGGCCAGCAAAGACGCCGGGGAGAGTGCGGCATCGCTCGGAGGCGTGCAGCTGCCGACGGGAGACGCCGTCGCGTTCAAGGCCGGCCTGGTGCTGCCCGACACTTACAACAATCGTCTTCTCATGTACCAGGCCATGCCGACGAGGAGTGGCACTCCGGCGGACGTGGTCCTGGGCCAGCCGGACCCGGCCTCCGAAAGCGCCAGCCACCTGCCGGGCCGTTTCCACTACCCACGCTCCGCGGCGGTGGGCGGCGAGGCGCTGCTCGTGGCGGACGCTGGCGCAAGCAGGGTGGTGCTCGATCCCGGTGGAAGGAACGTGGCGCTCGGATGGGATCCCTCGTCGCCGACCTATCGCGTCGGGTGTGCAGCCGATCGACTCGACCAGCCTGCACGTGCCATCGTGGTCGCGGGCAAGCTCATCGTCGCGGACCGGGCCAACAACCGGGTCCTCATCTGGAATACGGTCCCGACGGGCACTTCGCCCGCGGACGTGGTCGTGGGGCAGAAGGACCTGGTGCACTGCGCCGCCAACGACATGGTCGGGAATGGCCGCTCCGGGGGCAAGGGCCCGAGTACGCTCTACGAACCGAGCGATGTCTGGAGCGACGGCAAGCGTCTTCTGGTCGTGGACCAGGGGAACAACCGCGTCCTCCTGTGGAACACCTTCCCCAGCTCCAACGCCGCCAAGGCGGACGTCGTCCTGGGGCAGCCCGACTTCCTGGCGGCGATCGCCGACAGTTCCAGCACCGCGCTCGACTCGCCGGGCGCCGTCGCATCGGACGGCAACAGCATCTTCGTCGCCGACGTCCGCAACAACCGCGTGCTCGGCTGGCGGCGCTTCCCGTCGGCGAACGCCGCTCCGGCGGACCTCGTGCTCGGGCAGGGGGACTTCGTTCACAACACCGCGAACGACGACGGCCAGACCGGTATCGAGGGTGGGCCGACGGCACGCACCATGAATCATCCGATGGGCGTCGCCTTGGTCGGCGGATACCTGATCGTGACCGACACCTACAACAACCGCTTCCTGCTGTTCAGGGGGTTCGCGATGGGGAGGGCACCATGAACTCGCGCCTGCGAACGGCAGCCGTCCTGCTCCTGGCGGTCGGGGCCGGTGGGTGCCAGGACAGAGGCGCTCTGGCGCCACCCCCGAGCGCGGTGACCGTTCACCCCATCGCCCACGAAGGCATTCCCGGGCTCGACCTGATCGCCGACTTCGGGATGTCCCTGCTTGAGAAGTACATGGAGAGCTCAGGCCTGTTCGAGGCCATCGGTCTCGGGCCTGACCCATACACCAAGGAGAAGTTCGACGAGATCATCTCCCAGCTCGATCGCCTCTCGGATCAGGTTGGAGCACTCCAGGGCCAGATCGACGAGCTACAGAACGTCGTCGAAATCCAGGCCGGCCAGGTAGCGATTACTGACGCGTACACCAAGATCGTCCAGACCTGCTACCGGGATACCCTGCGGGCCACAGCGAGCAGTCCCGACATGCCGGTGACCATCCGCAACGACGCCCTCCTCGCCCGGGCCTACCAGATACTCGGCGAGCCCGTGCCCTCCGAGTTGGGGAGCATCGACGACAACTGCAGCATCTTCGCTCCGCTCAACGACCTGCTGGCATACGTGGACCCGGCCGAAGCCTCCGGCATCGCTCCACCGTTCTTCCCCACGGTCGCGAAGGTAGCCCGATCGCAGGGAATACCATTCGCAGAGGTGGCGAAGTACTTCGTGCGCGTCGTCGGGATCCAGCGACAGGCCATGGCGCTCCTCGCCCAGGCCCACCACCGTGTAGGGCAGGACTCCGGGCTCGCCACGCTCGAGGCGAGGACACGCGACAGCCTGAGAAGGCAGGAGATCGAGCTGCTTCGAGCGGCCGAGGCGTACGTCGCCTACCAGGGGGTGGGCTCGTCGTTCGACGGTTCGCCACTCGAGCTGTCGGACCTGGTCGCGGCTCGGATGGAGGGGAACACCGGTCTCGTTTCTGAGGCCCTCATCCTCGTCCAGCCGTGGCAGGACCCGAGCAGCACCCTCGCCTCCCTCCGCCCCGCACCGGCCATGCCGACGGTGGCGGAGCTCGAGTCCCCGATTCCACTGGACGACCAACTCGCCGCCGACGGTGGGTACACCGGCTACGGCGTCCAACAGCCGGCGGAGGTGAGCCACTCCAACACATCCGACTCGCCGTACCCTTACCCCTACGTGGTCCAGCTCACGGCAGCCAACGGGTTCGAGATCGGAGACGGGAAGACCATCAGCATCATCCGGTGGCGCACCACCCAGGTGGCTCCCCGATCTCCCATCGCGCTGCTCCATTCCCCAAGCGCACCCGTGCCGGACCGCACCATTTCTCTGCAGGGGCTGAACGCGGCCTCGCTCGAGACTGAGTGGTCCGACGCGCCAAGCCAGGCGTCGAACCTCCTCGATCGTCAACTCCTCGCGCACGAGAACGCGGACGAGTCTCCCATGTCGCGCCTCCAGATCGTCCCCTCGGCAGACGACCCGCGACGGGTCATCCTGGCGACGGACGAGCCCTCGCGAGGACTCTCGAGCGTGGCCATCGGTGCGAGTGGCGACGGCTTCGCAGCGAGGCCGGAACTGGCTCCGGTCGTGCTCGAGATGGTCCCCGCTGGACCCGATACGCCGGATCGGTACGCTTTCAGGCTCGACGACGGGAGCTGGCTCGCCGTCGCTTCCTCAGGGAGCGCTGGCGGTGCCTTCCCCGTAGGCGCTAGCTCGCAGCAGCCCTCCTCATGGTTCGATGTGCTCCCGGCGCCGAGCGGTGACGGGTACCAGGTGAGCTACGTCGATGCGAGCGCCGTGCGCCGCTTCTTGTACGTGAACGAGGAGATCGTCGTGGGGTTCGACTGGCAAGTCGTTCCAAGAAGTCCAGCACAGGTCGTGCTTCAGATCCCTTGGAATGACGGATATTTCGATGTGTCCACCCCGATGTACAACGGCAGCTTGGCCTCTCCGGTTCAGGCGGGACTTTCCTGCCCCGCTCAGAATTGCAACTGGTGTGGCTCCTACTCGTGCTGGATCGGCGGGAACCTCGCCTTCGACTCTAGCCCCGGGGGCAGCTCCGGGTCGTTCTCCGTGCCGGCTGGATTCTCGGGCGTCCTCGAATGTCTTGGCGACAGCAGCCTCCACTTCCTCGACGTGCCGACGAGGGCAGTGACGGTCTATCCGAACTGATGTGGGCCAGCGACATTCGCGGTCCGGGTACGGCGGCCGCGCGGTCGCGCCACTTGGTCGTCCGGGCCACGCGCTGGCCATTCTCGTAGAACCAGCCGTACCAGACCCGCCCACGCTTGAAGACTCGCTGCATGACAGCACCTCGGCTGCGTACCGTTTCCAAACCGCCAGGGGGACTCTAAGCAACCCACGTCTCCCGGGCTCGCGCTTCGCTGCTCGGCGCAGGTGTGGTAGGCGAGTGAACGGGAACAGCAGAGTGCGCGCCTCACCTCGACGGCCGACACGAACATCGTCAGGGCTATTCGCTGACGCTCCTCCGCGCCCGACTCCACTCCCTGGCTCCGGCTGGCAGTCCAGAAACGTGCGGATCCTGGCTAGCATCAACAGAGGGGGCGCGTGAAGTCTCGCACGCCGGTGTACGATGGAGCGGCACACCACCGCTCGCCCCGTCCGCAGCTGAACGGCGAGGCGCTTGTCCAGGAGGGCGCGGTGATTGCTCGGCAGAGGTCCGTCGTGCTGGTTCTCGCTTGTCGGCTCGTCGCCGCTCTCCAACTCGGGCTCTCGGGCTTGTCAGCAGTCAGCTTGGTGGCTGCCTTGCTCGCGTGCGAAGGTCCATCCCCACAGGCTGGCACGGTGACCGAGTTCGACACTCCCACCAGTGGCAGCGCTCCCGCGGGCATCGTTTCGGGCCCGGACGGCAACCTCTGGTTCACCGAGAACCTCGGAAACAAGATCGGCCGCCTCACGACCGCTGGCGTCATCACCGAATACCCTGTCCCCTCGACCCTCGAGGCGCCGGGCAGCATCGCCGACTGC
>Ga0335071_10002452_pt1 | contig 19853 bp, 18 predicted proteins | sample Lox_Sample_15_FD_206724 | JGI IMG/M metagenome (GOLD analysis project Ga0335071, IMG submission 206724) | Soil microbial communities from Loxahatchee National Wildlife Refuge, Florida, United States - Lox_Sample_1.5 | ecosystem: Environmental > Terrestrial > Soil > Wetlands | place: USA...
GGATTTCGTCCAGATTGGATCCCATTGCTCTCTTTATACTGTCTCAACTATTGATAATAAAACAGGTCCCATCGTTCTAAAAAAAAACTGCAAGATCGGAACGCATTCTGTAATAATGCCCGGTGTAACGATCGGTAAGAATGCAATAGTAGGTGCTTGCAGTTTTGTAAATAAGGACATTCCCGATGATTCTGTAGCTTTTGGAATCCCGGCTCGTGTAATCAGATACTTAACCCCTGAAGAGAAAAATGCTGATAATGTAGAAGGAGAAAAATGACTTGGAATATTCCGCTCTTTAAAATGTACTGGGATGATGATGATATTGCAGAAGTAGCAGCAGTCATTAAATCCGGTGCGAACTGGGCATCCGGTCCCCAGATTAACCTGTTTGAAAAAATGGTTGCGGATTATTTCGGAACGGACTACTGCCTCACATTTAATTCCGGTACTTCTGCTCTTCACGCCGTCCTTTTATCATATGGTATTGGGCCTTCCGATGAGGTCATCGTTCCCTCTTTCACGTTCATCGCTACTGCAAATGCACCAAAATTTGTCGGCGCCTCACCGGTGTTTGCCGATATCGAAGATGTAACATTTGGTATCGATCCAGATGAAGTCGAAGCAATGATTACCTCGAAAACAAAAGCGATAATCCCGGTCCATTACGGTGGTTTTCCTTGTAAGATTCGAGAGTTACAAAAAATCGCCGATGATCATGGAATCATTCTCATTGAAGATGCAGCCGAAGCTTTTGGCGCGACGGTAAATGGGAGGAAGGTAGGGACTTTTGGGGATTCTGCAATACTAAGTTTCTGCCAGAATAAAATTATTACAACCGGGGAAGGCGGAGCTGTTGTCACCGATAACAAAGATCTCTATGAACGAATGAAACTTATCCGATCCCACGGGCGTCTGGATACGGTGGATTATTTTTCTACTACTGATATACCGGATTATGTTTCACTGGGATTCAATATGCGGATTTCCACCATGACCGCCGCTCTTGGAATTGCCCAACTGCGAAAAATTGATTATATTATTTCTCGAAGACGCGACGATGCTTTATATTACCGCTCGGGATTAGGTTTAGTACCCTCGGTTTCAGTCCCCCCGGAAGAGCCAGGGACCTGCCCTGTGTATCAGTTATTCTCAATTCGTGCAAGGAACCGGGATAGGTTGATTAAATATCTTGAAAATGAGGGAATAATGACGAAAGTTTATTTCTCACCGGTCCATAAAACACACTATTATCGGAAAGTTCTCGGCTATGCGGATTCATTGCCAGTCACTGACGCAGTATCAAATGAGATTATCAGTCTGCCCTTTTATCCCGGCATAACAAAATCGGAAATGGACTGTGTTATTGACTCAATAGGAAAATTTTATGGAACGATCTAAAATGGACAATAAACCATTCTATAAAAATAAGCGCATTTTAGTAACCGGTGGGGTAGGCTCAATCGGGAGTCAGCTTGTAAAGAAAATCCTTGAATATGATCCTTTCATTGTCAGGGTTTTTGATAACAACGAAACCGGACTATTTGACCTTGAGAATGAACTTAATTCAAATAAAATCCGTCCCTTGATCGGTGACATCCGTGACAAGGAAAGACTCCTGATGGCGTTTGACGGCATTGACATTGTTTTTCATGCGTCGGCATTGAAACATGTACCATTGTGTGAATCCAACCCGTTTGATGCCGTGAAAACCAATGTAATCGGGACTCAGAACGTTCTTGATGCCGCACTTTCAAGGGAAGTCGAGAAAGTAATCAATATCAGTACCGATAAAGCGGTCAATCCGACTAATGTTATGGGTGCAACAAAACTCCTCGCAGAGAGACTGACGATATCTGCAAATTATTACCGGGGATTGAAAAGGACCGTTTTTTCAAGTGTACGGTTCGGCAATGTGCTAAATTCACGAGGGTCGGTAATTCCTCTTTTCAAAAAGCAGATCCAATCCGGTGGTCCTGTCACAATTACTGATAAAAAAATGACCCGGTTTTTCATGGATATCCCTTCAGCAGTGGAATTGATCGTCAATGCGGGGAGGATATGCAATGGGAGAGAAATTTTTATTTTAAAGATGACAGCAATGAAAATCACTGATCTTGCAGATGCAATCGAGGAGTTCGCACCAGTTTATGGTTTTAATCCGGAGGATATCAAAATAAAGATTATAGGAAAAAGGGGCGGGGAAAAAACATTCGAGGAATTGATGACGAAAGAAGAAGCAGAATACGCATATGAAAATGATGAAATGTTCATTATTCTTCCTCAGAAAATCACCAATGAAGAACCATTTCAGGCAAAAAAACCACCCTCTTTCAAAAAAGCCAGGATCGAGGAGTTTTCGTCAAGAAACACAAATTTTCTGAACCGGGATGAAATCCGGACGCTATTACGGAAAATATGATGATATTTTTCCGGTATTTAGAACAGAGATCCGTGAAACGGTTCTCCGCAGATTGTGTTTTCTGCTTCATCGCGTTGGGATTGAGCGTTTACTGAAGGGAAGCCAGATGGAGACGATCCACCATGTCCTATAATTTCAAAAATTGGGCAGCACCCTATTTTGAAATATTGATTGATCTCTTTCGCAGGGATACCTGGTCAAATTTAGACTCTTGTGATGTTCTTCTGGTCCGGCATGACTATGATTGCGGATATACGTTTAACGGGCAGGCCTATGCTCAGATTATTGATTCATTTGGTGATTTATGTGAAAAACGAGGTCTTTCAGTAGCATCAGTGGCGACACCTCAATCGAGACTGATTGGTGCCAAAGCACATTATTCACCGGTTGTTTATAACCATTCATTCAGTTTATTCACTATTTCAGGAGTGTTCGTCGGATTAGTGAAAGGATCAGATTTCAAAAAAAAATGGACGGATGGACAACTGGCGAATCTATGGTGTAGAATCCTGGAAAAAGCAAATCCCAGAATTATTATTGGAATTCAGCCGCCCGGACCTTTGTGCGCAGCGGGCAAAATGAAACGGATAGAGGTTTATGATCTCCAGCATGGGGTAATGTCCGATGGTGATCTTTACTATGGGGAAAAATACAGAAAGGAGTCTCCGTCCGAAAATATACCGGACGGATTTCTATTGTGGGATGATCAAAGTTGCAAAATACTTTCAAAATGGGTAAATAAAAGTATTAAGAGAATAAAAATCGGGAATCCATGGTTTATGCGTTTTATCAAACCCTGCCGTGAAGACCTGCTCGTGAACGATATTTGTGCGAAGAGACCCATCATCGAGGATAGACGCCCGTGTATCATTGTCTCGCTGCAGTGGGGTCTGGACCTTCTCTATTGCGATCAAGTCCCCAATGGAGTGATTATCGATGAACTCGAAGATGTGATAATCAGCACCGGAGAATTGTATAACTGGATTATTAGATTACATCCCGTTCAAATGAGAGATGGTCCGGAAAAAGAAAAGGCCATCAGGTACCTGAATTCAATTTTTGGTGCCGAAAAAACCCAGAAATGGTTTGGAATGAGCGAACTCCCTCTCCCGATTGTGCTATCCAGAGCTGATCTGCATATTACCTTTAATAGTTCAATTGTGATAGAAGCAGGATGGTTTGGAATCCGGAGCGGATTACTGAGCACCCAGTTAAAAAATGGCGAACGGTACCATGATCAGTTCACCCATGAACGCAGCATCGGGATGGCAGAGGTTCTTCCCCATGATGCCCAGGCAATTAAGCGATGGATAAAAGATACTCTTGCCAGAGGCCGTGGACCATCTACGCTTGCATTTATCGATGAGATTGCGAGGAAGAAATTATGACAGGGTCAACTCCGGTTATTATCATTGATTACGGCATGGGAAATCTTGGTTCTTTAGCCAATATGCTGAAAAAAATACAGGTCCCGTCGAAAATATCTTCTGATATCAGCGATATCGAAACTGCCGAAAAATTAATCCTGCCGGGAGTTGGCTCATTCGATCACGGGATGCAAAGGTTGCACGAGCTTGGTTTGATCGATATCCTCGATAAAAAAGTTGTCTCTGATAAGACCCTTATTCTTGGCATCTGTCTTGGAATGCAATTGTTCACAAATACAAGCGAAGAAGGAACACAAAAAGGATTGGGATGGGTAGATGGCAAAACGATCAAATTTAATCTTAACACCATGTCCTCTCTCAAAATACCTCATATGGGATGGGAATCCCTGGACCTGAAAAAAAAACATTTCATAGTGCAAGATAGTGACCGGGATGCAATGTATTATTTTGTGCATTCCTATCATGTTGTATGTAATCGAATAGAAGATGTGCTGTCAACCTCTCATTATGGATATGATTTTGTTTCTTCGCTGGCAAAAGATAATATAGTCGGTGTCCAGTTCCATCCTGAAAAAAGTCATAAATATGGAATGAAACTGTTAGAGAATTTCTGTAATCAAAAAACTAATGTTTGAGAGGATTGCAACTTGATTCGTACAAGAGTAATTCCCTGTTTGTTGTTAAAGGGGCAGGGATTGGTAAAAACGGTAAAGTTCGCCAATCCAAAATATATCGGCGATCCCATAAATGCGGTCAAAATTTTTAATGAAAAAGAAGTCCACGAGCTGGTATTTCTCGATATCACTGCATCAATTGAACAAAGATACCCCCGGACAGACTATATATCAGATATTGCAAGCGAATGCTTCATGCCTCTGGGATATGGCGGCGGAATAAGAACAGTAAAACAGGCAGAGGAAATTTTCAACCGCGGTGTTGAAAAAATAATTATAAACTCATATGCTGTCGAAAATCCATCGTTTATCCATGAACTCGCGAATCTTTTTGGAAGCCAGAGTATAGTTGTCTCAATAGATGTGAAAAAGAATTTCTTCGGTAATTACCAGACCTATACCCACGGCGGTAAAATGAAAACCCAATGGGATCCGGTTACATGGGCAAAAGAGGCAGAGAAATTGGGTGCAGGAGAAATTTTTCTGAATTCGATCGACAATGACGGGGTCATGCTAGGATATGACATTCCACTGATCAAATCCGTATCAGAATCTGTGTCGATTCCTGTCATTGCGTGCGGAGGGGCTGGAACTGTGGAAGATTTCGAAAAAGCGGTTCATTACGGCGGAGCTTCTGCCGTTGCTGCTGGCAGTATGTTTGTTTATTATGGAAAACACCGGGCTGTCCTGATTAATTTCCCAAGCGATGAAGAGTTAAAGTCAAAAGGGCTAGCTTGAATAAACCACCAGAGGAACCAATGGAAACGAAATACCAGATATGCAGCCGTTGTGTCATGGATACAACAGATCCGGAGATCACCTTTGACGATGCCGGGGTTTGTAATCATTGTCACAAATACGACGAATTGATAAATAAACTGGTTTTTGAGGGGGATAAAGGGAGAGAAATTCTCAGCCATATTGTTGATGAAATCAAAAGGAGTGGCGCAGGAAAGGAATACGACTGTATTATCGGTGTAAGCGGAGGCGTCGACAGTTCATTTGTCGCTTATAAGGTGAAAGAACTGGGTCTGCGTCCTCTTGCAGTCCACCTCGATAACGGATGGGATTCGGAGCTTGCGGTAAAAAATATTGAATTGTTTTTAAAAAAACTCGACATCGATCTCTATACGAATGTCCTCGACTGGGAAGAATTCAAAAATTTACAGATATCATTCTTGAAAGCTTCAACACCGGATTCAGAGATTCCTACGGATCATGCCATCTGGGCAGTTTTACACGAGATGGCCGATAAAATTAAAATTAAATATATCATTTTCGGATGCAATCTCCGGACAGAATCCCACATGCCACGAAGCTGGTCTCATGGTCACATGGACTGGAAGTATATCAGATCAATCCAGCAGCAGTTCGGAGATATCCCCCTTAATTCATATCCTCATATGAATTTTGTAAAATATGTTAAAAATATGGTATTTCATAAATCCATCAATATCCTGAATTACCTTGATTATTCGAAAACAGATGCAATAAAAATTCTTGAAAATGAGATAGGCTGGAAATATTATGGTGGAAAACACTACGAGTCCATATATACTCGTTTTTTCCAGGGATACATTCTGCCAAAAAAATTTGGATTTGACAAACGGAGGATGCATCTTTCAAGTCTGATATGTTCAGGTGAAATTACCAGGTCCGATGCGATAGAGGAGTTAAGAAGCGAGCCTTATCCGGTTGATCTTCAGAATCAGGATAAAGAATATGTAATTAAAAAATTTGGAATTACTTCGGAAGAATTCAACGATTTAATGAATCTTCCAAAAAAGGAATTTGATGATTACCCTTCATATGAAAAAACAATATGCTCTTCGATTATTTTTAAAATAATATCAAAAGTTTACATATTATTCAGGCATGCCCTCAAGGGTTTTACCCGTGCCTGAAAAAGTATCCGTTGAAATAAATCACGGTGCAGGTCTGACTGAAAATATTAGAAAAAGAAATAAAAAATCTGGTCTAAATTCGGCAAGAGCCGAAGAGGGTATTGCAATTAAATTCGCCGAAACTAAACTCTTATGAACATCAGGCACAGCTGATATATCTGGAAATGAGAAAACATGCCAAATAGAATGAAAATATCGATTATCGGGACCGGTTACGTCGGCACAGTTACCGGTGCCTGTTTTGCAGAACTCGGACATCACGTTGTTTTTGTTGATATCAGTCCTCAAAGAGTAGCAGGAATTCTGAAAGGCGATCCCGGTTTTTACGAGCCTGGAATCGGCGAACTGTTAAAGAAAAATTCCCAGAGAATCTCGGCAACTGAGGATACAAAATCTGCAGTCCTGGCGACAGACTGTACATTCATCGCCGTGAATACACCCTCCTGTGCTGATGGGTCCCTTGACACGACCTATATCGAAAAGGCATCAGAGCAGATCGGATCCGCGCTCAGGGAGACTCCCGGTTGGCACACCGTAATCGTGAAGAGTACCGTCCTCCCCGGTACTATTGAAAAAATCCTCGTTCCGGCCCTCGAACGAACATCTGGAAAACGGGCGTACGTCGATTTTGGGCTCTGTACAAATCCGGAATTCCTCAAAGAAGGGTGTGCAATAGAGGATTTTCTTCATACGGATAGAGTGATTTTTGGTGTTCATGAAGAAAAAAGCCAGAGAATACTTGAGGATCTATATGCCTCGTTTTCCTGCCCGAAAATTGTAACAAGTCTCAAGACAGCCGAAATGATAAAATATACAAGTAATGCATTTCTTTCGACGAAAATTAGTTTTTCTAACGAAATTGGGAATATTTGCAAGGCGCTGGAAATAGACAGCAGATCCGTTTTTGAGGGGGTTGGACTCGATTCTAGGATCGGCCCGCATTTTTTCAGATCAGGAATTGGTTTTGGGGGTTCCTGTTTCCCTAAGGATATTAATGCTCTTATCGCTCTGGCGAAAGAAGAACAGGTCAACCCTGTGCTCCTTAATGCAGTCGTTTCAGTCAATGAATCGCAACCTGAACGGATGATTGCGCTCTTAAAAAGGCATATGCACGATCTGAATCATAAAAAAATTGGAGTTCTGGGTCTTTCCTTCAAGCCTGATACCGACGATATCCGGGAGTCACGTGCAATTCCGATCATTCATTCTCTCCTTTCAGAAGGCAGTTGTGTGATGGCTTACGACCCTGTGGCAATTGAGCACTTCAAAACCATTTTTCCCTCAATCTCGTACGCCGCATCGGCAGAAGAGGTACTCTCATCGGATGCCGTCCTTATTGTGACCGAATGGGACGAATTCAAGCATCTGGATTATCGGGAGAAACTTGTAATAGACGGGAGAAAAATTAAGAAAGCACAGGAAGAGGCAAAAATTTATGAGGGGGTTTGTTGGTGACCGATAAAATCAGGAAGGCAGTAATTCCGGCCGCAGGACTAGGCACAAGATTCCTTCCCGTTACAAAAACAATGCCGAAGGAGATGCTTCCCATCATCAATGTGCCGGCAATTCATCTGGTTGTCGAAGAGGCAATCAAGTCCGGCATCGATGATATTATCATTATCACCGCACGGGGCAAGCGTTCGATCGAAGATTATTTCGACGAATCGCCGGAACTTGAAGCTTTCCTCGCGGAAACAAAAAACGACCATCTGCTGAAGGTCGTGAGAGACATCTCCTCGCTCGCAAATATCCATTATATTCGTCAGAAAGAACCAAAGGGACTGGGTGATGCTGTCCTCTGCGCCGAACGGCATATAGGTGATGAACCTTTCGCGGTCCTTCTCGGAGATGACATACTCGTTGCTGAAAAACCCTGTATACAGCAGCTCATCGACGTTTTTCAAAAACACGAAAAATCGGTCATCGCCGTAGAGGATGTCCCCGATAAAATGGTCAGCAGTTATGGTATCATCAGGGGCACACCGATCAATGATCGTACGATACAAATTGAAGAAGTTGTCGAAAAACCTTCTCTCGCGATGGCACCATCCCGGATCGGTGCTATCGGCAGGTACGTATTTACACCAGAACTTTTTGATTGTATCCGGAAAACGAAACCCGGAACGGGAAAGGAGATCCAGATCGCCGATGGAATAAACGGCCTTAATAAAAGACAGGGTGTACTGGCTTACCGTTTCTGGGGAACCCGCTACGATGTTGGAAATCCTGCGGGATATATCTGTGCGACTATCGATTTCGCCTTGAATGACAAAGCACTGAAAGCCGATATTCTCCCTTTCCTGCAGTCCCGGTTTCCCGCTATAAAATAGGAAATCGGAGAAAACCATCCAATATTTTTTATGGGTACATATTGCAGATATAAACGGATACAATGATCAAACTCGCGGTTCTTGGAGTCGGGTACTGGGGCCCAAATCTTGTGAGGAACGTAAAAGAACTGCCTGACGCAAATCTCGTGGGAATCTGCGATCTCTCGCCCGCAGCTCTGGATTTAATTCGGAAAAAATATCCGGAAGTACCTCTTTTCACCGATTTCAGACAGATGATTAAGACGGTCCGGCCGGATGCAATCCTGATCGCAACTCCTGCACATACCCATTTTCCGCTGGTGAAGGAGGCACTCGAGAACAATCTGCATGTCCTTGTCGAAAAACCGCTTTCCCTGAACAGCCAGCATTCACGCGAACTGACCAAGATGGCAGATGATCGTCACCTCACACTCATGGTCGGGCATACCTTCCTTTACAATAATTATGTACGGGAAGTACGAAAATATATTGAGTTGAGGGAACTGGGGGAAATATTCTACTATTATAGCCAGCGAACCAGCCTGGGACAGATTAGAACAGACGTCGATGCCCTCTGGAACCTGGGACCTCACGATGTTTCGATTCTCAACTATTGGGCCGGATCAATACCATACCGGGTTTCAGCATGGGGATTCAGTTATCTCAACAAACCGCTCTCGGATGTTGTATTTGCGAAGATAGAATATCCAGGCGGCATATCTGCCCATCTTCACCTGTCTTGGCTCGATCCGCAGAAGGTTCGCCGCATGGTTATTGTCGGGAGTGATAAGATGCTTGTGTACGATGACACCCGCCCTGAAAGCCCAGTTCAGATATTTGATAAACGAGCGGAAAGGGAACAGGAAGATCCAACTGATCCATCACGTTTTCGTTTCGCGACAAAATCGGGAGACGTATCGACTCCAAAAATTGTTTGTCCGGAACCTCTCCGCGAGGAGATTGGACATTTTGTATCATGCATAAAAAACAAGACGAAGCCATTCACGGATGGACACCATGCAACAGAAATTATTACCGTCCTCGAAGCAATGAGCGTCTCACTCGCCGCCGACGGGAAACCGATTGAAGTCAGGAAGACTTCCCCTTGATACTGGTGTTTTTCAAATGATCCCTCTAATCGATCTCAAGGCTCAATACCGGGCGCATGAACAGGAACTGAATGCGGCACTTATGTCTGTCGTTAAAGGAGCTCAGTTCATTAACGGTCCGGAATGTAAATTATTTGACCAGGAATTTGCTGACTATTGCGGGGGTGGAAATGTTGTCTCATGCGGAAACGGGACTGATGCCTTGTTCCTCGCGATTCGGGAAATCCTGGGTCAGGGTGACGGGACCGGAGAGATAATAACAGTCCCCAATACATTTATTGCAACCGTCGAGGCGATCACCGCTGCTGGATACCGCCCGCGTTTTGTGGATATTGACCCGGGAACGTACTCGATGGACCCACACCTTCTTGAACCAGCAATAAATGATAAGACCCGTGCTATCTTGCCCGTTCATATCTTTGGGCAGATGGCGGAAATGGACCGGATAATGAGTATTGCAAACAATTCCGGTCTGAGGGTCATCGAAGACTCAGCCCAGGCCCACGGTGCGTTATGGAAGGGAAAGGGACCTGGGCAGTGGGGAGATGCAGCGTGTTTCAGTTTTTATCCGGGAAAAAATCTCGGAGCATGGGGCGATGGGGGAGCAGTGTTTACCCGCAATGCCCGATTTGCGAAAATGATCAGGATGCGGGCGAATCATGGCAGGGAAGAGAAGTACCTCCATGCCTTTGAAGGGATAAACTCCCGGCTTGATGAGATCCAGGCCTCTGTCCTCCGCGTCAAATTAAAATATCTCGATTCGTGGAATGAGGCACGACTGCGGGCTGCAGAATTCTATCGCCAGCTTCTGGCCCCGCTTGACGTTGGATTACCCATTATCAGAGACGATGCGAGACATGTATTTTATGTTTACGTTATTGAAGTCAGCAACAGGGATCAGATCCTTTCGTATCTGAAATCGAAAGGAATAGATGCCGGGGTTCACTATCCAGTCCCTCTTCACCGTCAACCGGCATTGAAATATCTGAAAATCCCCTCGGATACATTTCCCTGTACGAATGCAGCTGCAGAACGCATACTGTCGCTCCCTATGTATCCTGAGATAACAGAGGAACAGATACAACAAGTCGTTTCTGTCCTCAGTGAAGCAATTGAATTATGCAGGATGTGATGATCCATGGAATCCGTCTCGTTCTGCCATCCTACAGCTGTGATTTCACCGGATGCCTGTATCGGAAAGGGTACGAGAATCTGGCAGTTCTGCACAATCCTGCGCGGAGCAGTGATAGGAGATGATTGCAACCTCTCACAGAACGTTTATGTCGAGGGCAGAACATCTATCGGCAACCGGGTAAAAATCAAGAACAACGTCAGTATTTATGAGGGTATCACGATCGATGATGATGCTTTCATCGGCCCAAGTGCGGTATTCACAAATGTTATCAACCCCCGGAGTTTCTGGCCACGGAAAGATGAGTTCAAAGCAACGAGGGTTAAAAAAGGTGCAACAATCGGGGCAAATGCAACAATTATTTGTGGCGTAACTATTGGAGAATATGCCATGATCGGAGCAGGTTCAGTGGTCACCCGATCGGTCCCCGACTATGCCCTCGTTTATGGAAATCCTGCCGTTCAGCACGGCTGGGTTTGTTACTGCGGCACCTCAGTGGCATTGTCTGATGTTAAAAATAAATACGAATGCCCGGAGTGCAAACGCCAGTACTCCTGTGATGAAGGGATATTAAAGGAATTTGGTGAATTTTAACACTGTTGCGTTGATCAAACTTTTTTCCAGGTATGTTCTTTTTCTTTTTTCGCGCCTTTCATGCCAAAAACGTAACAAATCACCCCGATTTAATCTATTAATCTTCCTGTTTCCCTGACCCTGCTAAATAATAATTATGATAGATCAGGTGTCCCAAATTGGATTCCGACATTAAAAAACAAAACAAAATTTTAGTATGGATGTCGTGCTCTTTGAGATCTGAATATTAGTAATTTCGTGCAAATCTGATTTTTTCTGAAAGTGCCCTATCTCCTTATCGATAATTATTACTACAGAAAAAACAAAGCCTAACATGGACAGCATGATACAAAATAAAAAAAAAAAGCCCTGTTTATTTCTGCAGTCTCACATTTTTCGAGAAGTCTCCAGACAACAATAGTGAATTCAGATAATTTTCAGATTGATCTAATTCTCGACAAAAAAATAATCGGTGATAATTCAAATATTTCATATGCGATCGCGAATTTTTCTGAAAAAATAAATAAGATCTATCAGATTTGCTTGCCTATTGACTATTGTTATCTCGGAAAGTCAGAAAATGTTCTATTCAAAATAACGACTTTATTGAAAAAACCACTGGGATGGATCGGGGGATACAGGATAAAAAAACTGATACGGGATGGAAATTATGATTTTGTATATCTGAATGAACTTATTCTCCATCCGCTCATTACTCATGATTCCTGTTTTATCATTCATGTGAGGGTAATTTTTGATTGTTCGAACGAATCGGCATATCGCTCTCTTGAAGAGGCAAAAGGGGTTATTTTTATCGATCACGCGACGTTCGAACCATTCGAGAAGAGGAACCTTAAAAACAAAATTATTCTCAATAATCCATTCCAGATGGCACGAATATTTGATGAGAGCAAAGATCACCTGAAAACTGAATTCGACTGGAAAAACAAAACAGTTTTTTCAATAATCGGCCGTGTTGTGGCGATAAAAGGAATATCTTTTGTTATCGAATCTTTCACAAAAGCGGCCTCAGAAAAGTGTCTTCTGATAATAGTGGGACCTTTTCACGACCCTGAATATTTATCGTATTGCCGGCGTCTTGCTGAAGGCGACGATCGAATTATATTTTATGGTAGTGAGGAAAAAATTCAGATCATTTACGATATCAGTGATTACATAATCCGGGGTGATCCCCTGCAGTGTATCGGGAGGACCATTTATGAAGGCCTTTATTCCGGGTGCGATGTCATCGTGCCGGGCACGAATCCGGACATATTTTTCGAATATGAAAAATTTAAGGAGAAAGTCCATTTCTACCAGCCAAACAATAACCTGTCACTGACACAACAAATTGAAAGATTATCCGGAAGAAAAGTAACCGAACGACACTACTATTCAAATGTCCAGGAGTATCTGAAAGAATTTAATGAATTTATCGACAGGGCATGCCAGAAAAAAGGAAGTAGTTAAATGTATGAACCAAAAAATCATGTACCTGACGCAGAAAGTTTAACGAAAACAAACTGCTTCACGGAAATACATCAGGATTCACGCCATGGAAAAAATTCGAGTGGGAATAACGGGACAATCTGGGTTTATCGGGACGCATCTTAGTATTCTTCTTAAAAGCAGAAAGGACCGGATTGACCAGGTCCCCTTTCTTCCTGAGTATTTCAACGACGATGAACAGCTCAGAAATTTTGTCAATAAGTGTGACGTCATCGTTCATCTCGCCGCTAAGAACAGAGGGGACCCAGAAGAGGTCTATCGTACAAATATTTTGCTCGTCAGTACACTTATCCAAGCTCTCGAAAAAACAAACCGCAAGCCTCACGTAATTTTCTCTTCTTCTATACAGGAAATTCGTGACAATGCCTATGGCAAATCGAAACTTGATGGCAGAGAACTATTCGAGAACTGGTCCAAGAGAAACCAGGCGAAATTCACGGGACTGATAATTCCCAATGTTTTTGGACCGTTTGGCAAACCATTTTATAATTCGGTGATAAGCACATTTGCCTATCAGCTGACTCACCAATGCCCGCCCATGATTGAAACCAATGCTGACCTTGATTTAATCTACGTTTCATCGTTGACAGAAAAAATATACCAATTAATAATCGACGATGAGAAGAGATCAATAATCACGATTCCTGCGGACAGAAAGATGAAAGTGTCGCAGATCCTGTCAAAATTTCAGGAATTTCACGATACTTATCTTGAAAATCACATTATACCCCGTTTTTCTGATGACTTCGATGTAGCTTTGTTCAATACTTTCAGATCGTTTATCGAACCGGACCATTTTCCAATCACGCCGGTGTGTAATACTGATAACCGGGGCTTCTTTATTGAACTTGTAAAAGAATTTTCAGGAGGCCAGACTTCCTTTTCCGTCACCCTCCCCGGAATAACACGCGGAAACCATTATCATATGCGAAAAATCGAACGTTTTTGTGTTTTAAACGGCGAGGCTTGTCTCCGGTTGAGAAGGATCGGGACTGACAAAATAGTTGAATACCATCTCAGTGGTTCCAAACCCTCCTTTGTCGATATACCGGTCTTCTATACCCATGACCTTTCAAATGAAGGAAAAACTGAGCTGACAACGATTTTCTGGACGAATGAATTATTTAATCCTCAAAATCCAGACACATATTACGAAAACGTCGTTCAGGAAAATTCTTAAAAAAATTTTATGAGGTGATAATGCTGGTAAAAAAACTGAAGGTAATGACAATACTCGGCACGAGACCTGAAATTATTCGGCTTTCAAGGGTAATTTCCTTATTGGATCAACATACAACTCATATCCTCGTTCATACCGGCCAAAATTACGATTATGAGCTGAATGAAATCTTTTTCAAGGATTTAAAAATAAGGAAGCCGGATTATTTTTTGAACGTCGATACGAAATCTTTGGGCAGCGTCCTTGGCGGAATATTAATCAAAAGCGAAGAGGTCCTTCTTGCCGAAAAGCCCGATGCAGTCGTAATTTTAGGTGATACGAACAGCAGTATTGCTGCGGTCATTGCAAAACGGTTAAGAATCCCGATATTTCATATGGAGGCAGGAAACAGGTGCTTCGACGCAAACGTACCCGAAGAAATCAACCGGAAGATCGTCGATCATATCTCGGATTTCAATCTTGTTTACACTGAGCATGCACGTCGTCACCTGCTTTCTGAAGGATTACCTTCGCGGAGGATAATCCTGACAGGATCGCCGATGTTTGAAGTAATCCTGCATTTCAAAACACAGATCGATAAATCACGGATTCTGGAGAAGCTCAAGATAAAAAAGAAAAATTACTTTTTAGTGAGTTTCCACCGGGAAGAAAACGTCGATGATCCGGCTACCCTGAAAACGATTTGTTCAATCCTGAACAAAATCGCGGAAAAATATAAACGACCAGTGTTTGTTTCAACTCACCCGAGGACAAAAAAGAGACTTGAGGCTTTATCAAAAACGGTCACATTTGATTCGCTGATTACGTTCGGTACGCCATTTGGGTATTTCGATTATATGAAGTTACAACAAAACGCAATCTGTACGATATCGGATAGCGGCACAATCAGCGAAGAATCAGCGATTCTTTCATTTCCGGCCATAACATTGAGAAACTCGATGGAAAGGCCTGAAGCACTTGATGCGGGGACGATAATTATTACGGGCATAGATGCGGATACAGTGTTGAACGCAATCGCATTGGAAACGGAGGAGTGCAAACAGGGAATAAGAAAAAAAATCCCCGACGAATATCAGGTGGGCGATACTTCATGGAGGGTAGTTAAATTAATTACCGGGACTGCAAAATTAAGTAACCAGTGGTCCGGTGTGAAAAACCGAAGATAACCCGGATCTGAATTCGATCTGTTCACAGTTATTATCTTGACAAGGGATGTTCATGCCAACGAGAATACAATTCCATCGCCCGTTTTACATTGCTGGGGAAATTCTATGCTGACCGATAAGACCATCCTGATAACCGGGGGTACCGGGTCTCTGGGGAAGGTACTCACCAGGAGACTTCTCTCCGGCGAAATGGGAAAACCCCGTAAAATTATTATTTTTTCAAGGGACGAAGCAAAACAGCACGAGATGCGTATCAGTTACCTGAAACTCAAATCCCCGACGGATGAAGTCATTTATAACAATTTTAAACATTTGCTTGAATTCCGTATCGGAGATGTAAGGGATTTTCACAGCATGAGTTCAGCACTACGGGGTGTTGATTTTGTCTTTAATGCGGCCGCCCTGAAACAAGTTCCCTCATGTGAATATTTTCCCTATGAAGCAGTCCAGACCAACATTCTGGGTCCGGAAAATATAGTCCGTGCAATACGCGAGCACAATCTCCCGATCGATACTGTTGTCGGAATTTCGACGGATAAAGCCTGTAAGCCGGTAAATATCATGGGTATGACCAAGGCAATCCAGGAAAGGCTTTTCATCAAAGCTAACATGGACTGCAAACAGACGCGGTTCATCTGCGTCCGCTACGGGAATGTTCTGGCGTCAAGGGGTTCAGTAATTCCATTATTCCACGAACAGATTCGGTCCGGGGGACCGGTAACGATTACAACCGTGGATATGACCCGGTTCCTTTTGAGTCTGGATCAGGCTGTTGACACAATATTTGCAGCGGTTAAGTATGCCATCGCCGGCGAGACGTATATCCCCCGGGTCCCTTCAGCAAAGGTAGTCGATATAGCCCATCTTCTTATCGGAAAACGCCCAATCAAAATGGTTGTAACCGGAATCCGTCCTGGAGAGAAAGTGCACGAGATCCTTTTTTCCGAAGAAGAAGCCCACCGCACGATTAAACGCGGGGATTACTATGTCATCAAACCGATTCTACCGGAACTCAATGCTATTACAGGCATTTGTCCGGCGTTAGACTGCGAATATTCCTCCGCAGACAACGTAATGCCGTTAAAAGAGCTTTGTAAATCACTGAAAAAGTTTGATCTGCTGGTTAAGAAAAAGGTCGATGAAGATGGGGAACTTTTACGATGACTGAAAACCTTCACGAACCGTACGCCTTGTATTAATCAGATGAAACATATTTTTTCTTGCTGGAGTACCTACCAGAAACGAAATACCGGCATAAGAAGTATTTGAGGGATTTATGAGAAAATTTGCACTGGTTTCTTTAGGACTTCCGCCTTCCCATTCCGGGCAGTCGATGGTGATTTATAATCTGTTGAAAAAAACAGATCCCGATCGATATGTCCTGATATCTCAAAAAAATTTTTATCAGTATAGAAATCTGGGAAACTGTTCGAACTGGCTATCGGCAAAATATTATTTTCTTCATCCGGACTACCAGATTATTCGGGTTCTGACAAAGCTCGCGTCAGTCCTGAAAAGCCCGGGTCTTCTCAATATTATTCTTAAGATACGGGTAGTTCAGATGAAAAATATCCTGAAAAAGGAACGGTGCGATATTGTTGTCGGCTGTACCGGAGATTTATTCGATCCGGCTGCTGCTTTTACCGCGAGCACGAAACTCGGGGTTCCATTTATTTTTTACACCATGGACTACTATTCCCGCCAGTGGACCGACCCATTTCTACGGATTTTTGCAGACAAAAATGAACATGAGATCGTATGCAATGCATCACAGATCATTGTGCTCAATGAATTCATGAAAGAGGAATATGACCGAAGATATGGTGTGGATTGTACCGTAATTCATCATCCTCTCGATCTGGATGAATATGAGAATAAAGCTGGAAAGGTTCCTGAAAAACGACTTTTATCTCCAAAAATTGTCTACACGGGAGCAATCTACGAAGCACATTACGGAGCTTTCCGAAACCTGATCTCTGCATTGGAAAAAACGAAGATTCCGGAAATCAAGTTGCACCTGTATACTCCTCAGTCGAAAACACGACTGAAAATGAATTTTATCACTGGGCCTGTTGAACATCATGAGCTCCTAGCCAACGATGAGATGCCGGGCATTCAGAGAAATGCTACTATTCTTTTTTTACCCCTTGCATTTGATTCCCCCTACCCGGAAATAATCAAAACATCCGCCCCGGGAAAAATCGGCGAATATCTTGCCTCAAAAACGCCGATTCTTGTCCATGCGCCAAGAGACTCCTTCCTTTCCTGGTACTTTAAGAAGTACAACTGTGGTCTCGTTATTGACGAGGAACGAACGGATCTCTTGTCTCAGGCAATCGAACGCCTGTTGACAGATGATATTTTCTGCACCGATATTACTAATAATGCATATCAACGGGCAAAAATTGATTTCGATGCAAATTCGTCGAGGAAAAAATTTTTCCGGATAATCGAGGATTTCCGGAAATCATCGAACCCCGATAAGGTAATCAAGTGAACGTTAAAAAAAACTGTCCCCAAATATCCAGGGAGGTTTATTTTTTCCGGTGTCGTAAACATTTTCATTTACTTTCTGTCGATGAGCATGCGATGGACTCTGACCAGTTTATCTGTTAGCGTGTTGTGATCGAATCGGCGCAGGACCTCTTTTCTTGCCCGTTCTCCCATTGCCCTTCGTTTTCCCGGGTTCTCAGCCATCCAGAGGACAGCATCCCGGAGCGCGGGTACATCCCTGGGTGGCACGAGCAAACCGGTTTCCATGTCATCAACAATCTCAGGGCATCCCCCGATGTTACTCGTTATTGCAGGGATTCCACACGAGAATGCCTCCATAACCGATGTCGGAATTGCTTCGGTATGTGTCGGGAGGATCAAACAGTCGGACGCATTCAGCCATGTTCTCACATCCTCATGATTTTTAATACCCATAAAGCTGCAGTTTTTTGGATGGACGGGAATTTTGCCAGGACCTAAAAAAACAAATGTTGCTTGAGGGCAAAGTAATGCAACTTCGATAATTTCCCCTATTCCTTTGGAAGGGTGCAGTCTGCCAGCAAACAAAAAAATAAGCTCGTCCGATTTTATTTGCAATTCCTCTCTGGAGTTCTCCCTAGCGCGTGGAACAAAAAAATCCGTATCGACACCGGTATGAATTGCAGTGACCTGAGAAGATGAGGAACCGAGGCCGATGATAATCTGGCGCATTTCCTCGCTTGCAGTGATGATGTGGGAGGCCCGGCTGATCATCGAACGGGTGAGCATCATGTTTATGCGATTTCTAAAAGGAAAAATACGGGCGTCATCACCGTGAAATTTCAGGACAAGGGGGACATCGTTACGCTTGGTAAAAGCAGGAATAATACTGCTATGAGGGATATACTCTGCCTGTATCAGGTCAAGCTCCTCGTCGCGTGCGAGTCGGAGAGAGTCCCAGAAAAATGGGATATACCCTGTCACCGACGAAGAAGTTTTTACCGCCTTTTTTACGGTAATATTTCGAAATTCGAGGTCGCGGACCATCTGACTTATGAAACTGCCGCGGTAGTCCCCCTCAAACGCAGGATACATATTGGCAAAGAGCCCTAACGTATACCGGGTCGTCATGGTTTAATTCCCTTTGAATTGCATAAGCATCATTAACATCGAAAAAACAACCGGGACCGCATTATTTCACCAGCACAAGGAGCGAATATCCTCCGAAAATACGGACTGTCAGATCGGGGGCAAAGGGAAACAGGAGTTTTCGCGGAATTTTCAGTAACTTATCTTTTAACCCAAAATCTCTGGGGAGCGAATATCCGGGCGTGTACGAAAAATCCAGGATCTTATACCCGAGATCGCTCAACAACTGGAGGGCAAGATCTTTTGAAAAAAAATGCAGGTGGCCGACTTTCTGTCTCTGCCGCAGGAGAAACCCCGTATAGATCATTGCGAGGACGTACATCTCTAGGGGGATGTGCAGGACTTTGTATTCGCTCTTTCCTTTGACCCTCCTGAGGAATTCGAAGTAGTCCTCCAGGTGTTCGATCAGATCTATAAGAAGGATAAGATCGCATATTGTTCCTGTCTCATCAGTAAAATTTTTGAGCCTGAACTGGAGACGTGCGTTGCCACGCTGCCGGCAGAGATCGATTGCTTGGGGAGAGATCTCGTAGCCAGTGAACATGCAATTTGGAGGCATCAACACCTGGAGCTGGCGAAGGATCTCGCCGCATCCACACCCAACCTCACAGACGGTCTCCGGCATCACCCCATTTTTTTTCAGGATACGAAAAATAAGATCGGCTTTCCAGGGAGCGTCCTCGGCATCCCACGTCGGATTTTTCCTCAGATATTCCCCATCCACGTACATTTCGCTGACGTTCATGTGCTTTCCATTATCCTAAATAATCCCCATCGCGCTCAGCCGCTCTGGCAGGTACTTCTTCGTGACAAAGTCCAGCCCCCGGGCTGCAAACGCCTGCTGTTCTGATTTGAGCCCCATCTCCAGC
>Ga0335071_10002453_pt1 | contig 19846 bp, 14 predicted proteins | sample Lox_Sample_15_FD_206724 | JGI IMG/M metagenome (GOLD analysis project Ga0335071, IMG submission 206724) | Soil microbial communities from Loxahatchee National Wildlife Refuge, Florida, United States - Lox_Sample_1.5 | ecosystem: Environmental > Terrestrial > Soil > Wetlands | place: USA...
CTCCGCTTTACTCCACCACTGGTGCCATAGAACAGGAAAGTGGAGCCTCAAGGTCAAGGCTCCACTCTATCGCTTACGTTCTGCTCTCAGCCGTCTTTGGCTGGCTTATCCTCCCACTTTCCTTCAAAAATTAAGTTTGGGGTGAGTTATGTTTTGCATTCAGGGGATGACCGAGCCTAGGGTAATGAGCGGAAAGAGTTGAGGGCTTTCATATAGTTTGCACGTTCAAAGGCGGCTGGCTCCTTGACTGTTTTCTGGCTCAAGCTGCCTTTCATCTGTTGGATGGATTGATATTCATGCTCTTCCATCCACTTTTCAACTTCACCCAGAATGGCAGGCACCCGCCCAAAGCCTTTTTGGAGCAGCTCTGAGGTCAGCATGGAAACGCTCGCTCCGGCCATCATGGCCTTCAGAACGTCCTCGGAAGCGTGCACACCGCTGGTGAGGGCCAGATCGGCCTGGATGCGCCCGTAAAGGATGGCAATCCAGCGCAATGGCAGACGCATGTCATTCGAATTACTCAAGACCAGGTTCGGGACGACTTCCAGATTTTCCAGGTCGATATCAGGTTGGTAAAAACGATTGAAGAGTACCAGGCCTTTCGCCCCTGCATCCGCCAGACGTTTGGCGATGTTCGGAATGGCAGTGAAGAATGGGCTGAGCTTGACGGCGACCGGGATCTTGATGCTCTTGCAGACATCATGGACCAGCGTAACGTAATTGTCTTCCAATTCGCCAGCCAGGATTACCGGGTCGGTGGGCAGATAATACAGGTTGAGCTCGAGCGCATCGGCACCGGCTTCCTCGATCTTGCGAGCATATTTGATCCAGCCTCCGGTCGATACACCATTCAGGCTGCCGATGACCGGGATCTTAACGGCCTGTTTGGTCTTTCTGACTGCCTCGATGTATGCTTCCGGCGCAAGGGTAAAATTGCCGGTCTGGGGATAATAACTGGTCACTTCTGGGGAGATTTCCGAGCCCACGGATAGATAGTGATCCAATTCCAGGCTTTCGTGGATGATCTGTTCCTCGAACAGGGAGTACATCACAACCGCGGCGATTCCGGCTTCTTCCAGTTTCTTGACCTTCTCGACTTTGTCGGAAATCGGCTGGGCAGCGGAAGCCACCAATGGATTTTTCAATTTGAGCCCGAGATAGGTGGTGGTCAGGTCTACCATACAGTTTTCTCCTTCTTGCATTGATTATAAAGAAAAAAGGAGCAAAGTGGGATACTCTGCTCCTTTTTCTCGCTACTTTTTACTTCTGCTCTTTATTCTCATCGTAGTGCATGGCAGCCATCTGGGAGTAGAAATTCCAGCGAGCCTTGGCGTCTTCGCGGGAGAGCTTGAGCAGGGCTTCTGCGCGTTCCTCGTTGCTCTGGGTGAGCATGCGGAAGCGCGTCTCGTTGTACATGTACTGTTCAACCGGGACCGTGGGCTCCTTGCAGTCGATCTGCAGCGGGTTTTTCCCGTCCGCAGCCAGGCGCGGGTCGTACCTATAGAGCGGCCACATGCCGGATTGGACGGCCAGTTTCTGCTGTTCGAGGCCCTTGACCATATCGATGCCGTGATTGATGCAATGGCTGTAGGCGATGATGATCGATGGACCGGGATAGGACTCGGCTTCGAGGAAGGATTTCAGGGTGCCCTGGTCACTGTAGCCCATGGCAACGCGGGCCACATAGACGTATCCGTAGGCGATCGCCATCAGGCCGAGGTCCTTCTTGGAGAGGCCCTTGCCCTGGGCGGCGAAGCGGGCAACTGCGCCGCGCGGCGTTGACTTGGAGGCCTGACCGCCAGTATTCGAATACACTTCCGTGTCGAGGACGAGCAGGTTAACATCCCGGCCGGTCGACAGGACGTGATCCAAGCCGCCGTAGCCGATGTCGTAGGCCCAGCCATCACCGCCGACGATCCAGACGGACTTCTTGACCAGGGCGTCCGCGACGGCCGCCAGGTTCAACGCCTGCGGGTTCTTGGATTTGGCCAGCTTCTGTTTGAGGATCTCGACGCGCTCACGCTGCTGCTTGATGCCCAGGTCGGTGGTCTGGTCGGCTTTCAGGATGCCGTCGACCAGTTCCGTGCCGAGTTCAGCGGCGAAAGTGGGCAGGATGTCACGAGCGTACTCATTTTGTTTGTCGAGGGTCAGGCGATAGCCCAGGCCGAATTCGGCATTATCTTCGAACAGCGAGTTGGACCAGCTCGGACCACGGCCTTCTTTGTTCGGGGCGTAGGGGGTGGTGGGCAGGTTGCCGCCGTAGATCGATGAGCAGCCGGTGGCGTTGGCGATGATGGCCCGGTCACCGAAGAGCTGGGTCATCAGTTTGACGTAGGGGGTCTCACCGCAGCCGGAGCAGGCGCCCGAGAACTCGAACAGGGGCTCAAGCAGCTGCGAGTTCTTGATCGTGCCCAGGCTGATGGCTGTTCGATCGATCTCGGGCAGGTCGAGGAAGAATTCCCAGTTGGCGGCTTCAGCTTCACGCAGGGGTACCTGGGAGGCCATATTGATGGACTTGCGGGCCGGATTGGTCTTGTCCTTGGCCGGGCAGGCCTCGATGCACAGACCGCAGCCGGTGCAGTCCTCGGGAGCCACCTGGACGGTATAAGCAAGGCCGGGGAATTCCTTGAATTTTGAATCCATGTGCTTGAACGTGGCAGGAGCCTTGTCCAAGTATTTCTTGTCGTAGACTTTGTGGCGGATGACGGCGTGAGGACAAACGAAGACGCACTTGCCGCACTGGATGCACAGGTCGGATTCCCAGACCGGGATCTCGAGGGCGATGTTGCGCTTTTCCCATTTGGTCGTGCCGATCGGGAAGGTGCCGTCCACAGGCAGGGCGGAAACGGGGATGTTGTCGCCGTCGAAGGAGATCATCGGGCCGAGAACATTCTTGACGAAGTCCGGGGCCCCAGCCGGGACGGCCGGGCGGCGGGTGACTTTGCTGGATACTTTGGCAGGGATCTTCACCTCGTGCAAATTGGTCAGGGTCTGGTCGACCGCGGCAAAGTTCTTCTGGACAACGGCTTCGCCGCGCTTGCCGTAGGTCTTCTTAATGGCCTTCTTGATCTGGGCGATGGCTTCGTCGCGCGGCAGGATGCCGGAGATGGCGAAGAAGCAGGTCTGCATGATGGTGTTGACCCGGCTGCCCATGCCGGTCTTTTCGGCCACGTCGTAAGCGTTGATCGTGAAGAACTTGAGTTTCTTCTCGATGATATCTTTCTGAACTTCCTGGGGCAGCTTATCCCAGACTTCCTCGGGGCCGTAAGTGCTGTTCAGCAGGAAAGTCGCTCCGGGCTGGGCATACTTGAGCAGGTCGAAACGCTCCAGGAAGTTGAACTGGTGGCAGGCAACGAAATTGGCCGTGTTTGCGGTGATGAGATAAGGCGTCTGGAGAGCCTTCGGACCGAAGCGCAGGTGGGAGGTCGTCAGCGTCCCGGCCTTCTTTGAGTCGTACACGAAGAATCCCTGGGCATAGTTGTCGGTCTCTTCACCGATGATCTTGATCGAGTTCTTGTTAGCGCCTACGGTGCCGTCCGAGCCCAGGCCGAAGAACATGCAGCGTACCGTTTCGGGATGTTCGACCGAGAAGCTGGCATCGTAGTCCAGACTGGAGTGGGTGACGTCTTCGTTGATTCCGACCACGAAGTGGTTCTTGGGCTGGGCCTTCTTGAGCTCATCGAAGACCGCTTTGACCATCGCCGGAGTGAATTCCTTGGACGAAAGACCATACCGGCCGCCGACCACCTTGAGGTCCTTGAGACCGTTCTCAAATAGGGCATTCGTGACATCCAGGTAAAGCGGATCGCCGTTCGCACCGGGTTCCTTGGTGCGATCGAGGACAGCCACGGCTTTGACGCTCTTCGGCAGGGACTTGAGGAAATTCTCGACCGAGAAGGGGCGGTACAGGCGGACGCGGATCACGCCGACTTTTTCGCCCTTTTCGACCAGGTAGCGGGCGGTCGCTTCGGCGGTCTCGCCGCCGGAAGCCATCAGGATGACAACGCGCTCGGCATCCGGAGCGCCGACATAATCGAACAGATGGTACTGGCGGCCGGTCAGCTTGCCGAACTTGTCCATGGCTTTCTGGACGATGCCCGGGACCTTGGCATAGAAGGGATTGGATGTTTCGCGCGCCTGGAAGAAAACGTCTGGGTTCTGGGCAGTGCCGCGCAGAACCGGCCGGTCGGGCGACAGGCCGCGGGAACGATGGGCGCGAACCAACTCATCGTCGATCATGGTACGGAGGTCGTCATCGGTCAGTTGTTCGATCTTGGAGATTTCATGGGAAGTGCGGAAGCCGTCGAAGAAGTGCAGGAACGGGACACGGGCTTCCAGGGTGGCTGCCTGGGCGATGCAGGCAAAGTCGTGCGCTTCCTGGACCGAGCCGGAGGCTAACTGAGCCCAGCCGGTCTGACGGCAGGCCATCACGTCGGAGTGGTCGCCGAAGATCGAGAGGGCATGGGTCGCCACGGTGCGGGCCGAGACATGGAAGACGGTGGAGGTCAACTCGCCGGCGATCTTGAACATGTTCGGGATCATCAGCAGAAGACCTTGGGAGGCCGTAAATGTGGTCGTCAGGGCGCCGGTTTGCAGGGCTCCGTGGACCGCGCCCGATGCGCCGCCCTCCGACTGCATTTCGACGACCAGTGGGACCGTCCCCCAGATATTTTTCTTGCCGACAGCCGACCAATCATCCGCCCATTCACCCATGTTGGATGAGGGCGTGATCGGATAGATCGCGCAAATCTCGTTGGTGCGATGGGCTACTGAAGCAGCGGCTTCATTCCCATCCAGCGTAACCTTTTTTCTTTCCATGAGGCTATACTCCTTCGGTTGGATTAACAGAGCGGACTCTGTGGTGGTCTGACTTACCAACTTACAAGTTTATTCCCCCGATTTTACCAGCGATAGTTATATTATGCACAAATTCTACTGCGACTTGTCACCAATAAAATATGATATTTATTGTCCGAATAAAAACTGCCAAATGGCTTGATTTTCTCAGGCGAGGCGGGGAATGGCCAGGTACAAAGCTGCCAGGGATTTGGCATCCGGCAATTCGCCGTTTTTTGCCATTTCCAAAGCCCTGGCAAGGGGGATGCGCTCGACGGTCAGGAACTCATCGGCATCTGCCTCCAGCGGGTCTGGTTGCAATTCAGTCGCCAGGTACACGTGCATATATTCGGTGGAGTACCCCGGCGCCAGATAAAACCCTCCCAAATGTTCGAGCTTCCGGGCGGCCAGTCCTGTTTCCTCGCGGATTTCACGGCTGGCACAGGTGAGGGGATCCTCGCCGGCGTTCAGGGTCCCGGCCGGCAGTTCGAGCAGCTCCAAGCCGGCGGCGTGGCGATACTGGCGGACAAAGACCAAATTCCCGTCTTCATCCAGGGGGAGGAGGATGACCGAACCGACATGTTCCACGATATCGAGGGTGGTGGTATGACTATCCGGCAACTGGACCGTATCGCGGCGGATCGAAAAGGCGCGCCCGGAAAAGACGGGTTCAGAATTTTGCAGCAGAAATGGCATGGGGATCCTCCAAAACAACACCCAGGCGAAAGAGTTTCGCCTGGGTGGAAAAATTGAGTCTGGGCTGACTTAGGGAATGTTCAGGACACGGCCGACGGTCAAAGGCGAGGATAGTGAAAGGCCGTTGGCTGCAGCAATCGAAGTCGGGTCGACGTCTCCGAAGTAACAGGCGATCGCATAGATGGTGTCATTGACCGCCACTGAATAAGTGGTGGGATGCGGATGCAATGCGCGGGTGCCGACGAACGGGTTGCCGGTCTGCGGGATTTTCAACACGAACCCGGGCTGGAGGAGGGGAGGGGTATCCGGGAGGTTGTTGATGGAAAGGAGCTCCTGCTGGTTGACATTAAAACGGCGGGCGATGCAGTACGGGAACTCGCCTTCCTGCAGGGTGTACGTTGCCGGCCGGCCTGGGGTTGCGGTTGGTACGATGATTACCGGCTGGCCGCCGGTCGTTGCAGTGGGTGCGCCGCCGGTAGGCGGGACGATGGACGTGGATGTGGGTACAAATCCAGCCAACGTTGGGGTATCCGTAGAGAACGAAAAACCGGTCGTGGGCGTCGCCGTGGCAGGCAGCAGGCCCTGGGCGGCGGCAGTTTGTTGATAGATGGCCGTAGAGGTTCCCCAGGCTTCCACCAGGCTGATGCCGGTCGGTTGGGAAACCGGATTCGCGCCCTGAACCGTGGGCGTCGCCAGGATCGGCATGGGCGTCCCGGCCGACAACTTGCAGGCCGACAAAAGCATCGTACCGGCGACTGCAAGCGCGAAAACAATCACTAACTTCTTGAGCATGCTCTCCTCCTTAAACAATATCATTCCTTAGGGAATTCGGAATGATACTAGCACAACCTTTCTATATCGTCAAGCAAAGCAACTTGACCTGGAAAGTTCATTTTTCGAGCCAAATCGTCACCGGACCGTCGTTTTCGATCTCGACCAACATATGCGCCCCGAATACTCCGGTTTGGGTGGGGATTCCCTGGCTGCGTAACAAATCCGCGAACCGTTCCACGAGCGGGGCGGCGAATTCCGGGAGGGCTGCCTGGGTGAATGACGGACGACGGCCTTTGCGCGCATCGGCATAGAGAGTGAATTGGGAGACCACGATCGCGGCTCCCTTTATATCCAAGATGGACAGGTTGAATTTGCCATTTGGGTCTTCGAAGATACGCAGGGTGGCGATCTTTTCTGCCAGGAATCGAGCCTGGTCGATGGTATCCCCCTGGCCGATTCCGAGCAGGATCACAAGCCCGCTGTCGATCCCGGCCACGGGTTTTCCTTCTACAATGACCTTGCTGCGTCGAACGCGTTGGATGAGTGCGCGCATGTGTTAATGAACAGGGGCGACGTCATGTCGCCCCTGCACGGTTAGGGAAGTTGGACCGCCGCCCGGACCTCTTGCATGGTCTTCTCGGCGATTGCACGGGCACGTTGGGCGCCTTGTTCGAGCACGGCATTCACGTCATCGGGCTTGGCTGCCAACTCGGCACGTCTGGCCCGGAAAGGTTCGAGGGCCTTGTTCAGGTTTTCTGCAAAGAGTCTCTTGCAGTCCACGCAACCGATCCCAGCTCGCCGGCACTCAATATTGATCTCGTCGACCTTCTCCTTGGCAGTGAAAGTCTTGTGCATGGTGAACACGTTGCAGATGTCCGGGTTTCCCGGGTCGGTACGCTTGATGCGTTGCGGATCGGTAACCATGTTCATTACCCGCTGGCGGGTTTCCTCCGGCGTGGCGGCAATTTCGATGTGGTTGTTGAGACTCTTGCTCATCTTTTCCTTGCCGTCGATCCCGAGCACCTTGGGAACCTCGGTAGTCTTCATCTGAGGTTCGAGAAGGGCGGTGGTGTTGTAACGGAAATTAAACGAGCGAACGGCCTCCCGGGTGAATTCTATATGAGGGGCCTGGTCGATACCAACCGGGACCAGATCGGTTTTATAGAGAGCAATGTCTGCGGCCATCAGAACCGGGTAACCGACCAGGCCATAATTGACATTGTTGGGATTCTGGCGGACCTTGTCCTTGAAGGTCGGCAGGTCGGTCAATTTCCCGAGCGGGGTCACCATGGAAAGTATTGTATGAAGCTCGGTGACCTGCGGAACGTGGGATTGGACGAAAAGGATGGTTTCCTCCGGGCGGATACCCACCGCCAGCAGGTCCAATGCCAGGTCGTAGGTGTTCTGCTTCAGGTTGAGCGTATCCTCGACCGTGGTCAAGGCGTGTAGATCGACGATGCAGTAGACACATTCGTAATCATCTTGCAAGGCCACGTAGTTTTTAAAAGCACCCAGATAGTTCCCCAGGTGGGCTCGTCCGGTGGGACGGATCCCAGAAAATACACGTCCTTTTTTAACCATAAATCCCTCGCGATCGATTTTGGATTGCGGTATCGGCCAGAGCTTGCCGATATCGGAATTACTTGAGCAGTTTTTGCACCAGCGCCACCACTTCGCCGGGTTCGGCGTGGCGGCCGTTTTCGAGTTTGGAGTAGATCAATTGACCGTCGACATTGATCTCGTACCTGCCGCCCTCGGATGGGATGAGGGTGATGCTCTCGATTTCCGGTTCGAAATTTTTAAGAAGATCGTTTGCCAGGCTCACGGCCCGGTCCGTATAGTGTCAGACTGCGCAATACGTGATCTGAATCTTCATCGTTGTCGAGCTCCTCTCGCGTATCCGAAAATTATACTTCTTCTCCACATAAAATAGCAGTCTCGCTTGGTGAAACATGAAGGATGAAAAGGGATTTTCCTCCCTTTTTGGCAAAAGATGGAACCCTACGGTTTTGGTAGGTACTTGCCTTTGACGGGTCACGGCCTTACATGTATAATCATTTAGCAACTCCATTCCCCAAAGGGTCATCTTAGAGGTTCAGCATGGCACTGCGCGGCAACCTGCGCGATTTCTCCATAACCCAGTTATTGAATCTGATCAACCTGGCCAACAAAACCGGGACGCTTGTTGTCGAAGGTCCCAGTGAAACGGCAAAGGTGGCGTTTCGGGATGGCAAGCTATCTTATGCGGAGATCGGCCATGAAGATGGGGGGCTGGCGACGATCCTGTATAAGGCCAAGAAGCTCTCCCAAGGGCAGTATAAGTCCCTTCAGCAGCGCACGATGCATATCCCGGATAAAGAGCTGGGCCTGTTATTGATCAATGCCGGCTATCTTTCCCAGGAAGATATTCTCACCAATCTGCAACAGCACTTCACGGATATTGTGCAGCGCTTGTTCACCTGGGTGGAAGGTTTCTTTCATTTCGACAATGACCTGCTTCCTCCCGACGACCGGATCTGCGTTCGCCTGGACCTGGAAAACCTGATCATCGAAGGAGCACGCCAACTGCGCGAATGGGAACAGCTGCAGGATGAAATTCCCAGCCTGGATATGGCATTGAAGTTTACCGATCGTCCGGGCACCAACTTGCGGAACGTTAACCTAAGCGTAGAAGAATGGCGGGTTGTTTCCTATATCAATCCGCGTAATACCATTCATCAGGTGGCCAGCGCCGCCAAGATGAATGACCTGGAGATCCGCCGAATCGTTTATGGCTTGCTGCAAGCGGGGTTGGTGGAAATCATCCGCCCCGAGGGCGCCGCCCCGCCGGTTCAGACGGCTCGCGTGTTCCCGACGGAAGACAAGGAAGAACAAAAATCCCTGGTCAACCGTCTGATCAGTCGAATTCGTTCTTTATAATCCTTCTGAAGGATTGTCATTATGCAAACTGTAAAAATGGTTGTCACAGGTCCATTCAACGCTGGCAAGACGGAATTCATCCGTTCCGTGAGCGAGATCGATGTCGTCTCGACGGAACGAAAAATCTCGTCCAGCCATGAAAAATCGGTCAAGGAAGCCACCACCGTCGCAATGGATTTTGGACGCATTACCGTTGACGATGACCTGGTGCTCTACCTCTTCGGCACCCCAGGCCAGCGCCGGTTCGATTTCATGTGGGAGATCCTTTCGGAAGGGATGTTGGGATTTATCGTCATGGTGGACAGCACCCGGCCTGAAACGTTCCGCGAAGCCCGCTCCATTCTCGAGACGTTCCATGCCTACGCGCCAACCCCGTACGTGGTCGCGGCGAACAAGCAGGATATGAAGGACGCGTGGGAACTGGAAGATATGCGCCATGCCCTGAGGCTGGACCCGAAAGTCAAACTGATCTCCTGTATCGCCCCCGACCGCCATTCGGTAAAGGCGATCCTGCTGGAACTTCTTTACAGCATCCTGAATGAAATGGAGAGTGGGGGCAAATAGTCCTCCACTTCAAAACCAACTGCCGTGTCTTCGATAACTACCGACCAGGGAATTGTCCATTATGAAGTGTATGGACGGGGACGGCCGGTCATCCTACTTCATGGTTGGCTGGGGTCTTGGGGACTCTGGCAGGAGACCATGGCTTACCTGGGTCCCTACTATCGCACATATGCGCTGGACTTCTGGGGGTTTGGCGACTCGGGAAAGAAACGTGAGAGTTACGCAGTCCAGGATTTTGTCAGCCTTGTAGACCAGTTCATGGACCGGCTGGGGATCGAGCGTGCCCCGCTGGTCGGACACAGTATGGGGGGCACGGTCAGCCTGTCAGTGGCCATTCAATATCCGCAACGAGCCAGCAAGGTGGTCGTGGTGGGTTCGCCGATCGCCGGATCCTCCCTGGCATTCCCGTTGAAGCTGGCAGGCCAGCGGCTGATCGCTGTGGTCCTGTTCAATATGATGTGGGCGTTTCGAATGGGCATGCGCATCTATTCGCCCCTGATCTGTTCGGACCCACGTTTTCCACAGATGATGGACAAAGACCTGTCTCGGACCACCCTGGAATCGTTCCTGCTCAGCATCGCATCGCTCCGCCGGACGGATCTGCGCCCGATGTTGTCGCAGGTGAAGGTTCCAGCCATGGGAATGTACGGCAACAAGGATATTATCGTGCACCCGATGCAGTGGCAGCCAATGCAGGATGGCATACCAGGCGCCCGGATCGAACGGTTCGAGAAGGCCGGCCATTTCATCATGCTGGACGATTCCGGGCCTTTCTTGAGCAAATTGAAAAATTTCCTTGACGAGGACAAAACAACTGCATGACGCTCGCGCCGACTTATTTCTATCCCAACCGCATGGGGCGGATAGTACTGCTGGCGATGGATGAAATCCTCGGGCAGGCCGGTGTCAAAACCGTCCTGTCCAGCGCTCACTTGGCGGATGTTTTTGCCAGTCAACTTCCAGACAACCAGGACCTCAAATTCCCCTTCGAGCACCTCAGCGGCCTCCAGGTTGGGTTGGAGAGCGCATACGGATCCACAACCGGCCGCGGGCTGGCGATGCGCGTGGGTCGGGATTGTTTTCGCTACGGCCTGCGGGCGTTTGGCACCGAATTGGGCTTGTCCGATCTATCATTTCGTTTGCTCCCCCTGCCGGCCAAGCTGAAAGTTGGTACAGTGGCCTTCGCCGGCCTGTTCAACACGTTCACGGACCAGCGCGTGCGCCTGGAATGGGGCGAGAACCTGATTTACTGGCACATCGAGCGCTGCCCGGTCTGTTGGGAAAGGCACTCCGATGCGCCGTGCTGCCACCTGGCGGTGGGCCTGCTCCAGGAAGCGCTCTATTGGGTCAGCGGGGGGAAAAACTTCGAAGTCCAGGAAGAAAAATGTATTGCGTGCGGTGACAGCGCGTGTACAATAGTAATTAATCAGACTCCGCTGGGTTGACGCCATGTTAAAAGTGATCCTCCAGGCTCCACGCCACATCCTGCCGTTCAACGAACCGGCGCGGGATTTGCGCATCCAGAATAAACCACTTTGGCTCAACCAACGCGATCTGCTTGCGCCGTACGTCACGCGTGAGGTCGAGCTCACCGCAGGGGCCCGCTTACCGGTTCTGCGGGAACCAATGCTGGTTTATCGGGACAACCTGTTCTTCGACCAGTATTACATTTCGGAGTTCATCCACCAAGCCAAGCGGCGCAACCGGGCGGTGCGGGCGGCCTTTTCCCTCGATGACCCTGCTTTCCGCGAACATGCCCTGCCGCTTTCTGTATCCTATACGCCGGCCGGAAATTTATATTATGCCGATCTCTGGTACTATCCGCGTGGGCCTCAGGCGGACGTTGCGCCGCTGGTCATCGATATGCAGTCGCGCGAGATCGGCTATTACCACGTTCCTACCTACATGGCCTCGGAGAGCGGGGACTTGGTCTATCAGGTGCCGTTGCGCGCCATGATGGCCATCGACTGCTGGACCCATATCTTCATTGCAGACATGGTCTTCGGTTTGTTTGCCCGTGGAGCCCGTTTCGAGGAACGGATCAATCAGGATTTCTTCTACAAGCTAAAATTATTCACTACGGCATTGTATGAAGGGAAACAGCTTCTGGAGTGCTCGCTACCCGTCAGGGTTGGCAAGAATTGCGTCATCGACCCATCGGCCAGTATTCATGGCCCCACTTTCATTGGGGATAATGTGACCATCGGTGCAGGAGCAGTGATTGACAACTGCACCATTGGTGACAATGTCAATGTATCCCAGGACTGCCAGTTGATGCTTTCGGTGGTGGGCGACGGTACATTCCTGCCATTCCGCGCCGCGCTTTTCATGACCACGATTATGGAGAATGGCATGGTTGCCCAGAACACCTGTCTCCAGATGTGCGTGATCGGACGGAACACCTTTATTGGCGCCGGCAATACATTCACCGATTACAATCTGATCCCTTCGCCGATCCGGTCCCTGGATGGCAATGACAACTTGAATAATGCCAACCGTCCGGTATTGGGCGGCTGCGTGGGGCATAATTGCCGCATCGGAGCGGGGATGGTCATCTTCCCGGCTCGTACGATCGAATCGGATGTGGTCCTCTTTGGTTCCAAGGACCGCCGGATCATCGATCGGGATGTCAGATACGAAGACAGCGATCATCACAAGTTGAAGGATGCAAGCAAACACCCGCGCCGCTATCCCCGCCGCGGTGAATCGGACCTCTCTTCTTGGTAGCCAATTGGACACTTTCGCCTTCATCATCCATCCGATTGACCCCAAACGGGACGTCAGCCGGAAATATCCATTTTTAGGCCGCATTCTCAACGAGCGGCAGATCGACTTTTTTTCCACCTTTTTCCCGCCCGTCTATATCTCGGAGATCGAGGGGATCACCTCGCAGGCGACCGGGAAGGAGGTGAAAGGCTGGTTCATTGCCTGTCCGTACACACCTCGACGCATGATGGAGTTGCCAGAACGGACAGTTTATCGTAAGATTATTGAGACAGGACACGCCGCCGAGCGTCTCGGCGCGCAGATTCTGGGCTTGGGCGCATTCACTTCGGTGGTGGGGGATGCGGGCGTTACGATTGCCAGGGCACTCGAACTTCCGGTCACGACCGGGGACTCGTACACCGTCGCCATTGCCGTCCAGGCCATCCGGGAAGCTGCCCGGGTCATGGATATCTCTCTTCGGGACGCCACCGCCGCAGTCGTCGGCGCGACCGGCTCGATTGGGCGGGTTTGTGCGGAATTACTGGCTGAGGATGTGGCCGAGTTGATCCTGGTCGGCCGTCGGGAGGATGCGCTTGAAGAGTTAAGGAGCAGCCTGCAGGGCAAGGCGCGCGCCGTCCTCCGCACCAGTACTCGCATGGATGATATCGCCGAGGCGCAGTTGATCCTCACTGTCACCAGCGCGGTCCACGAGGTCATCCACCCCGGGCATCTTCGACCGGGCAGCGTAGTTTGCGATGTGGCCCGCCCCCGCGATGTATCTGCAATGGTGGCGGCGGTTAGAAATGATATATTAGTGATTGACGGTGGCATGGTGGACGTGCCGGGACCCGTTGATTTCCATTTTAACTTCGGTTTTCCTCCCGGCAAGGCCTATGCCTGCATGGCAGAGACCATCACCCTTGCGCTGGAAGGTCGCTTCGAGGACTATACGCTTGGAAAGGATCTCTCCCGCCAGCGAGTGGACGAGATCGCTACCCTGGCCGCGAAACACGGGTTCCGGTTGAGCGGCTTCCGCTCCTTCGAGCGGGAGGTGACCGAGGAACAAATCGAGACAGTTCGCAGGCGCGCCCGCGAGTCGCGCCGGAGTAGATGAGGAGGCCGTATGGGAAAATCACGCCTTTTGGTTGTCGAAGACGATAACGACATCTCTTTCATGCTGAAGATCTATTTCACCGGGCTGGGCTACGACGTGGATGTGGCGCCGCGCGGCTCGGAGGCATTGGAAAAGACTCGCACCGTACTCCCTCACCTGATCGTGTTGGACATCATGCTCCCGGACATCGACGGGTACGAAGTCTGCCGCAACCTGCGTCAGAGCACGCGCACCAGCCATATCCCGGTCATTTTCCTGACCCAGAAGGATGAGCGCAGCGACAAGCTCCAGGGCCTCGAGCTCGGGGCTGACGACTACATCACCAAACCCTTCGATATCGAGGAGCTCAAGCTGCGCGTCCAGGGTGCCATCCGGCGCTCCGAACGCGAAGCCCTGACCGATCCACGCTCCGGCCTCCCGGCGGGTCGATTGATCGAAGAGCAACTGCGTCTGACCATCCGGAAAACCGGTTGGGCGTACATGGACGTCCGGATCAATTATTTCGATCAATTCAAGGATGTCTATGGCTTCGTTGCCGCAGACGATGTGCTGCGGTTTGCCGCCATGCTGATGAGCGAAGTGGTTGACGAGATGGGCTTGGCCAGCGATTTCATCGGGCATGCCGGCGGTGACAACTTCGTCGTCATTACAGGTGAGGAGACCGCCGAGAAAATCCGGGCCCGCCTCAAGAGCCGCTTTGCCGAAGAGGTCCAGACGCACTACAACTTCATGGACCGGCAACAGGGCTTTATCATGGCGGCGAACGCCGAAGGTCAGGTCGAAAAGACTCCGTTGATGACCTTCTCGATAGGAATCGTAACTCCCAAGCAGCAGGCTTTTGCAGACATCCGTGAGATCACCGAACTGGCTGCAGACGTCCGCCGGCAGGATACTCCGGGAGCGATGCCCAAGATTTAGTCTGACTTTGCTATGCTGCCAAATGACCCGACCTCCCTGGCAGTTCTCTTTCTCCTGATCGGGATAATCATTCTCCTCCTGGTCTGGGTTTTACCGCGCCTGTTCCATCGGACCAGCATAGGAAGTGCATCCAAAGTACCATCCCAAACTCCGATCGATATTTCCAATCATCCAAACCGTGCCGTCCTGGTCGTTCATTCCGGAGGGCGTGTGGATTACGTCAATCCAACCGCCCGCGAATGGTTGGAGCTGCGCGAGGAGGAAATGCCCAACCTGGAAGCCATGGCGCGCCGCATCCGCCCGAGCGACGAGTTCCTCAAGCTGTGCGCGAGCGAAGGGGAGGCGCGCTTCTCGGTCAACGGACGACCCATGGAGGCAATCTCTTACCGGCTTCCAGGCTCTTCGACCTCCTTGCTGGTTTCGCTGGAACTGCCTGCGCAGGCCTCCACGGAGGCCGGCGAGGTGAGAGAAAGTGCCGGGCCGGCCCTCAAGGTCCTGGCTGGTCTCAGTCAAATCCTGGCGGCCGGGATGGGTGTTCCGGGGACCGTCCAGGCGATCCTCGAAAACATCCAACGGATCGTACCCACGGACCTGCTGGAAATGAAGCTGTGGGAGCCTGCTGGCCGGACCTTCACCTCCTACCGGATCGGTACCGGGCCGGAAGTGGAGCAGCGGCTCGACATGGGTCCTGCCCAACCGCCGTCAGGATATTCTGCCACGCTGGTCGAGACGGGTAAGCCCCTCTTGATTTCCGACACCCAAAAAGATGGCGGGTCGGCGTCTGAAAATAACGAATTCATTTCGATGCGATCGTACCTGGGCTTGCCTTTACTGGCTGGGGAAAGCCTGATCGGCACCCTGGAAATGGGCATGGCCAGCGCGGGTGCCTTCAAAGAGGGCGATCTCGAAATATTGCAGCTGGCCACCAGCCAGGCTGCCGCAGCGATCCGGAACGCATCCATGCTGGAGGCCGAGAAGCGTCGGTCATCCGAGCTGAGCGGTCTGGCGGAGCTGGCCCAGGCGGTCCGGTCCACTCATGATGCCCACGAGCTCTTCACCCGGCTGGTGCAGAGTGTTACCCCGTTGTTCGATGCGGACATTCTCGGCTTCCTCGTTTACAACGAGAACCGCCGGGCGTTGGAAGCGCAGGTCCCCTTCACCGGCATGCCGGCACAGGTGGTGGAGCTCTATCACGTTCCGCTCCCCTCAGGCAGCCAGGTCGAGGAACGCTTCCTCAAGCAGGAGATCCTGACCACCCGGAATGCCATGGACGATCCGCTCTGGACTGATATTGGCTTCCAGGATTATGCCCGGGCAGCCTCCTGGCGGGATACCGCGTTGATCCCGCTTGTCTCCTCCGGCCATCCACTCGGATATTTGCAAATCTCCAATCACCGCCGCCCCGAGGCTGCTTTCTCGAAGGAAGAGATGCGCCTCCTCAATATCGTGGTCAACCAGGCGGCGCCGATCATCGAGAACCTCACCCTGGTCCAGCAGGCGCGGCAGCGTGCCCTGCGCTCGGAATCTTTGCGGAAAATCTCCAGCCTGGTCACCTCCTCAGCGACAGCTGACGAAGTTCTGCGTTATTCAACCCAGGAGCTGGTCCACCTGCTCCAGGCTGAAATGGCTGGCATCTTTCTGCTGGATGAGACCCGCGGTGTTCTGCGCATGCATGCCGACTCCGTCTTCGGCCTTACCCCTGAGACCGCCGAGCCGATTGCCCATCTCTTCGTCGATGAAACCCAGTTCCACTTTACCGTGACCGGCAGCCAGAAGCCCATCCTTTCGGGGCACCTCTCGGAAGATCCGAACGTTCTTGCCCTTTACAAGACGATCTTCAAAGGCTTGGGGATGGAATCGGCGATCGTCGTCCCGCTCGTCGTGCGGGAACATGGCCTGGGTGAGCTGATCATTGCCGGAAAAAAGCGGGACTTTTTCAGTAATTTCGACCTGCAGGCCGTTTCCACTGCTGCAAGCCAATTGGCAACTGTCATCGAGGGGGCCTCTTTCAACCGCCAGACCGATGAAAGCATGCGCCAGCGCGCCGACCGGTTGACCGAGATCATGCGCGTCAGCCGGGAATTGAATACGACCCCCGATTGGAAATATCTCGTCCAGGTCGTTTACGATGAAAGCCTGCGGGCTGTCCATGCTGATTGCAGTTCGGTGATTTTCTTCGAAGACTACCATTCCGGGAAGGAACCGACAGTTACCGAGAGCCTCGGCGATGACCGGCCTTCCGAGATGTTGCAGGTCGAACGGGATGCCTTGAAACAAGGCGATGCGATCCTGGTGGCCGATTATGCAGACTCGAAATACCAGCCCCCGCACGACGGCATTCGTTCGGGCCTGATCGTGCCGATCGGTTACCAGGACCGTTTGGTCGGCTTGATCCACCTTCACTCGATGACCCCCGCGTTCTTTGACCAGACAGCTCTCGACGTGATCCAAACGCTGGCAACCCAGTCGGCCATCGCCCTGGAAAATGCCAAGCGTTTTCAGGTTCAGATCGCCCAGAATGAATCGCTGAACCGGCGTGTGGATATGTTCTCGAATCTCTTTACGATGACGTCCAACCTGTCAGCCGATAGGCCGCTGGAACAATCCTTGGACGCCATGGCAGCCGGCATCCAGGAGGCAACCTCCTTCCAGGTAGTCCTGATCAGCATGGTCGATCCGAAGACGATGATGCAGAACCGCGTGGCCGGCGTCGGGATGACGGCAGAGACTCTGAATTCCCTCAAGTCTCACCAACAGCCTTGGGAGTCGGTTGCCCAGCTGTTCCAGCCGGATTTTTCGGTCGGGAAGGGCTACTTCATTCCTCATGATAAACGTCCGGTCGTCTCCGGGGACGTCCAACTCGTCACGGTCGCCAAGGGACAGAAAAGCCAGGATCAGAATGCCTGGCACCCGGAAGATGCCCTCTTTTATCCCCTCTACGACGATGCCGGGGCGCCGATCGGACTGATCAGCCTGGATTCCCCCCGGGACGGCCACCGCCCCGACAAGGCTTCCCTCGAGACGGTCGAGTTCTTCGCCTCCCAGGTGTCCCTGATCATCCAGGGTACACGGCGCCTGGCCGCGTACCGTTCCCAAGTCGAAACCCTGTCAACCAGCCTGGACCGGCAGCAACAACTGTTGTCGATCAGCCAGAGCCACCTCCCGGTCCTGCTGCACAAGGACCTGGAACAGATGATCTCCATCCGCAACCTGGAGCGGCGCGCCCGCCGTATCCGGGCGGGCCTGGAGATCACCGAAACGATCAATCTGCAGGTGGATCGTTCCTCGGCACTCCAGGCGCTCGGCCGTGAGATCCTGACGGACCTGGAAATGAGCGTCTCGATCGTCGCCGAGAACGCGCCGGAAGGTCCGCGCCTCCTCCACGTGCTCGGGAACGTCCCACGCGGCACCAACCCGGAGGCCTTGTTCGGGCAGCGCAATCCCTTGCGGACCAGCCTCCAGACCGGCGAATCGATCCTGGTCATGAACATGGAACAGGATGAAGGCTGGCGTGAGACGCCCTTGCTGACCAGCCTGCACGCCAAAGGTTTCATCTGCCTGCCCATCCTCATCGACGGAAAACCGGTTGCGGGGGTCCTGGCTGTCAGCCCCGAGCCGATGCCTCCGCTCACCGAAGAGGACCGCCAGACTTATTACCAGATCTCCCGCCAGGTCTCCATCATCCTGCAAAACATCAGCCTGCTGACCGAAACCCGCCGTCGCCTGCGCGAAGTCAATTTGTTATTGGACTTCAGCCGCCAGTTGAGCGGGTTGGACCCCGACAGCATTGTGAAGTCTCTTCTCGATAGCGCCCTGCGGGTCGTGACGATTGCCCACGCGGGCGTGGTCCTGCTCTACGATCCAAAGGCGGAGGCCTTGATCGCCCGGGCGGCCCAAGGCTATGCCAACACGGATACCCTCATGGGGATCGTCTACCACTCCGGGGAAGCCCTGCCGGGCCGGGTATTCGTCGAGAAGAAACCCCGCCGGGTGGACGAGGTCAATTTCGTCCGGGATTACAACCTCCCGGCCGAACACCTCTTGAATTACCGCGAAGCCACTGCCGGGCGGTTGCCTGTCTCCGGCCTGCTCGTTCCGATTCAAACCGGCGAGCAGACCCTGGGCGTGCTCCTCCTGGATAATTTCAATACACCGGCTGCTTTTACCGCCGATGACGAAGCCCTGCTTCTCTCGCTGACCCAGCAGGTGGCGCTCTCCCTGGAAAACGTCCGTCTGGTGCAGGCTTCCCAGGAACGCACTGCCCAATTGGAAGCCCTGACGGATGTTTCGGCGGAGATGGCCTCCAGCTTGAAATCCAGCGACCTGATTGCCAGTCTGTTGGACAGCTTGCACGGCGTTCTTGCCTACGATACGGCCATCTTGTGGATTCGCCAGGGCGAGCAGATGTCGGTGGTGGCGGCACGCGGTTTTTCGGACAATGAGCAGCGCGTCGGCCTGACGGTGGCAATCGCCGATTCGGCCTTGCTGGAGGAGATGAACCGCACCTCCCAGGCGATGGCTGTCGGCGACGTTCGCACGGACGCCCGTTTCCCAAGCCTCGTCGAAGCCGAACGCCTTTCCTGGCTGGGCATGCCGCTTGTCTCGAAGGGCGAGGTGATCGGCGTGATCGCTCTGGAGAAGGCGGAAGCCAACTTCTTCAACCGCGAGCTGGTCCAGCTTGGGACGACCTTCTCCAGCCAGGCAGCCGTCGCCCTCGAGAACTCCCGCCTGTACGAAGACAGCCTGCGCCGCGCCGCCGAACTGGACGAACGCTCGAAACGTCTGGCCCTCCTCAACCGTCTCTCGTCCGACCTGAGCGGCTCGCTGAACGACGAGCAGATCCTGCGCCTGACTGCCCAGGAGCTTCAGACCGCATTGGCGGCCAAGAAAGTATCGGTGATCACTGTAGATCGGTTCGGGATCCCTCAACTGCGCCTGACCGTGCCGGCGGCGACTGGCCGGCTGCCGGGTGCATTGACCCCGGCGCCGATCTTCAGTCGTTTGGCCGAATCCTTGGGCATCTTCACGACCGAGAACCTGAGCGCCGAACCGGACCTCGAGCCGCTGTCCGACTTCCTGACCGGGACGCAGGCCCTGCTGGTGGTGCCCATGGTGAGCGGACAAAGTCTGCGCGCCCTTGTCTTTATCCATATGGAAGAGCATCACCACTTTTCCGCCTCCGACATCGACCTGGGCCGCATCATCAGCAACCAGGCTGCCATTGCGCTGGAAAGCGCCCGTCTGTACCAGGCAACTGTCTCCCGCGCCGAACAGTTGACTACCCTCAACCGGGCTTCTTATGAAATCGGCCTCAGCCTA
>Ga0335071_10002454_pt1 | contig 19844 bp, 20 predicted proteins | sample Lox_Sample_15_FD_206724 | JGI IMG/M metagenome (GOLD analysis project Ga0335071, IMG submission 206724) | Soil microbial communities from Loxahatchee National Wildlife Refuge, Florida, United States - Lox_Sample_1.5 | ecosystem: Environmental > Terrestrial > Soil > Wetlands | place: USA...
AAGCGCGGTCCCTACCAGTGGCAGGAGTCCCCCAGCTTCTCCCGGGACCCAGGAGGTCGCTTCCGGGCTGGTAGCGACCATTGCCAGCCTCGAAGCAAGCCTTACGGAGCGAGAAGCCGGCACATCAATCGTACTATCGATCATCGACCGCCTGGACCGTCCAGCCGCGTTCCCGGATGGATTCCTCGTTCAGCTGGCGCAAGCGGGCTTCGATCAGATGCGCAGGATCGAAGCCGTGACGTCCGAAAAAGCGACCGGGATGAAGCTGCGCGGCTTCCATCTCAATTCGATGGTTCCAGGATGGCAATCTCTTCGGCCTTGAGGACGATCTCGGTCCTCTTCCCGTACGAGAGATTTGGAATCCATTCCGCCAGGATCTCCAAGACGGAAGCGACCTGGAAATGGCGTTTCTTGGTCTCCGGGTGTGGATAATAGACCATCCCCCCATATTCCTTGCCGCCAAATCGAACCACGCAAGCCGAGAAGGAAAAATCCTCCGGCGGGTGCAGGTCGGTCCAGGCCACCTGCCGGAAGGTGTATTGCGGGGCAAGCATTTCGAACGTCAGCGGGGCGATCGAGACGTTCAGCGTCCCCGAATAGAAGCGGTCGAGATCCAGGCCGAGGGCCTTGAAGACCGGTTTTTGTTTGTCGATCGTCCCGTAGGGATAATCTCGCGAGGCCTGCGAAGCCACGCGGTGCCCTTCGACGACTACGCCGGAGACCGGGATCAATGCCCGGCCCATGTCATCCTCCGGCGGATCATCCGTCCGATCGCCCGCAGGAACGGTCCCGCCGGTTGGGAGCTCAACAGACGCAGGTCCTCCGCGAAGGATGAGCGGTCGTCGAGGAACTCGAGCACCCGCCGGACCGGGTTTTTCGCAAAAATGGACGACAGGATCGGCCGCCCAAGCTGCGGCTCTCCCGAAAAGACATCCAAGATGACGGCGTCGTACAGGCGAAAGCGCAGCGGGTCGGGCGGCAGGCCGAATGGGTGGCCCGACCGGACCAGCGAGCGGACGATCCGCTGTGAGTCGCGCTGGATGCGGGTAAAGGCGTACCCCGTCGACGGTTTGACCCGCCCGCCGCGCGTCCCGATCGCCAGGACGCGCCGGCCGAGGCGGCGCGGGAACGGCCGGTCGGTCATCGGGATCATCCCGTGCTCGCGTTCGAGGACCCGGTATTCCCGCAGGCCAAGCCTGCCGGCGAGATAGCTGCTCAGGGCCTGATCGTACTCGCCTTCCGGGAGGAGCGCCGGGGAGAAAAGGGTATATTCCACCAGGGCGTTCGTCGGGCTGAACGGCAAAATATAAAAGAACGTGACACCGTCTCGCTGGGGTGTGCACAGGTCGAACATCGTGACCGTTTGCGGATCGAAGGCTGGGGTATCCGTCTCGATCTCCCAGCCGGTGAAATGCTGCTTGAGGGAGTTGTACCTGCGGACAGCCTCGGTCATATCGGCGGGACGGATGCGACTATCGAAAGCCCAGGTCGCCTGGAAAGTCTGTCCGTTCACCGAAACCGTGGCGCATTCCGGGCCATCCTCGACCTCCCCCGCCCCGCGCAGGAAGGTCACGTTGTGTTTTTCGAGCCCGGCCCGGGCGTAGTTGTAGAAATCCAGGCCGCGGACCATCTGGTAACGGTACGGGGCCAGCTCCCAGGTCCGCTCGAGCGAATCGGACCGGAAGCGCAGCCGGGACCAGGTCCGTCGGGCGATCCGGTCGAAGGGGGTCGGGGCGTCGGTCCAGTAACACCAGGTGCGGTCGTTGGAGTTCTTGGCGTCCTTCTCGACGATCAGGATGGATTGATCCCGGAGTGGGCTGCGGACCAGCTCGAGGGCCAGGCTCAGACCGGCCGCTCCGCCGCCCAAGATGGCGAAGTCGTAGCTCATCGCGGTTCCACCCGCATGAAAACCCCCGGGCGCGGCTCGAGCGTGGCGCCCATGTGGATGTGAACCCGCGGGCGTGTCAGCTTCAGGTCGAAGCGCTGGAACAGACGCGCCAGGACCACCTTCGACTCGACCTGGGCGAAGTTCGCCCCCACGCAGTTGCGCGGCCCTCCGCCGAACGGGAGGTAGGTATAGGGCAGATGCTTCCGGCCGGGCGCGAAGCGGCCAGGATCGAAGCGCTCCGGGTCGGGCCAATGGCGCTCATCGTGATGGGTGCTGTAGATCGAGACCATCACCCGTTCGCCCGGTGGAACGCCGAAACCGCAGACCGACAGTTCTCCGGCGGCCCGACGATTGCCAACGTGGATGGGCGGGTACAAGCGCAAGGTTTCGCCGATCACCTGTTCGAAATAGCCCAGCTTTTCCAAGTCTTCGACCCCGGGAGGCGCGTCCCGAGGCAGGGTTTCCGCCTCGGCAGACAACCGGGAGCGGACATCCTGGTGCGCACCCGCCAGGTAAAGAGCCCAGGCAAGCAGCGCCGTGCTGGTATCGTGCCCGGCGATGAACAGGGTCAGCATCTGGTCGCGGATCAGGTCGTCGCCCATCCCGCCGGCGATCAACCTGCTGAGCAGATCCCCGCCGGCCGCTGGATGGGCGCGGCGGTCACGGACCAACCCGTAGAGGTATTCGTCGATCGCCGCAATGGATTTGCGGTAGTGCCGGCGCGGCCCCCCTACCAGCCACAAGCCCGGGGAGATGAACTTGAGCATGTCGAGGATAGGGGGGAACAGCCGCGCGAGGTCAGGGGTGATGTCGACATCGAAGAGGGTATCCATGACGACCAGCAGGGCCAGGCGGCGCATCTCGACCAGCATATCGTAAGTCATCCCGGCCTGCCAGGCGTCGACGACCTGGTCGGTGCGCGCCCAGATCTTCCGGATATATCCGGCCACCTGCTGGCGATGGAGGGCTGGCATGATCTCCCGGCGCAGGCGGTCGTGGGAGGCATCGTCCTCGACCAGCAAGCCGTGCCGGAGCAGGCCCGTGACCGGATCAGACTCGGTCCGCCAGCGCAGCCGGTCGCGCCCGTCCACCAGGGCAAAGTGGGTTGCCTCCGGTCCGGCGAGCACCACCGGACTGAATCCGGGCAGCTTCGGCCGAAAGACATAACCTAGCTGGCGGCGCATCGCCGAAAGCGCACCGATCACATTGCGCCGGCCGAACAATTCCCGGAGTGCCGCAAGACCGGCCCGTAGATTTGGAGAAGGAGGAAGGGCTAATTCACTACTATTCATTCTGCAGGTTGATGCCGGGCCGGCCGGCAACGGGTCGGGAAATGCTCACCCGGTCTATTCCAAAGAGTCGATCAAAGCAAGCATTTCGGGATTCTTCGGAATATCACTCATATCGTGTCCGTAATGGACGAAGCGGGCCGTGCCGGTTTTGTCCACCAACACCTGGGCCGGCATGCGCCCGTATTTGAAGATCTTGATCTCCTGGCCATATAGCTTCAGCACCTGGTGGGCAGGATCGGGAATGCCGATGAAAGGCAGGTGGTTGGCCTTGAAATACGCCGCGAAGGCTGCGGCCGGCTCCGGGCCGACCACCAGGATGGTCGTGCCGCGTTTTTCGAATTCGGAAAAGTCTTGGCGCAACTGCGCCATGTGCGCTCGGCAGAACGGTCACATGAAGCCGCGGTTGAAAACCAGCAGGACATGGGTCCGGCCGCGATAATCCGAGAGCCGGACGGGCCTGCCGGTGTAATCCTTGAGCTCGAAATCAGGCGCAGGGGAATTCAGGGCAACTTGTGGCATGCGACCTCCTTGGTGCGGACGGGAACGTCGGTTCGACCTTATGGCAGGATTCTTACAAATTCATCCGCCCTAGCTGGCAATCGCCCTCCGGCGTAGAAGGCTGTAGATCAGCCCGAGGCCGACCAGCAAAGCCGTCGTCAGGGTGGTGATCCACAGGACCGGCATGGCGGCGTTCTTGTAGGCGACCCCGGCCAGGGCCCACAGGATGACCAGGACGAACGCCGCATCCTTGCGGTTGAGACTCATCAGGGTGGCAATCACCAGGACTGCCAGCAGGACGACCAGGAACCAGAAGAGGGCCGGGAGTCCAAATCCCGTCCACTTGAGGTAATCCAGCAGTTCGGTTGCATTGGCGATGGTTGCGACCGTGATCCAGCCCAGGTAAACGCTGAACGGAACCCGCACCAGCCAGGTCTCGGCAGTCGAGGCCTTCGTGACCCCAATCCCGAGCCGCAGGTAGATGGCGATCAGGGCGGCTAGCAGGACCAGCATGGCAGCCAGAGTCCCAACAAAAAGTTCATAGTGCCAAAGGAAGAGCCAGAGAATGTTGGCAAGCGAGGCCAGGACAAAGAAGCCATCCACGCTGCGCAGGCGCGGATCCTCGCGCCGGGCCGGCAGGACCTGGTAGATCCCATAGGCGATCAGGCCGATGTAGATCAGCCCCCAAATGGCGAATACGTATCCCGCCGGGACGAACCAGACGTGGAAACGGTCCGAGATGGCGGCGGTATTCAATCCGTTGATCGGCAGGGCATCCGCCAGTACATTGACGACCAAAGTCGCCAGCACACTGATCAGAACGACATATTGACGAAGGGTATTCTTCATGCAGTCTCCGATTTCTCCAGGGCGATCTCCAACACGGTATCCTTCGCGCCGTGGCGGGCGCGTTGCCCATCGAAGAGTTTTTTGAGCCAGCCGTATTTCTTGTCGAGCAGGCGATTGATCCGCTCATCTTCCACCGGATCGGTGATCTCGCTCACCCGGGCCGGCACCCATGGACCGGTCGGCGTCCCGTCCATCCTGCAGGGGGCGACGTTGGCCCGCCCGTCGTTGTGGATGCGCTTGACTTTCCCTGAAGTTGCCACCGTGCTAACGTAAAGCAGCTCCCCATCCAGCACGAACCAGACAGGCGTCTTCACGCCGATGCCGGTCTTGCGAAAGGTTTCGAGGTTCAGATAATTTTTCTTTGCAAACCGCTCCAATTCGCTCATATCCACTCTCCCTTATTCGCGCAATCATACATCGAAAGACAGTCCTTATTTCGAAAAGGAATGCAGGAAATCCACTGTAGCCTGGACGATCTGCGCCTGCTGGTCCTGGCGGGAAATCGAAGCCGGATTGTCGCCGGATTGCGGGCCGTACCAACCGAACCCGGCGTGGTCCCCACCCTGGATGGGAACCCAGGTGGCATCGGCCGGGAGGAGCTTCCGGGAGGCTTCGATCTTGGCCGGCGTGGACAGGCCGTCCAGCGTGCCGGAGATCGACAGCACCTTCAAGCCGCTTCCGGAAAGGTCATCGCTGCCAGCCGGATAGGAGGCCCACAATACCAGTCCGACCAGCCGGTCCGGGTGGGAATGGGCGAAATTGGCCGCCATCGAGCCGCCGAGCGAATGCCCGCCCACGCTCCAGTAGATGATCTCTGGGTGACTCTCGATGACCGCTTCAGCCGCGTTCGGGTCGAAGACTGCCAGGTTGAGCGGCATGGGAACGATCACCACCAGGGTCCCCTGTGCGGCGATCGACCGGGCGGCCGGAGCATAGGCGCGATAGTCCACCCGGCCACCCGGATAGATGATCAAACCGGTCAGCGGATTCGCTCCCGTTGGCGTGAAGGTCAGCCACTTCCCCGAATGGACCGTCACCTGCGTGTCCGATTGGAGGGCCGCCAGGGCCTCCGGCATGGGCCGGGCGGGCGTATCTGCCCAGATGACAAAGGCTGCCATCAGGAAGACGACGGCACCAAGTGTGTATAAGAGGACACGCAGTCCTAGGCGTTTCGGTTTTTCTTTTTCGAGCATTTTGCCTCCTAAATTCCAGTCGTCCGACTGATCTTACTATCGCTCCTCCGATAGGGGCTCGAAAGCCGAGGGGATGAGCTTGACATGGATCTCGACTTTGCGGGCCGGCAGGCGCAGGAGCTGGCGCAGGCCTTCCCGAAGGAAGCCGGCAAGCACCGTGACCCTCGAGCCAACATGCACGTACAGCCCGGTCTTCCCGTCGGTGGCGGAGGAGGCCAGCCGAAGCGCTTTGCGGGCCGGCACTTCCGGCGGTTGGCCGATGGCCCGGATCAGGAAGGGCATAAAGCCCGTCAATCGCTTTTCGTAACCGGCGAAAGTGGTCACTTCGGTCAGCAGGTCGGTGTCCATCAGGCCCGGCTGGAGGGCGTACACCCCCACCCCGCTGTCCTTGTACTCCTTCGCCAGGGCCAGGGTGAAGACCCGGATCCAGGACTTGGTCGAGGCGTAAGGGTTCTGGTTGGCCACCGGTCCCTTGTCTCCGGCCCCCAGGATATTGATCAACTTGCCGGATTTGCGGGGCAGGAAATGACGCATGGCCGTGATGGAACCGTAATAGGCGCCGAACATGTTCGTCCGCAACACGCTCAGGAAGTCATCGGGAGCGATGTTCAGGGTGGCGCCATAAGGGCCGGCAATCCCGGCATTGTTGACCCAGACGTCGAATCCGCCGCAGGTCTTTATAGCGAAGCGGGCCAGGGCCTCGACCTGCTTCGGGTCCGACACGTCGCAGACGAACGCGGCAGCCTCCAATCCCTCCGCTCGGATGGAGGCGACGTTCAACTCGATGTCTTTCTTCGAGCGAGCCGACAGGATGACCTTGGCCCCGGCCCGGGCATATTCGACCGCGATCGCTTTTCCCAGCCCGCGGCTGGCTCCGGTGATGACGGCGACCTTCCCTGCGAGTGTTTTCATACATCTCCTGATTGGATCGGAAGCGGAGGAATGCGGGGATACGCGGATATCTTCCTTATCATTCTATCCTTTTCCTCGTTCTTACGCAGTTCCCCGCCTCCTATTGTTCGGAAATCAGCGCTACGCCAGCCGGTGCTTTGCGAAATCGGTCGGCGATCCAGATGCCCAGCGCCACCAGGCCGGCCAGCACGAAGACCAACAGGTACTCGATCAATGGGATGCGTAAGACCTCGTTGAGTTGCACCCAGCCCCGATGACTGTAGACCAGCGCCGCTCCGCCCACGAACAGGCCCGTGAGGCCCCACTTCAGCCAGCGCGGCAGGCCCAGTCCGTGCATCTGGGTAAGGACGAAGATCCCGGCAAATCCAAAGGCGAACATCGGCCAGATGCCATTGCCCTGCATGATCGCCACCAGCGTTCCGTGGATCGCCACCGTCACTTCCTGGACGATCATCCAATACTTGTTGACGTGGATGCGGGTCAGGAACAGGCTGCCCTGAAGGAGCAAAAGGAACATATAGGCGAAGCCGATTAAATGCCCGACGGTATTCTCCATCGGATGATACCAGAAAGTATACACCGTGGCCCAGGCAAATACGTAGCCGTGATACTTGCGTACGAAGGAAACGATGCGCTTTCCCAGGGGAATTTTCCTGCCCCAAAAAAGGCCGCGGCGCTGGTTCTCCATAAGAAGAATGGCGACCAACATCAGGATGACCGATCCCTGCGAGGAGAAAATCGATACGTCCTGGGCCAGCCCGTCGTACCAGATCTGCGTCTGGACGAAGTGCAGGAGGATAAAAAAGGCGTTCGCGGCCAGCGCCCACAGGTTGACCGGGTGCAGGCCGGTGCTGTACTTCTTGACCCGCGTCTGGGCATAGAAGATCAGCGACCAGAGGGTGATTTGGTGAAGGGCGTAGAACATCCAGGCGGTGAAGTGCGACCAGAACGTCGGTGCCGCCAGCTTCCAGTAGTACCAGGCCGGACCCTGGTCCGGCAGGTGCGGAACGGCAGCAAGGCGCCCTGCGCCCCACCAGATGATGGCAGTAAAGGCTGCGCTGAAGGCGATTCCGCCCCAGAGGGCAATCCTTGCCATGCGGGGGTTGTCGAGCGGGTGGGTGAAGTTTTTTTCCATGATCATTATTCCTCTCGTCGGGGTCGTCTTGCGCCTCGACCCGGGCGGACCCATCGGTCCGCCGCTGTCAAAAATTATCAATCGAACCAGACGGTCGTATCCGCCAACGCCAGAGCCCTGAACCCGATCCCGGGCAGGCGGCGGAGTTTTCCCGGGGCATTCAGGTGGGCGCGGCGGGTAAAGACGTCGTAATCGTGATCCTCGATATCGCCGAGGATCGCTTCGTAGAGGTCGGCCGCCGCGGCGATGGCGAAACGGCCATCGCTCTCGAGCAGGGCGATCCCCGGCCAGGCTTCGGCATACAGGCGGCGGACCCGTTCGATCTGGAAACGCATGAATCGTCTCCAGCGTGGCGTCACTTTCCCGGCAGCGATGTCCCCTTCGGTCAACCCGAAGCGTTCGAGGTCTTCGAGGGGCAGGTAGAGGTGTCCGTTCCGCCAGTCCTCGGCCACGTCCCTCAGGATGTTGGTAATCTGCAGGGCCACGCCCAGCTTGATCGCGTAAGGGATGGCCTCGGGGCCGGAGAAACCGACGATGTGCATGGCCATCAAACCGACAGTGGATGCCACACGGTAAGCGTAGCCAGCCAGTTCTTCAAAAGTCCGGTAACGACAGCGGGTGAGGTCAGAGGCTACGCCGTCGAGCAGTTGCTCCGCATACCGGACCGGGATACCATATTCGAAGCGGGTATCCGCCCAGGCGAGGGTCACCAGGTCCTCGTTCGTGGGCGGCTGGGAAAGCGAGCGGGAACGCCAGGCATTCAAAGCAGGCAGCGGATCGGCACTGAGATTTCGGTCGACAATGTCGTCGCTGACCCGGCAGAAAGCGTATAGGGCGCGTACCGCCCGGCGTTTTTGGTAAGGCAGCAGCCCGGATGCCAGATAAAAGGTCCGGCTGTGCTGGCGGGTGACTTTTTCACAGGCCTGGTAAGCTTTGCTCAGCAGGTTAGAATCCAGCGAGGAGACGGCCGGGGTGCTGGAACGGTCGAAGGCTTCGTGGGCCATTCGCAGCAGGCTGGCTTCCCAAGGTAATGTATTTTGTTGCATGGTCATCGGATACCTCTATTGGCGATCTACGAGTAAAAGGAGCTTCACAAAGGATGCGGCTCCCATCGAACTTCCCGGAATTTCCTTCAGCCAAGCTCCTTTTGAATGCGCTCGGCAGTCAGTTTGGCGGAAAGCAGGACGATCGGCAGGCCCGTACCCGGATGCGTGCTGGCGCCGGCGAAGTACAGGTTCTTGTAGATGGCATGGCGGTTGTGCGGGCGCAGGTAGCCGATCTGGGTGAAGTTATGGCTCAGGCCGAAGGCGGAGCCCTTGGCCAGGTTGAGTTTCTTCAGGTAGTCGGGCGGACCCATGGTCTCTTCCAGGACGATGCGCTTGCCAAGATCCTTCACACCAATCCCCTCCAGGCGCTGGATGACGAAGCTGCGGGCCCGTTCGCGCAGTGCAACCCAATCCTGTGGTTTGGCTTCATCGATATGGCCAACCGGGACCAGGACCATCAATGCATCTCCATGGTCGGGGGCGAAGGACGGATCCGTGCGGGCCGGAGCGTTGACATAGAACGAGGGGTTCTTCGGCAGGCTCAAGTCCTTGAAAATGCGCTCGAACGAAGCCCGGTATTCATCGTCCGCCAGGAAGACGTTGTGATGCAAAAGCTCGGGAGACCTTTCGCCTTTGACGCCCCAGTAAAACATCAGGGCGGAGGAGGTGTACTTCTTGCGGGCCAGTCTGGCAGCGCTGCCATCGTCGGGCAGGAGGTTGGAATACGCATAGGGCAGGTCGGCGTTGGCAACGACGACCTCGGCAGACATGACATTGCCGTCTTCCAGCGTGACGCCGGTCGCCCGGCTCCCTTCGACATTGATCTTGCTGACCGCCAACCCATATTCGAAGCGCACCCCTAATCCTTCGGCGATCTCCGCCAGAGTTTCGATCGGCCGGTACATCCCGCCCAGCGGAAACCAGACCCCGTCCCCCAGTTCGGTGTACTGCAGGAGCGAGTAGGTCGCGGGGGCTTCGTATGGACTGAGGCCGAGGTACATGTTCTGGAACGAGAATGCCGCCTGCAGGCGGGAGTCCTTGAAGTAATGCGCCGTGTTTCCCGCATGATTGATCAGCGCCTTCAGCTTGATCAACAACGGCAGATTCCTCAGGTCAAAATACTCGGCCAGGGAATAGAAATTCCGGCCCACGAATCGATCCACCCCGATCCGGTAATTGGTATATCCTTCGGCCATGAATTTCAGGAACTGGCCGAAGGCGCCCGGCTCGAGGGCGTCGAGCTGCTCGCGCATGCGCGGCATCTGGTAAGTCAGGTCCAGGCTGGCTCCGTCGTGGAAATGCGCCCGGTAGGTGGGGTCGAGGTGAACCAGGTCGAGGTGATCTTCCATCCGCTCCCCCAACGCAGCGTAGGTTTCGGCAAATACTTCCGGCATCAGGAACAGGGTCGGGCCGGTATCGAAGCGATAGCCGTCCTTTTCGATAAGACCGGTCCGGCCGCCGGGATGTTTCGATTTTTCGATTACAGTGACATTGTGCCCGGCACGCGCCAGGCGGCCTGCTACAGCAATGCCTCCGATACCAGCCCCGATCACGATGATGTCCATCTCGAAATTCTCCTATCTCAATCTGAATTAGCCGTATTATAGACATCCGTTACCATTTTGTCAAGGTTTTGTACAGTATTTGCACATAATATATTGACAATACCGGGACAAGCGGGTAAACTTTCACTAGATAATACGTTTATTCGAACCTCCCGGTTACCAGATCGCCGAAATCGATCTGGACCGACAGGATTGGCAAAACTCGATGACCGAAGAACCCCTCTACAATATTGGTGTGGTGACGCGAGTGACCGGTGTGCCAGTAGCCACTCTGCGGGCCTGGGAACGCCGCTACGGTTTCCCCCATTCCTCCGCCCGGACAGCCGGCGGGCACCGCCTGTACTCCGAAAAAGACATCCTGCTGCTCCGCGCCGTCAAGGGACAGATCGACCAGGGTATTTCCGCCCGCCAGGCTGTTGCAGCCGTCCAAAGGATGGACGCGGAAGGCCGGCTGACCCTTCCCCACCCCGGCGAATCGCCCAAAGCCGAGCTGCCTCCCCTCCCGCCCGCTTCATTGCGTGAGCAACTGGCGGGAGCCCTGATGCGGCACGATCTCGCCCACGCCGACCAGGTCATGGGCGATATGCTGGCCTTCTATTCCCCCGAAGACCTGACCTTGAACATCATCAGCCCGGTCTTGAACGAGATCGGCCAGGCCTGGGAGCAGGGACAGATATCCGTCGCCACCGAACACCTGGCCAGCAACTACCTGCGCCATCGGATGCTGATGTGGATGGTGACAGGTCCGGCGCCCCGTCCGGTCAACCCGGTGATACTGGCATGCGCCCCCGGCGAATGGCACGAGGGCAGCCTGCTTATGCTGGGCGTGCTCCTGCGCCGGAAAGGCTGGCCGGTGGCTTACCTTGGTCAAAACGTGCCCTTCTCCGACCTGGCTACTTTCGTACAGCAGATCCAGCCGAGTGCAGTGGTGTTGGTTGCCATGTTGGAGGAGTCGGCCAAGGTCCTGGCAGGCTGGCCGAATTGGATCGTCCAGATCAACGGCAGACCGCTGATGGCCTTCGGAGGGCGGGCATTTGTCATCCAGCCGGAATTGCAAAAGCAGGTTCCCGGGTTCTACCTCGGGGACCACATCCTCGAGGGGGTTGCCAGGCTGGAAGCGGCCCTGGCATAGGTCCTGGAACGCTCCCCCAAAAGATCAAGGCAATACAACAAAAAAAACATCCCGCTTAGGCAGCGGGATGTTCGTTCGGATTATTCCTGGTATTCCAGTTCGTATTCGCCAATATAGACGGTCTCCCCCTCCTGCGCCCCGGCTTTGCGGAGGGCATCGTCCACGCCAAGGCGCTCCATTAATTTCTGGAACCTGCGCACCGACCCGGATTGATCCCACGGGGTCATTGCGGCGGCCCGCTCGATCGACTTGCTGTGGATTCGCCAGCCGTCCGGCTCGCGAGACAGGGTAAACTGGCGCGGATCCTCGACCGGGCGATACGTCGGCATGGCCGGCTCGGTCTCCTCCGCGGCAGGGATCTCGGCCAGCAGCGCGGCAGCCTTCTGGAGGAGCTGATGTACATCGGTCCGCACCAGGGCAGAGATCGCCACCGCTTCATAGCCGCGCTTCTTCAGATCTTTCTTGATCTTCGGCCAGCGTTCCTGGACCTCAGGCTGGTCGATCTTGTTCAAGGCGACGATCTGGGGCTTCTCGGCCAGGTGCGGGTCGAACAGGGCCAGCTCGGCGTTGATCTGGGCAAAGTCCGCCAGCGGGTCGGCTCCCAGGCCGTCCAGCAGGTGGATCAGGAGGCGCGTGCGCTGGACATGCCGGAGGAATTCGAAGCCCAGCCCGGCCCCCTGGCTGGCACCCTCGATCAGCCCGGGGATGTCGGCCAAGACGACCGTCGTCTCCTCGTCCACGTTCGCCACGCCCAGGTTGGGCTCCAGGGTCGTGAAAGGATACGGGGCGATCTTGGGCTTGGCGTTCGTCAGGGCCGCCAGCAGGGTGGACTTGCCGGCGTTCGGCACGCCGACCAGCCCGATGTCGGCAATCAGCTTGAGCTCCAGGCGCAGGCGCTTCTCCTCGCCCGGCTCCCCTCGTTCCGCGGTGCGAGGCGTCTGGTTGATCGAGCTCTTGAAGTGGGGATTGCCGCGCCCGCCCCGGCCGCCCTTACAGACGACCAGCTGCTGGTCGTGATCGGTCAGGTCGCCGATCAATTCCCCGGTCAGGGCGTCGTAGACGACCGTCCCCGGCGGGACGGGAACGATCAAATGGTCGGCGCTCTTTCCGAACTTGTTGTTCGTACCGCCGCCCTTGCCGTCGCCGGCCACGTATTTCGTGGTGAACCGGAAGGCCGCCAGGGTATTGAGGGTCGGCTGGACTTGGAGGAGCACGTCCCCGCCGCGCCCGCCGTCGCCCCCGTCCGGGCCGCCGCGGGTGACATACTTCTCGCGGTGGAAATGGACCATGCCATCCCCGCCCTTGCCGGATTGCACCAGGATTTCAGCTTCATCGATGAACATGCAGCCATTATAACCTACGGGGAAAAGACCCCTCCAGTTGGATCGGGATTGACAAAACCAGCGTTCTCATGTATTATAGGATAAATATATTATATGATTAGTCCTATATAAGGAGTTTCCCATATGTCGCTCGAATTCGCCATCCTGGGCTTCCTGAACTACCATCCCTATTCCGGCTACGATCTGAAGAAGATCTTCGATACTTCGGTCCGCCATTTCTGGCCGGCCGACCAGAGCCAGATCTATCGCACACTGGCGCGGTTGACGGAACAAGGCCTCGTCGAGATGGAAAAGGTCGCCCAGGAGGACCGGCCCGACCGCAAGGTCTACCATATCACGGAGGCCGGGCGGTCCGAATTGATGAACTGGCTGGCCGGTCCTCCCCCGCTGGATGGGCCGCGCAGCGCTCCGCTGATCCAGGTCTTCTTCGCCGGGCAGCTACCGGACGAAGAGATCCTCGCCAAGTTCGAAGGGGTCGCCGTGGCCATGCGAGCGATCCTGGCCCAATACGAACAGGTCCCCGACCAGATCGAGGCCTACCGGATGGATATCGATTCGCCGCGGGAGCACTACTTCTGGATGCTGACCCTCGACAACGGAATCCGCTCGATGCGCGCTTCGCTCGAATGGGCCGAGAACGTCATCGAGCAGATCAAAGCCGGGAAAGTACCCCAAAAATAAAGGAATAAATATGAGCAAAATTCTCGTTGCGTATGCCACCAACTCCGGCACCACTGCCGAGGTCGCCCAGGCCGTGGCGGAGGAAATCCGCAAGTCCGGCTGTCAGGTGGACCTCCTGCCCATTGCCGAAGCCGGCGAACTTGGATCCTATTCGGCCGTCGTCCTGGGAGCGCCCATGATCATGGGCTGGCATCCGGCCGCCTTGCAATTCCTGCGCAGGCACAAAGCTGTCCTGGCCAAAATGCCGCTGGCGGTCTTCACAACCTGCCTGAACCTGACTCGCACGGACGCCGCCAGCCTGGATGGCGTGCCGGTCTTCGTGGACGAAAAGCTGGCGTTGGCGCCGCGGAAGCCGGGGCGCCTGACCTTCAAGGAAGGCTACGCTCAGGTAAAGAATTACCTGCGCCCGATCCTCAAGGCGGCCGCGCCCGCCAGGCCGGTCAGCGCGGCCTTCTTCGGCGGCCGGCTGGATATCTATCGCTTAAAGTGGTATCAGGCGTTGTTCGTGATGCTGGTCATCCAGGCCAGGCCGGGGGAACACCGCAACTGGGAAGCCATCCGGGGTTGGGCAGCCGGCCTGCCGCCCTTTATCCTTATGACGAAGCCCGCCTAGGAGGATAATTCCATGATAATCACCATTCTCAATGGGAATCCGGGCCCCACTCCTTTCGACGCCTACCTGGCCGAGGCGCAGTCTGTCTTGGAAGCCGCCGGTCACTCCGTCACCCGGATCGACTTGCGCGACCTGCCGCTACGCTACTGCATCGGCTGCTGGGGCTGCTGGGTCAAGACGCCCGGGCAGTGCTCCAACGCCGACTCCGCCTCCGTCGAGATGGACCGGGCGGTCATCAACGCCGACTTCCTGTTGTGGGCTGCCCCGCTCAAGATGGGCTATCCTTCGGCGCTGCTCAAGATGGCAATGGACAAGCACCTGCCGCTCATCCATCCTTACATGGTCGTGGACCAGGGAGAGGCGCATCACCTGAAACGCTATACCCGCTACCCGCGCGTTGGGCTGCTGGTGGAAAAGGAAGCATTCACGGATGAGGTCGACCTGCAGATCGTCACAGCCATCTCCTGCCGTACGGCGCTCAACTTCAAGACCCGCCTGGAGTTCAGCCTGACGACTGAAACCCCGGTCCAGGAACTTGCCCGGCGCATCCTCGTCAAGCCGCCCCGCCCGCTGCCGCTGCCGGGTCCGCTGACCGCGACCGTCGGCATGGCCATCCGCCCGCCCAGCCGGCTGACGCTCTTCAACGGCTCGCCACGCGGCAAGCGCGGCAATACTCCGATCTTCCTCAGCGAGTTCGCCAGGGGCTTCGGCGGCCCGAGCGAGACGCACCACCTCATCCAGGTCAAGCAAACCGAACGCTTCGTTCAGGCTTTTACCGAGGCCGAATGCGCCTGGATCGGCTTCCCTCTCTACACGGACGCCATGCCCGGCTCGGTCAAGCATTTCATCGAAGCCCTCGAGCCGCTCGTCGGCCGGAAGGATAACCCGCCGGTCGGCTTCCTGGTCCAGTCCGGCTTCCCGGAGGGACTGCACTCGCGCTACGTCGAGCGCTACCTGGAAAGACTGGCTGCCCGGCTGGGCGGTCCTTACCTGGGAACGATCGTCAGGGGAAACGGCGAAGGCGTCCGCATGATGCCGCCTGACGCCACGTCCAGCCTGTTTACCGACCTGCAACTGCTGGGCGCCGGCCTGGCCGGCGAGGGGAAACTGGACTCGGCCGCCCTGGCCCGCATCGCCGCCCCCGAACGCTATCCGTCCATCCTGGGCCCGGTCTTCCAGGCCTTCCTGCGCCTGCCGATTGCGCACGGTTACTTCGACGGCATGTTGAAAAAGAACGGCGTCTACGCCCGCCGCTTCGAGCGGCCATTCGAAGAATTAGAAGGAAATTCATGAAACCGAAAATGATTGTCATCCTGGTCCTCGCTGTCATCCTGATCCTCGCCGGAGCCATTCTCTTCCGGCCCACGAACCGGGCCGTGACCGTCCCGGCCGGGGCGCATGCCGGGGAGGCCTTCCTGACCGTCTGTACGGTCAGGTTGGGCGGGGTCAACTACCGGGCCGATTGCGGCACGCTGGTGGTGCCCGAGAACCGTTCCGACCCGGCCTCCCGCCTGATCGCCATCCCGGTGAAGCGCATCCACTCGGCTTTGGCCGGGCCCGCCGAGCCGATCTTCCACCTGAGCGGCGGCCCCGGCAGCTCCAACATGAGCTTCCAACCTCCGGCCTGGCTGCTCGAAAATCACGACATCGTGCTGGTTGGCTACCGCGGCGTGGACGGCACTCCCAAGCTCGACTGCCCCGAGTTCTCCAAAACGGTGAACGGAGTGGACGGGAACGTGCTCAGCCCGGCTTCACTGGATGCGATGGGCGCGGCCATGTCGGCGTGCGCCTCCCGGCTGCAGGCGGAAGGCGTGGACCTGGCCGGCTATACCATCCCCGAAGTGGTCGAGGACATGGAGTCCGCCCGAACGGCGCTGGGCTACACCCGCATCGACCTGCTCAGCGAAAGCTACGGCACGCGCGTGGCGCAGATCTACGCGGACATGCATCCGGGCAGCCTGCTGCGCAGCGCCATGATCGGCGTCAACCCGCCCGGCCACTTCCTCTGGCATCCGCAAGTGGTGGACGACCAGGTGGGATATTACGCGGAACTGTGGAAACAGGCCGCCGGTCCCGCCGCGCCCGACCTGGTGGGAGCCATGCGCAGCGTCAACGCCGACATGCCCCGGCGCTGGCTGTTCCTGCCCATCGATCCTGGCAAGGTGCAGAACATGGCCTTCGTCATGCTCTACCATCGCACCACCGCACCGATCATTTTCGACGCCTATCTGGCCGCGGCAAAAGGCGACCCAAGCGGGCTGGCGCTGATGTCGCTGGCCTACGACCTGATGATGCCGCACATGATGACCTGGGGCGAATTCTTCGCCATCGGCTGCAGCGCCGACTTCCAGCCCGGGCGGGACTACCGCGCCGAACTGACGGCACCGGGGGCCGTCCTGGGCTCGCCGATGTCGCTGCTAATCTGGGGCAGCGCCGACTGGCCGCCCAACCCGATCCCCGCCGAGTACCGCCAGGTGCAGCCGACCGATGTAGAGACCCTGCTCATCAGCGGCAGCATCGACTTCTCCACACCGGCTCAGTTCGCCCAGGAGGAACTGCTGCCTTCCCTGCGCAACGGCCAGAGCGTGGTCATCTCTGAGCAAGGCCATGTCAACGATTTCTGGGGCTTCCAAGCCGCCGCGCGTCAGCGCCTGCTGACCAGCTTCTTCGATACCGGCAGGGCGGATGCTTCGCTTTACCGGTACCTCCCCATGGATTTCAAGCCGGCCATGCGCTTCCCGGTCCTGGCGAAGATCCTGGTGGCGGTTAGCTTCCTTCTGGTTTGCGGATTGGCCTGGGCAATCTGGGCCATCCTCCGGCGGATGACAAGGCGTACAACCCAGCCTGCGAAACAGCCATGAAACTCCAATGGAATCTGCTCAACTGCTTCTGGCTGATCCTCCCCCTCCTGGCCTGGAACCTGGTCCTCGGCCCGCGCATTACCCAGAAGGCGATCACATCGGACGCTCATTCGCCCAAATGGCTGCTAATCGTCGAGAACGTGGTGCGCATCCTGGTCTTCGCCCTGCCGCTGCTGCTCCCGTTGCCGCGTAGCGCAAATTGGCAATTTGCACTACGCACCGGCCTGGTTGTTTACATTCTCGGCACGCTGGTCTACTTCGCCTCCTGGCTACCGCTGATCCTTATCCCCGACTCGGCCTGGAGCGCCAGCCCCGCCGGGCTGCTGGCACCCCGGCTGACGCCGTTCCTGTCCTTCCTGGGGATCGCCCTGCTGGGGCAGTCCTGGCCGTACGGGCTCCTGGCCGCGATCTTCATCTTCTTCCACACCTGGCACGGGATCCAGAACCTGTAAACAGCATGGGGGAGGATCGTGCATCGTCTCCGCGAGGACACGAAGGGGATCCGCTTCTGCACGTCTGAACGACAAATCTGTTAGCGTTTGATTAGCCTCCCGATAGGAACATTTTCCCCTGCCCAGCGTATACTGGACATGAAATGGAGGTGTTCGATGAAAGGCAGTATTTGGATCGTCCTCAGCTTCGTGGCCGCCCTGTTGAGCCTGCTCGGCTGGCTCCTGTTCCGTCCGAGCGAATTCCGCTCGATCCGGCTCCCAGACTGGGTGCGGACACGCTAGGTAAAAAAGGAGGGGCGACCGGTCGGTCGCCCCTCCACGATTCATGGGGTCATCACTTTACGGAAACCAGCACCGCCCGGACCAGCACCCGGTACTTATAAGAATTGCTGGCCTCGTCGTAGCCGCGGCAGGTCACGAGCGTGATCCACGGCAGGTCCTCGTGCTTCAGCATGGCCGCCGTGCTGCCCGGCCCCACCTGCGAGACGCTGCGAACTTCGTAAACGTATTGGACGCCTCCGGCATGGACGATCACCCGGTCGCCCCACCATAACGTATTCAGGTAGCGGAAGGGACCCGGCTGTCCATATGCGTCGTAGACATGCCCGGTCAGGACCGAGTTGCCTGCCCAGGTCGGAAAGGCGGTACCGTTCAGCCAGCCGGCAGCCTGCCCCAGCCACGAGACATCCCAGGTTCCATCCTTCGACTGGGGCACGCCGACGATCGGCATCTGCACACCCAGCTTCGGAATCTCCAGCCAGAGGTTGCCCAGGCTGGTGTAGGATGTCGTCTGCGGCGGCAGGATCGTCAGCCGGTCCGGGGCGAAGCCAGTGACCGGGATGATACCGGCGGCTCCGGTCGTGTTTCCGGGGACCGTCGGGTCTTGAATATTGAAGGTCAGGACCGTATCCGCTCCACCGCCCAGGTGGTTGCCGGCCAAGTCGGTGATGGAGGTCGAACCGCAGACGAACAGGCGATATGCGCCCGCGGGAAGTGGGACACCCCCGTTGACCGTCACAGTTGCCTCGAAGGGTCCCATACCCAGATGATTGTTGTACGTGACCGGCCCTGTAGGGATTTGCACGTCGTTCCCCGCCACGCCGGTATTGCAACCGGTCGTCTCGTAGCTCAGGTCTCCTGGCTGGACCAACAGGTAGTTATGTGGGTTGGTCACAGCTTCCGGGTCGGTCGGATCGCCCGGGTTGTAGGCATCTTTACTGAAAGTCACGACGATGCTTGTAAAATGGGTTGAGTAAGTTCCGCCATCCAGGACCGCCAGGGCGCCCGGGTTGCCCGCCACGCCGCCGCCCATGACGGCGATCGGTGTGGTGTCATAGGTGGTCGAGAATTGCACTGCAGCGGTATTGTCATTGCCCGAAGTATCTTGCGCGACGCCCTGGGCGACATCGACCGTAACCGCCCCGTTGGCGGTCGGTGTAATATCCACCGTGTAGGTGGCGCCGGAGCCAGCAAAGTTGCCGGCCGTGCCGTTCCCGACGGCCAAGTCGGTCACATCGAAGCCTGTCACTGCTTTGTTGAAAGTGATCGTCAGCGGGATCGGCGAGACATTGGTCGGATTCGTTGTCGTGCTCGTAATGGACACCGTCGGTTGGACGTTGTCGAATGTGACCGTATCGTCCGTGCTGGTGCTGGCCAGGTTCAGGTTCCCGGCTTGATCCTCCACCAGGTTCGCCCCGAGAATAGCCGTCACCGTGCCGGGTCCGGTCACGCCGGTCACCAGGACGTGGAAGGTGGTCTTGTCGTTCGGGGCCACCTCGTTGATGTCGCTCACATATGCGCCGGGGGCCGTGCCGCCCAGGCTGATATCCGACAGGTCGAGCGTGGACTTCTTGATCGGCTCGCTGAACTTCAAGACGAACTTGATCGGTGTGGCATTGGTTGGATCATTCTGGGCAGGCGTCTGGTTGATCGTGGCGCTGGGCGAGTCGATGTCGTAGGTGACCGTGTTGTCGAAGCTGGTACTGGCGTTGTTCCCGTTCCCCACCAGATCTGTCACCAGGCCGGCGCCGATCGAGGCGGTGACGGTGCCCGAGCCGGTCATCCCGCTGACCAGGACATGGAAGGTGGTCTTGTCGTTCGGGGCCACCTCGTTGATGTCGCTCACATATGCGCCGGGGGCCGTGCCGCCCAGGCTGATATCCGACAGATCGAATGTGGATTTCTTGATCGGTTCGCTGAATGTCACCAGGAATTTGATCGGCGTCGCATTGGTCGGGTCATCCTGGGCGGGCGTCTGATTGATCGTCACGCTCGGCGAGTCGATGTCGTAGGTGACCGAGTTGTCGAAACTGGTGCTAGCGTTGTTCCCGTTCCCGGCCAGGTCGGTCACCAGGCCGGCGCCGATCGAGGCGATGACGGTGCCC
>Ga0335071_10002455_pt1 | contig 19844 bp, 11 predicted proteins | sample Lox_Sample_15_FD_206724 | JGI IMG/M metagenome (GOLD analysis project Ga0335071, IMG submission 206724) | Soil microbial communities from Loxahatchee National Wildlife Refuge, Florida, United States - Lox_Sample_1.5 | ecosystem: Environmental > Terrestrial > Soil > Wetlands | place: USA...
CGCCTGCCAAAGCACAGCTAAAACGGCCGCCCACACCCAAGATGACAAACGACGCATTTTCATTAGATTCCCCGGCGACGGTGAGCTCTCGGCTGAACGGAAAATGGGTCAGGTCATTCGGAGAGCATCTGAAGTCAAATTCGCCGATTCCCGATACCACCATTGTACCTACCTCAGGACCGTACGTTGTTATGTCATTTCCGGCGCTAGCTAGGTTGGTTCATCGCGGCCACGGCACCATGAAGTCGCTGCTGAGAGAAGGGTGTGCGTATCATGCAGTCGTGAATGGTGTCGTCCGAATGGTTAATGAGACATCGAACGCATGAGAGACTGCTCCTGCGCATGAGCCTGCGATTCGCAACGGGATGTGCAACAGACTAGCCGCGCGCAAGTCAACGCGGGCGGCCATTTCAGTCCGCTCCACTCTACTGCTTCCGGTTACTATCCTGTGTTTGCGCGCCGGACGGCGGAAGCGCCATCGGCGGCGCTACATAGGCTTCCGGTATCTCCTTGCCACGGTGGCAGGTGCCGCACCTCACCTGAGCCTTGGCCGAAGGCACGTACGTCTGGTTGATCTTCTGCGTCATTGCATACATCTGTCTGGCCTTGTTGTACTGTGGCAAGGAATCGACATAAGGCAACATTTGCGGCGTGCCGTGCTCGGTCAAATTCGTAGGATCCTTCGAAAGGGTGTGGCAGGTATGGCAGTGGCCTCCAATCGCAGCCCTCCATTCAATCATGATGTCGCTCAACTGCTGAAGGCTTGCGCCTTTCGGCAATACTTTCGGATGTATGGGAACACTAGTCCAGATCTTGTCCAACCCGGACGAGATACCAGCGCTCGTTTGGCCTGACTGAGCATTAACAGACACGACGCCGAAGAAGAGAATCAATGTCATCAGGGGCGCCGTCAAGTTCAGAATAAGAGCCTTCATGAATTCACACCTCAAAACAAACTTGGTTGTTCGGCTAGAGCCGTTATCGTTATGAGATTCCGGGCGCGAGATACTGTGAGATACTGTCCGACCTTGCCCTGCGCCGGTCTCCGTGAAGATCAATACTGCCATAGCATGTCCGTGAGGCCATTCACGACGCTGGATTCGCCGCACCCCCTCTTGAAAGTCGAAGGCGGGGCTGAGTGGTCCTTACTGTCGTACGCTGCATCGTCAGCGATAAAACCGGATCTGCCATTGGCAAGAATCACCATGACGGTGTTTGTGAATGGCGATCGGGTGCGCACCTCCTCATAGATCTTATTGACCACTTCCGCCGACACCATAGTTAAAGCCGCATCGCCGACCATAAGGACGCCAAGCCGAAAGTGGACCGGGTCCGCATCGACGATCTTAACGTCACCTCCCGGGGAGTTCTGCCCATCATGCGTTCCACCTTTGCCCTGCGCGCCCGGATTCTGGATAACTCTTTGCCCGGGACAAGCGACGTTCCTTTCCATCCCCCAAATCCTGGGCTTCGAAGTTGTGTGACTAATGCTATCGGCTATATGGATTACCGACTCGCCGAGAATTTGGCCAAGCTCGTCGACTTTCTTAAAATCCTGGTCGCCGTCAGGAGCACTTATTGCGGCAATTGGGTTCTGATTGTCAGCCGTGCCGCTAGTCCACAGCGCAACTACCTTGTTGCCGTAGTGTTGTTCGACATAGCGCGATGTAGCGCCCGGCAACTCCCCAGTCAGCAAGGTGTTCTTTTCTCCGATGACCGTGGCATGAAGACTAAAGTTGGCAAGCACAGCAAGGGGCTCCCCCGACAGCGTTTCGAATTTCATGACCCACACCCCTTCGCTGGCAGGGCTTGCCGGGCTGGCGCTGAATGGCGCGACTCTTGAGGCGGTTTCGCTGAGACGGCTACTGGCGCTCGTGCCGGCGCCTCCGCGATCAAAACCGACACGCGCCGGCTGCATGTTTGCCTTTGCCTGCCTGAGAGCTGCAACCAGATCGTCTTCAACCTTGGCAATAAATGCTGCGGAACCAGTTCCGGCTTTTCTCTGCCCCTCCACAGTGGCTAGGCCAATCATCGGCGCGCTGTGATTGCGTGTCGCCGCCAGGATAATGTTGGAGGCGGGTATTCCGGTTTCCTTGGCAATACGATCGGCAATCGGCGTTCCGTTGGTGATCTCAACTGTATCGACCGAAATGATCGCTGCTGAAGAGATACCATTATCCAGAATTATGGCTCGCGCATAAATCTTGTCGTGGATCCCTGTGAATGGGGTCTCCCAAACGTTGGTCAACTGTGTGGGGTTCGACGGCGTTATGTCCACCTTGGCGACACCGACACGCAGGGCTCCGGGCTCTGCACAACAAATGCAACCGTCAGCCGCAAAGAAAATGGGAAGAAGTAAGCAACACAGCCCGAATTGCCCAAATCCTAATTTCATGCCATCTCCCTGTAGGCTCGCCGCCATAATTGAGCTTCAATACTGGCTTTGTCTGCTTTTTCAGCACGGCTGGCAAGGCCACTTGGAGGGTCCATGTGAATTGCTTCATATCCCTTCCGCTCACCATGCTCTTCGCCGCTTAAAGCTGCTTAGAAACGCTCGAACCACGGGTTTCGCCTAACCCTTCCTTTGTTTGAATAACCATTCCTTTGCCGCTTTGATGTAGAAGAATTTTCTGGCAGAATCATTGTGATCGACACCCTGGAAGGTCAGGAAGGTGATGTTGCCCCCCTTGGCGAGGTAGCCGTTGATCTGTTCGGTCAGCTTCTTTTGATCGTCGACCGGAAAGATGAGCGCCGGGTCGAGACGCTCTACGGGCCGCGTCACCTTGGCGCCTGCTCGTTCCCAAACCGGAACGCATCTTTCATTCCACGGAGTGGCTCTATTGTCCTCTGTGCCGGTAAGGATGAGGACCTTCTGATTGGCGAGGCCGACAAGATCGCTTGGCCGCTGCTGGCCGGCGATGATGAGGCCGCCAGCAAAGGTACCAGGGTGCTTCGCCATCATCCAGAGAGAGGTCATGGCGCCCATGGACCAACCGGTTGTGTATACCCTCGTGGGATCGATCTTCAATACCTTATCTCTCCGGTCTTCTTTTTCGGGGTTGCCGAAATTCCAGGTGTTCTTGAGCATGGACTCGATTAGCCTGTAGGTGTTCTCGATGTCGTGGGTGTGCTCCCAATAATCATTCAACGTTGTGCGCTCATAGCGCGGGGTGATGACCACGCACTCACGCTCTGCCTGCTCTTCCGGCATTCCCCAACTACTGGCGATGCATTGCTCGGTCAGTGTTTGTCCAGTAGATCCGGAGTAACTCGTCCCGGAGTGGGTCATCGCAATGACGAGTGGATACTCCTTGTTTTCGCCACCTTCTTTCAAGAAGGATTTCGGCAGGTAAATGCTGTATTCCAGCCATGCCGAACGCGTATCGTCCCACCACCAGTGGCGCTGCTCCCAATCGTCGACACCTCGGATTACGACGTTATTTCCGCGCCCGCCGGCGTTGTCTAGGACGGTTGCACTGGCGGCATAGACAGTACCGTCAGCTGTTTTAACATTCTTGATCTGCACAAGTGAGACCCTATCGCTGTCGGCACTTGGGGTGCTGAGGTCGGGATCATGCGCGAATTCAGCGATGACATACTTGCCGGCGACACTCTTCCGGTCGCCGAGCAACGCCGGCTCGGCGTTGGTATAGATCGCAGCAGCGGGCCGCGCACTGGGAGTTAATGCCGTCAAGTCTGGAGGAGCCATGCTTGCCCCCATAACTCCAATTCCCTCCCTTACAGCAGAGGTGAAGACGCTGGTGGTGTAAGTGTCAAGAGCCAAGCTGGCGGGATCGATCACCGCATCGTATTGCACGGCAATACCGTAGACTTTTTCGCCGCCACCGGTGACTTCGCAAAGCGCATAGATACTCTGAATTCCGAGACCTTTCTTCGCTTGGCCACCGGGACCGCCGGGCCCACCCGGACCGCCAAAACCACGTTCAGGAGCCTCTTGGGCTCCGAGTTTGCCGGTAGTTACGCCAGCAAGAACCGCTCCCACCATCGAACTGAACTTGACGAAGCCTCTTCTCGTTAGACCCTTCATTCGCTATCTCCTCGATTTCCGGTTTGAAATTTAGTAAATTTATGTATTGCTGAGGTGACAGTAGAAGCAGGATGCTCTAGTTTTCCCGTCCCCTTCACGAGGCATTGACCGCAGCGTGAGGCAACCCGTGGCGGCGTCCGTCTCAATATTCGTCTGAACCCCGCCTCGATTTCCAGCCGCGAGATATGAATCCACCCGCGATTATTCTCTTCTTAGTTATTCTTCTTGCAGTTGAAAGCGGCGCCGTTCCCAGTGCACCACAATTCATAATGCGGAGTGAAGAAGTCGGTTCCAAGCCATTGCAGCATTTCAGCAGGCGCCGGCTGCGCATCTCCTTTGACGAAGTTATCGGCATCATCGATGCTTCCGCTGCCCACATACTTCGCGACGTAAGGATACGGATAGATCGGCCGTGTGCGATCGACCTTCTCAGGAGCCCTCGGAATTTCATCGGGAGGCGGGCCACCTGCATTGGAGTTGGGACCGGAGTTGGCCTGCTGCATCCTGCCTCGACCTTGTCCTTGTCCCGGCCCTTGTCCCGTGGCCTGACCTTGTCCTTGCCCTTGCCCAGCTTTCGCCCCTTGACGAGGCCTGCCCATGCCGCCGGGACCGCCACTGCCCGTGGTGTGCTTTGCCAACAGCCGTTCGGGGGCAGCCGATCCCTCCACCCAGGACATAATTGCTGTGAGCCAATCAACCTGAGAGGGACCGTCTCCGCCGCCGCAGTGCCCCACGCCCGGAAGCAAATAAAGCCTCGCAAACTCATCGACAGCAGCTTTGCCCATCACTTTTTGCATCGCCGTGTAGTACGCTACGCTGATCAATGGAGCTATGCTGTCATCGGCAAGTCCGTGATAGACGATCAACTTCCCGCCCCTACGAGCAAAGGGAGACAGATCCGGATCGGTTGTGTCGTACAGACCGTGTAGCTCTGTCGTTTCTTTGAAGGATTCCGCCGTAAATTTGAGATCGGCAAAAGTGAGATTCTCGGGTGGGTTCTTTTTGTAAAGAAGGTATTTTAGAGCACTAAGAGCCATGGGGGATCCTCCCCCCGGTTCTTTCTGCCCAGGTTCTGGCGCAGCGCCATCGGCCCACATCAGTTCCGAGCCGACCGGAGGGCCGGAAAGAGTCATCTTATTTCCGCTCTTGTCATGTGGACCAGCGTACACCTCGCGCACGACACGCAATTGCTCCGCCGTCAGGCATGTCGCTTGATCCTGACCAGGCTTGCATTGAATGACCGCCGGATCAAAGTGGCAGCCCCAAAGATCGCTGATCAACCCGTCTTTGAGCCCGTCCTTTTCGTCGCAGGCATCCACCGCAGCTTTGTGCAAAATCTCGATCTTATCGGACGTGAGTATGGGGTCGCCATTGGCATCCCGGTTCGCCACTACGTACCACGCATGATAAAACGAGTTCTGAGCCGTAAACGCCATGGCTGGCGCGCCCGCTGTGATGCCGTTAAAATCCTCCGGGAATCGCTGCGCTTCCATCAGAGCCTCGCGGCCTCCGTCAGAACAGCCCGCGAAGTACGAGTACTTGGGTCCGCGCCCATAATACCTTTCTATGAGGGCTTTCGCTGCCAGGGCAGTCACATGAACACCACGATAGGCGAAATCGATCCGAAGTTGATAATCCTTCGCGCCAAAGCTGCCGTCAAGGCCATAGCCCGAATGCCCCATATCCGTTGCGGCCATTGCCATTTCCCCGCTTTGAGCCGGAAGGCAGCTGTCGCTTTGCGGTGATGAACCAAGCTCAAATTTCCCGCAAAGACCGCCGCACCCGGCTTGAATGTATCTTTGTGTCCAGTTAGACAGAGGTAAATTGACCTGAAAGTGTATGGCGGGCTCAACATAGCCGGACACTTTGCAATAAGGCGCCGGCTTAACATCTTGAACAGCGCTGGCTGAGGTAATGTGAGTCGGATATCCAACCGCGTCGCTAACGTTCAATGCAGCAAGGTTTTCGCATTCCATAAGAGGCTTCACGACGGCGAGCGATGCGAGGTTCGAATTTCCTCCACTCGCCTGCGCGTGCAGTAAAGCTTCATCACTTAAGCCGAACAGTATAGATAGCGCCCAGAGAATCAACACTCCAGGAGGGAAAATACATGCTACACGACACACCGGCTTCGGCATCTCGATTCCTCCAATCGTTTTACCCGCGATAGATCCGTAGAAGGTTCGTGCATGGTATCTGCCTTCTCGCTCATCTAAGGATTCTTCTCGCAAGTCATTGAAGCACCATGGCCCGTACACCAAACCTGATAATGAGGCGTATAGAGTGTTGAGCCCAACCACTTGAGCGACTCTGGACTTGCAGCGCTTACTGGGCCTTCGACAAAGTTCTTGGCATCGTTGGGATCACCAGTTCCGGAGTACTTAGTGGTAACAGGATACGGATAAACCGGCCGCGTGAAATCGACCTTCTCGTCGCCAGGCGCTGCGGACTGCCCCGGAGGTCCAAGACGGCTGTCGCTGGGTTTGTGGGAGGCGACCAGGCGGTAAGGAGCCTTGCCGGTTTCCACCCAGGTCATGAGGGGAGTCAGGAGATCCACGTTGAACGCCCCGACGCCGCCAGAGCAATGGTTGCCGCCCGGGAAAAGGTAAAGACGAAGGAATTGATCTGCTTTTGACTTGCCAATGAACTGTTGCACGGCAGTATAGTATGCGACGGACATGAGCGGAGGCATGCCCCCATCGGTAAGTCCGTGGAAAATGATAAGCTTGCCGCCGTGAGATGCAAAGGGGGTGAGGTCGGGATCCGAAGCGTCGTAAAGAGGATGCAGCTTGGTAATAAGGTTGAAGGTTTCGCGGTCATATTTCAAATTTCGGATTGAAGCTGTCTCCGGAAGGGGAGTCTCGAACACGACCTTCTGGTAAACACTGTTGGCTATCGGCGATACGCCCGGTGCCTCATCTCCTTCGCCCTCTACCCATGACACCTCGCTCCCGAGAGGCTCTCCCCCGGCAATCAGCTTGTTTCCTTCACTGTCATGAGCACCTAAATAGAGTTCCTGAGCTACTTTAACCTGTGCTTGCGTGAGACACTTGGAAGGATCCTGCCCCTGCTTGCACAGAGTAACCGTGGGATCGAAATGGCACCCCGGTGGATCGCTGATCACGCCATCTTTCAATCCATCGGACCCGTCGCACTTATCCAATACGGCCTGATGCAGTATCGCCGCTTTGGCGCGAGTGAGAATCGCCTTACCATCGGCTCCTGCATTGGTGTGATTAATCCATTCCTGAAAGAACGTGTTCTGCGTAACAAAATTCAGAGCTGCGTCCCCGGCGATTATTCCGTCGAAGTCATTTGGAAAACGCTGCGATTCCATCAGCGCTTCTCTTCCGCCATCGGAACAGCCGACAAAATAGGAATATCTCGGCGTCTGGCCATAATACAGCTGAGTGAGCGCTTTGGCGGCTAAGACCGTCAGGTGCTGGCCACGATAGGCGAAGTCGATACGGCTCTGATAGTCTGTAGTGGCGACCTGGAACCCCATTTCGTTTTCTCGAGAATCGGAATGCCCCATGTCGGTTATCGCCACAACCAGTTCCCCGTTCGTCGCGGGAAGGCACGATTTCCAAGTCGGGTCGCTCAAACCCAGATTCATCGAGCCACACAGACCGCCGCATCCTCCTTCAAGGAACCGCTGCGTCCAGTGAGTGAGGGGAAGACGGACTTCAAATCCAATGTGCGGCTCGATGTTGCCCGACACAAGGCAATATGGGGCAGGCTTTCCGTCCTGCACCTTACTGGCAGAGAGGATCGTGACCTTTGCACCCACAACCGTACTGATGTCAGCCTTGGCCAAACTCGCACAGTCTACCACCGCGGGAACATCGGCGAGCTGAGCTAGCTCGGAATTTGCTCCTTGCGCGTTCTCGGCAAAGCTGAATGTTGCTGCGCCTGCAATGGCGCCCCAGAGACACACAAGCAACGATGAAATCACTCGCGACCGAATCTTCATGAAGCCCTCCGCCTTCCGCTCGATTACAGATACGCATTACGTCAGTCGTCACACAAGATGGCGTCGACACTGTAGCGTCCAGGTCCCGCGACGAACACCGCGAGAAGTGCGGCTAGATACAACACAATCAGCTCTCCGTGATCGCCAGCGCCGTGCGCACCAAAGAAGAGGAAATTGTGCCGCCAGCCCCATGCAACAGCAATCACACAAAACGAGTAGGCGCAAGCCCAACGTGTTCCGAATCCTACGAGAATTAGGAGAGAACAAATGCTATCCGAGAGCATTGCCAGCACAAGACTGGGTGCATGCCCTATGTGGAGCGGATCAGAGAACACCTTTGACATTTCTCCAAAGGTGAAGATCTTTTCCACACCGTGTTTCAAAAATAGCGACAGAGAGGTGAACACGCGAAGGACGAGAATCCCAGCGTCTTTATTGGATGGCATAAACTCGGATTTGGCCAGATGCTTGAACATGTTCCGTACTCCTTTGCACACGATAGTAGAATGACAACCTACAGCACTTGTGTTACCTCGACCTATTTCTTGAAGCCCGGTGGCATTCTCATGTGATTCTTTGCCGTCCAGATTGGCATGTCCGTCACCTGCATCATAATGATTGGACTGTCGATGTCCCGGACATACATCGGAAGGTGGTATGTGTCTGGAGGGATTGTGATCAGCGTTCGCTTAGTTAAACTGACCTTTTCGGCGTCGGGCCCGTCCCCGATCCAGAACTCAACTTCCCCTCCAAGATCCGCCTTGGTAGGATCACTATTGGTAATTAACATAGTTTCACTGACATAGTGCTTGTGTGGCCACTGCCAGAAATTGTAAAAGCCTTCTCCTGTTGATTCGCCAATTCCGAAACCGACGTTGCCCTCTTTTATGATCTGAATGTTTATCGTTCTAACAGCCTCTGGGTTGACGAAATAGTCGTAGTGCACCACCGGTACAACCCTGTCCCGGAGAGAAGGGGGAACTATCACCGTTGTGGGGTCAATGTCTGTAAAGCAGTTCTCATATTGCCTCGCTCCGCTGAATTCCTGCTTAACGAGAGCGTCCTTGTTGAAGGCTGGCGGAACTGATCCAACACATTGGGCCTGCGATTCCGAGGGCGCCGCACTGCAAACCAACCACAAGACAGGTTTATTGATTGCTCGAAACATGACCGGACCATGCTGCACACCAGGCGGGTTGTACCAGACGCATGGCTTTGTCTTAATGTATTGTTCCGCCCTATCTCCTTCTCCCATCCAAAACTCAAATGTTGCATCGATCTCGCTTGGATGATCTGGATCAATACTCATGCAGATGTAATAGTTCTTTGCCGTTGGCTTGTACGGCCAGGCGGCATACCCCTTGGGCGTATCTCCTGTGTACCGGATTACGGTTGAATATTCGGTCTCAGAGGTGATCATCGACGGCGACGTCTTGCCAGCAGGACTCCTTACCAGGCCTGTCCCTGAGGCCTCGCCTGCCCTTACTAATTTGATAAGTTCTAATAGGTTCGTACTGGACTCGGGATTCGGCCAGGACGCTTTGACAAATTGCTGTCCCAGAGCGCCAGGGGTAGTCCCTGCCCCAGCCTGGTAAGTCTTAAAGCACGTTTCGTACTTTCCCTTGGGCGCACTTGCATTCTCACCCGCTTCAGCACTCTTGACGATTGGCAGGCTGCTGGCTGCCGTTACCGCTACGGCGCTATTGAGAAAGCTCCGACGCGTAACCTCTGGTTGTTCGTTCGTCCGGATAGTCACAAACCTTCTCCCTTCTCGCGCGATGCTCTCCGTTTGTCGGTTTCGCTCAATGGGACCTGAGAACTTGCCGCACCTGCGCCAAGACCCAGTAGCGAATCTCATCAACATGGTTCCTAAGGAGACGTTGTATAGAACTTACTTCAGTCGCGCCTTGATCTTCTCCACACCTTCACGGGCGCACTTCTCTTCCTCATTCCCGTAGGCGCCGCTTGTACCGATCGCGCCAACGGCCCTATCGCCAATCATGATCGGGATGGCCCCTGGCAGAACTGACATGTTCGGCTTTATTTGGGATCGCATTACAGGATCCGCGGGGATCCTCGTCCGCAGGGCTGATGTCGGTACCTTGAACACCACTGCCGCGAGATCCTTACGAACGGCAATGTAGACCCGCCCAGGAGCAACCCCGTCCCCAGACATCCCAACGAGAAGCTGACCTGCGTCGTCCGTCACTGCAACCGCAACAGAATACCCGTCGGCCCTGCAGGACTCAATCGCCGTCATCGCGGCCTCTAGTGCCAGGTCAAGCGGCATGTTTGGTTTTGCGGCCGCAGTCGCCGTTTCCGTATTGGGGCGAGGGCCGGCAGCGGGCCCCATCGAGACGTGCAACTGGAAATCAATTGAATCGACAGGCATCGCCGCATCACCTGGCAATGCGGTAGGAGCCGGCGCAGCCGCTTCTGGTTGAGAAGTCGTCGGATTTGTCAGCATCTCTGCGCGCGCGCTGCCTGTCAATATCAGCATGAGAGTTAACAACGCCAGCACCATGCGATTCACTCGAACCATATCCCCTCCATCCTCCCCTCGTCACGACCAACGGGCCAGTTGAGCAGGCTCTGTTATCTCTTCCCTACCGCTCTCGGGGTTTCGTTAGCCCGGGAGCACCGACTGGGTTGCATTACACTATTGCAATCTCGATCGGCAGATTCCCGATCTTTTCCGGTGTACCAGCCGTCGTGATTAACGTTTCCCCGCAAATGTGATTTGGTCCTTGATCCCATGTCGTCTTTGGCGGAACATTGATCACCATACCGGGTTTTAACTCACCTTTAATTCCATGTCCGGGTTCGATTGCAAAGGGTTTTAGATCTGCTACGCTTCGAATATCGACCTGTCTCTTCAGTTTTGACGTTAGGCATGACATCACGGCCGCATCGACCTCATCCTGTGTTTTCCCAGGCCGGAGCACGCTTCGCGCAGCGTCGATCATCTCTTTGCAGATTTCAAATCTCTCTATGAAATCCTGAGGAGGTTTGCCCACTGCGATGGGAAGACACACGTCGGAATAGTACCCGCTGTAGCTCGAGTACAGCTCCATGAGAACAATGTCGCCTTTTTGCAATTTGCGCTCGGTCCCGCCTTGGTGATATGGATAGGCGTAATTCGAGGCGGAGCGGGGATCGGGCCAATGGGCAATCGTATGCATGATCCGCGTCTGCATATCCGCGCCATCAGATATCAACGACCCTACACATGCACCTAATAGTTGCTTCTCCGTCACGCCTGGTTTTGCTGCATGGACCATGGCGAGGAACGCTCTTTCGCCGATCTCTCTGGATCTGCGGAAAAAGCCTATTTCCTCATCGCTTCTCACCATACAGCATGAAACCAATAGCTCGCTTGCATCTACAAAGCGTGCGCTGGGAAATTCTTTTTGCAATGCCGTGAAAGTAGAGACTTTCATCCGGGATGTCAATGAGTCGACGCCAATCGTACTCTTTTCGAGTCCGAGATTTCTGATCTTTTCTACCAGAGGTCCAAGCGAATTGTCACTCGATCCCGATGCCGCCTTCTCTTTTGAAAAGAGGGTGGAAAGGCTGACTATCTCCGGGATGGCGGAGATATCCTGGGCATAACAATACAACTCGCCCCACGCCAAAAACAAGGAAGGAGTCCCTTGAGCCGGAACAACACAAAAGTTGTCATCCTCTTCCCGATATCCCGGAAGGTTCGCAACATAATGAATACTACGAGGTTCCATTATCAGCAGACACTCTATCTCCCGTTTCCCCATCAATTCCTGGAGCACTCGCCAGCGCCTGCGGTATTCTTCCGGCGAAAAGGACGGAACAGCGTACTTCTTCCCGATCATAATTGAGGCAGATGTATAGCTGTCCTTGAGCTCCGCGGTGCAATGTCCAACCTCCGGCATCAAACAAGCTGCAGCGACTGACGCGGCTGCTCCCACAAACTCTCTTCTTCCAAACACTCGGTTCATTATCGCTCCCCCCATACAACGTTGACTGTGCGTGAATGTTCTCCCTGATAACCCATCTTAGGAGTGCTACAATTCCATTCAGCGTCTCGCGAACACCCGCCTCGTTGCTGCTGGCATTACTTGCCATCCGAGACGGTCAGGACGATTTCCCCCTTGTAGACGCCCGGTTCGGCAAAATGTGGAGTGCCGTCAACGGTCATACCCAGGCTGTGGCCGGCAGGCGCCGCTATGGACGCCCCCGGCGCCACCGTCAATCCCGTGAGATACGATGTCTGGGTGATGATCCACTTGCTTTGGCCATCGAGCGTTACACTAGCGCCATGAGCCGTTAAGGTGGGCGCGTACGTTTCCGTTACTTCTCCGATCAAGTAGTAGAGATCCGGCGAATCCTGCATAACGAGTTTCTCGCCGAGCGGCCCGACTGCGTGCTCATATGATGCAGTTGTGATTGCGCCAGTAACCGTTGCGTTTATCAGCGAGACATTCATTGCACTCGTCTCGGTCAGCGCATTTACGAAATTACCTGTCAACGTGGTGTTTTTAATCGTCGTAAATTGGTCATTTGTGCCATTCGAAGGACAGTACTTCTTCGGTGCTCGGCTTTCGCTCCGTGGTATTCCCTTCGCGTCTGGCGGAGAAGTTTGCCTTCCTGAGCTTTGGTTCGGGTCATCATTTGGAAACATCTCGAGAATGGTGCCCGATTTCGAGATCACCGTGGCGTTGTCGATCAGAACCTCAGGGCTGGCGCTCTTCAGTTGAATTGCCGCCTTCACGGAGTTCACTACGCTGCCCTTGTCGATGATGATCCTGCCCGTATTGCCACCCCACGCCATTAAGCCAAAGCGGCGGGAATTGAGCACAGATCCGTCGGAAAGGACTACGGAACCGCCAATCAAAATGGCCCCATAGTCTGCCACATCGAAGGTACTGCCCCTGGAATCTATCATTGAATTCTCATCGGCAATGGCGCCGTAGCCGCTATCTACGGTCTCAATGTGGCACTTGTTTAACTTGATCAGAATCTCTTCCACAGAGTCGGTCGCAAGGGCGCCCCACGCTTGCGCTCGAATGTGAGTGTTGTTATAGGTGGCCGTGCCATGACCGACAACGACAGTAGCGCGATTATTTCCTTTCACGCCAAGCATCCAGGGCGCTTCCATCAAGACAGCGCCCTTGCGGGATTCTCCCGTGGCCCATGACCACCCGTAGTCCTTGGGAACGACGCCCTCGTGGGCCTCGATCTCGCTGTCGTTGACCGTAACATTAGCGTTATCGCCCACCCAGATCGCTGTCCTGACCGCTCCAGAGTTGTCGATCTTCGCGCCGTTGATCGTCACTTGCGATTTATCGCCAACTCGGATTGACGCACCATAACCGAAGAAATCGTTCTTCCCATTTCCGGTCATGTGGATGACAGGCCTGTTGATCGTAAATGCAGAGTTGCCGTCTATTAAGAAGGCGGAGAATAGCGGCGCGGCGGACGTAACATTTACCCCGTCAGCGGACCTTGCATCGACCGCTCCGCCCTTAGCAGCCGAAGGCACGGAGTAACTCTCCATGTATGAGCCATTATTGACATAGACGGCAGTGCGGAACTCATATGTTGCCGTAATTCCCTCCCCGGAGTACGTTTTATAGATGGCCGTGGAGGGCGTCAGGACGATGTCCCCGTTGTAGGTGCCCGGTTCGATTGATTCTTCAACGTTATTTACCGTCATAGTCAGGCTGCGCCCGTCGGGCGAAACAAACTGCGCTCCTTTCGCGATCGTCAGCGACGAAAGCCGGGTACGCTCCGTCACTTCCCACTTTTCCCCTGCTTCCACTGAACGCGTCTGCGCTGCCAAACAATGCGTGGACCACAGCAGTACCGCCAAAGGCACGACGCGAAGCATCTTCCCGACTATGTTCATGTTGATGAAAGGTCCTTCCTACCTGGGCCACAGGTGCGAGAACAACGCGGGTTACCTTTGATTTCCGCCAAATGCTCGCCATTCAGACTCACTTTAGTAGTCTACGAACCCCAGGTTCTAACCACTCTGCGCCCTCCGACACGCGCGCTTTTCGAGCTGCGGTACGGCAGATCGCGAGGCGCCAACAGCGCGCCCCGCGATCTGCGCTCGATCGGCAGCGCTACTTAAGTCGCTAGAACTTGATTCGCGCACTCAACTGAATCTGGCGAGGGTTGTTATATTGCTGGTTTGTATAGCCCCAATTTCTTCCCTGGTAATCGGTTCCCGGCGGGCCAAATTGAGGTGTATTGAAGATGTTGAATGTCTCAACTCGGAACTGAGCATTCACATGCTCTCCAACTTTCGTTGATTTCAGAAGTGAGAAGTCCCAACTGTCCAGCCCCTGAGAACGCAGATGACTATCTACACGCTCGACGTCGCCCTTTTCAAAGTCATCTGGCGGCGCAAAGCATGCTGTGTTGAACCACTCCTTATTGATGACACGGTCGTACGCAGATCCCTTTCCGTCCTTGTGGCCGTTACAGCCCGCGGCATTCAGATTCCATTTGGGGCGGAGCATTCCGAGGCCGAACAACCTTGAGAGCGCATTGCCTGACTGATCGCTAAATGAAAGAGTGCTCCCGCTCTGGAGACTTGTAATTCCATTTAAACTCCAGCCGGAAACCAGCTTGTCGGCAATGCCGCTCACGTTAGTGAGGTACTTGCCGCCCTTTCCAAACGGCACATCGAGCACGTAACTAACCACGAGACGGTGCGGCACATCCTGAAGCGAGAGCGACCGCTCGGCTTTCAAATCATCGTAGTCCTGAACGTTCCCGCCCCCAAGAATCGAGTCCGTGTCCGAAATCATCTTGGACCACGTATAAGAGGCCTGCACGCTGCCGCCGGACTTCATCCGTAACTGCACTTGCGACTGCAGCGAGTGATAACTGCTGCTTCCGCCGTAGACCGCGGAGTTGAGAAAGTTCTGATACTGGGGATATGGCCTCAGGCTCTGGCCAAGGCTTGAGTATGTGCCATTCGGATCTGGCTCTAACAGAGTGCCACCCAGGCTCCAGTACTCGCTCGAAAGTTCGTCCATACCAATGTTCGTGGCGTTGCCGCCCTGGCCCGATCCAGCATAGGGCAAGCGTGTCCCCTTCGATCCCACATAGCCGGCCTGGACCATCAGCCTATCTTTAAACTGCCGTGCAAGAGATAGGTTCCATTGTTGCATGTAAGGGTATTTTGTCGTGGGGACCGGACTCGTAATTGTCTGCCCAATGAGACCTTCCATGAACCTAGAATTCGCGTGACCCGAGGGTTGGAGAATGCCGTTGGGATATTTTGGGGTGAACGCCTGGCTCAGGTAATAACTCGGCACAGGAGTCTGCGGAATGTCTGACGTTGCGTTATTCACGCTGGAGTTAAATGCTCGTGAGCCAGTTGTCAGATCGGGAGGAAGATAGTTAAGGCCATATCCGCCCTTAACCACAAAGTCATGGGAGAGGCGCAGCGCAAAACCGGCACGAGGTCCCACAAGGGTGTATCTCGGCGGCTCCAGGTCTCTGGAGGGGTATTGTCCGGAGTTCAAGAGGGCCAAAGTTCCGTAGTAGCCGGTATTCTGATCGACCGTATCGGGCAGGGCCACCGTTCCCGCGTCTTTCTTCACTCTAACGGACCCAGGCATTTCCCAACGCATTCCCAAATTAATAGTCAGGTTCCGATTCGCTTGCCACGTATCAGATATGAAGTAGCCTTGGGAGTAGTTGAACGTTGTCGTTTTATTACCAGTGATGATATTTGCATCAGTGTATTGACCTAAGAGGAAGGCTGCAAATTCATCGCCAGCACCACCAGGGAAGAACATGAAGTCGCCACCTGGGCTGAAAAGAAATCCTGTGCTCGGCGAATCCATTAGGCGAGCTTCCATGCCATATTTCAGTGAGTGAGAGCGCAGCATCTTGGAAATGCTGGCCGCTAGCGTGTAGTCATCGTACCAATCATATGAGGTGACCGTCATCGCCATGAACGCTTCCAAGTTGTCGGGGCCGAGGATGTTGGGCTTGGGGAGAGTGCTTATGGTTTCCTGGGGCTTCAGGTTGGCGAAATTCTCACCAAACGGCGTGAGGTCGGCGCCAGTGCTCTGCGCCACGTTGTTGTATACGGCTCTCAGATAGGAGACGCGCACGTCGAGAATTGTGCTCGGATTGAGAGTGTAGGTATCTCCGAGAACTCCCTGTTGCGCACGTGGCGCACTGTATCCAGTGCCAGTCTTATACCCGTTTGCGTTACTAAATACGCTGGCCGGCACATCTTGCATCTTCTGGAAGGTGTAGCGGGCGAACATTCTTTGCTTATCGCTAAGGGCGTAATCTAGGCGCGCATTATACTGGGTGGAGTCGGCGCCGTTGGTCGGCGTCACATAGTAGTTTACGACTTCGTCAGGCTCGCCATCCTTCTGCGGCGCCGGGAAGTAATTCTTCATTACCGCTGCTGTGGTATCCCAGCATCCTTTTCCAATTGTATACGTCCCCGCGGTTGCGTCGTGGTAGATGCCGATTAAGTTGTCATGTTGGGTAACCGTGCCGTCATATGAAGGACAGGCTCCGGTAAGATCTTGAATCACTCTCGGGACCATTTGTTGGGTGGCTGGATCTTTGGCAGTATCACGAAAGATACCATTCTGCATATTGACTGATGGCACATCATCTCCGGTCGGTAGACCCCACCTTTGGTTGAATCCTTCCCAACTGCCAAAGAAGAATGCCTTATCTTTCTTGATCGGGCCACCAAGGGAGGCGCCGTACTGGTTCTGGTTCCACTTCTCCCTCGGCTGGCCTGCCTGTTTGGTGAAGAAGTCATTCGCGTTGAGGACTTTGTTTCTAAAGTACTCATAAAGAGAGCCATGGAAGGCGTTGGTGCCGGACTTGCTCGTCATTTCGACGATGCCGCCGCCAAACCGACCGAATTCCGGGCTGACGGAGTTTGTCGCCACTTTGAATTCCTGAACAGCGTCTTGGGAGGGAATGAATGCATTGTTGCTCTGTCCATAGACATTCAAAGGCGCGGCATCAATGTACATCGCACTCTCTGACGAGAAGGCACCGCTGATCGCATAATCGTTCCATCCCGTCATTGCTGTATGATTGCCTGCGTTTGCAGCAGCCGACCCTATGGAGGAATGCTCAGGCACAACACCGGGGACCAATGCAACGAGGTTCATGCTGTTACGGCCATTAAGCGGCATCTCCTCGACCGTCTTGCCTTCAACCTGATATCCGACGGTCCCGGAGTCGGTCTCGACCAGCGGCGCCTGGGCAGTAACGACAACTGTGTCTTCGGCGGCGCCCACTTGGAGCGTGGAGTCGACGCGCACGGTCTGGTCTGTTTGGACGGTAATCGCCCGACGCACGAAGCGTTTGAACGACTTTGCCTGCACTTCCACCTGGTAGTCAGCTGGCAGGAGATTGACGAATCTGAATTCACCGGTCGCGCCGGTCTGCATAGACCGCTTTTCGTTTGTTCCAAGATTGGTTATGGTTACAGAGGCCCCGGGAAGAACCGCACCGGAGTTGTCCGTTACCACTCCGACAATGCTGCCATAAGAGCTCTGTGCCCTCAATGAGGGTATCAAGGAAATGACTGCTGCCAGCAGAATGCCATGCAGCAGCGTCAAGTGAATCCGCTTGTGCCATAGGGTTGTGCCGTACATTGAGTCCTCCTAAAATCCGTTAAATCATGTTGCAGTCTAGCTGCAGGCCATAGAGACTTTTTCTCATCGGCATGCCGCTCCTGAGGGTTTCGACGCACTATTACACGCGTATTGTGGAGAACGTACAACGTTCGGTTTTGCTTGTGTAGCTTGTATCTGTTACGCAGATCGGCAAATGCAGCAAGTCTTGGTAAATCAACGTAATTTGGGTTAGGTTACGGAAGGCTATAGACCGCTATATGCCGCCCCGTTTGGCCGCTTCGCGATTGGGCTGCGTCTCCGGCGACTGTTGCAACGCGTTTTATCTATGGATCGCTGCCGACATCGGTTCGAGAATGCTTTTGAACCCGCATCCTGAAAGGTCCAAACATCAATTTGCTTAGGGGAGTTTCTGGGAGTTCACGACCCGAAGCGCCGACATCGCTCGTCTTGCTGCAAGAAGACGATAAGGTCGAATTCACTATGTCCCATTGAGGGATATAGATGCGACTCCTCCGGAGAGAGACAGACAAGAACAGCTGGTTTAGCGTCGATCCTGTGGGGTCCTGCGGCAACAGGTCGTTTGATACGATGTACCCGCGTTTCTGCTGAATCGGATGTATCCCGGGATGGTGGGCGACCCGAAATCGAAGCTGTTGCGACTCGGAACAGAGTTCAATCTCGATCGCTATGTGCGGTTCCCCGCCAATATATCAGCTCTCCACCGCCAATTGGCCTGCAAGTCGCCCGAATGTTAGTGCCGTGCCATGCGATACGCCGGCAGCGATGACTGCGTAGTCGGCTGAGAAACGACCGCCCATTGCGTTCCCGGCTGCAAAAAGACCCGGGATGGGGTCGAAGTTGGAATCACATACCTTGCAGTGACCGTTCACCATCAGTCCGCCCATTACAACCAGCAGATGGGGCTGCATGGCTCCGCCGTAGAACGGCGGGGTCTCGATGGGAAACATACGATCTGCCCGCTTGTAGTAGTCCACATCTTTTCCTGCATGAGCCAATTCGTTATAGCGCTTGACTGTAGCCACGAAGGCATCGGGAGGCAGTTCGAGCTGTGCCGCCAAATCTTCCAGCGTGTCAGCCCTTTTGGCGGAGCGAAGCACATTCTCTTCGGTTGTGATCGAGGTGAAGGCCGTTTTGTTGTTCGTCGGAGAGCTGGCACGCAACGAGCTCCTCATTCCGTGACTGATGCCCTGGTACTGCAACTGTTGCATCCAATTCGCGTCGAAAATCTGGAACGCCTTGTTTCCGGGCTGACGTTCCATGGCGTTGGTGAACTGCTGGCCATCGTTGTCTTCGTTCATGAAGCGCTTGCCTTTGATATTCACCATGAGAAAGGCATCGTCATTCAGCGGCCCCCCCATGCAGTGACTCACCGGCGCGTGAGGTCCACGCTCCATTGCCGCACCGATCCACATGCCCATCTTATGACCGTCGCCTGTATTCGTGACAACTCCGTTGGCATCGAGGTTCGAGACAGCGCTTCGGGGATAAAGGTCTGCAACCTGAGGGCAGAACCTCTCCAGCATCTTGTGATCTCCGCTGTAATCTCCAGTGCAAAGCACGACAGCCTTTTCGGCAATGTACTTGATGTAGTTGCCGGATTTGTCTTGGGCGATTACTCCGGTCACGCGGCCCTGGTTGTTAGGGCGAATCAGCTGGCGAGCCCACGTGGAGAATGCGAAATCGGCTCCCAGAGCAACGCACTTGTTGTACACGGCTCGAAGCGCATTCCCCATGTCCGGCACAAGCTGGTGCACGGTCGAGAAAGTCTTGTAATGCTCCTTGAGGGGGTCGTACAACTTCGGATGCGGCCAGTGCGGCATCCGAATGTACACATCGGTGGTCTTGTCAGGAATGATAAAACTCTCATCCACCAGCTTGTAGTCGGGAATCAGGTTGAGCCACCAGTCCAGCGCTGCGCCGCTGTTCTCGGCCCAGTGGCGCCAAAGATCGCTGTGGGTGCGGTGGTGATAGTAATCCTGGATCGCGGTCACAATTTCAGCTGGATCGATATTGCAGCCCAGCTTCTTGCTGATCGAGCTGTTGATCACGCCGACATCGGAACTGCGGTAGACGATGTCACGCGATTTCTCGATCACCGCCACCTTAGCGCCCGCTTCTAACGCTGCCCGAGTTGCGCTCAACCCCGCGAGAGCTGCGCCGACGACCACTACTTCGGTGGTTA
>Ga0335071_10002456_pt1 | contig 19843 bp, 18 predicted proteins | sample Lox_Sample_15_FD_206724 | JGI IMG/M metagenome (GOLD analysis project Ga0335071, IMG submission 206724) | Soil microbial communities from Loxahatchee National Wildlife Refuge, Florida, United States - Lox_Sample_1.5 | ecosystem: Environmental > Terrestrial > Soil > Wetlands | place: USA...
ATGACCGACCAATGCCTCTGCGTCCAGCAGTTCCCGATCCGCCCGCTCCACACCCTGCATGGGCCTATTTTCCCAGTTCAGAGCGATATTCCGGGGAGGCGCGCCGATTATTCAGCGCCCTCCTAGTCGCGCCCTTCTGCAACGCGTCCGCAAAAGTGAACCACTACACTTACTGCTGCTCACAGGTGAGGATTTTCGGCGAGCACACCTGGGGACTTCTGATGAGCGCGATCAGCGCAGTCGTTCCCATTGTTCCTCCTCTCGCGAAGCGCACTGCTCCCACGACAGAAGGCTGGCTGTGCTGGACCGCGCGGCGGCCGATGAGCATATGGTCGTGTTGGCCTTGGCGGACGACGTCGTAGATAGGGTCGTACGCGCTTCGTTGTTCGTCGGTGGTCACGGGGATGCGGGCCAGCCAGCTATGGCGCACGGGTGGGCAAGCCGGTTCGGGACGGACTCGATACGGGCCAATTGTTCATCGCCTCTGTCCGCTACGTCGGCACGTGTGGTGGGATTTGACGCCAGAGGCGGTGTAGCCCAAGGGCTTTGAAGGTTGGGATCTTGAGGTAGTCGGCAGTTACCGCTGCCACGAAAAGCGCGCCGATCGCGATCGCGGCTACGACCTGGGGTAGGGGTGACATTAGCGTGCCGGTCAGCGCCAGGGTCAGCGCGACGGCGAGGTTGGCGCCGGTGGCGACTAGCAGCCAGGTGCTGGGGCGGCTGGTCCAGGCGTGCTCGCGGGCACGGACGAGGTAGATCGTGGCTTGGCTGCTGGCGATGAGCGTGAAGAAGATCAGGCTGCGTAGCTGATTGAGGTCTAGGTGTGGCCAGAGGTCACGGGTGCACCACAATAATCCGACCGAGGCGACCAGCAGCGGGGCGGCGATCACGGCTGCGCCGACGATGATGTGGCGGACATTCCAGCGATCCGGCCGGCGGGCGTAGTCAGCGCGGTCGGTGGTGATGGCCATGCTCACGACGTCGTTGCCCAAAAGCAGCAGCGCCATCAGCAGCGGGGTGAACACGAACTGCTGCCAGGCGAACACGCCGAAGGTCAGAACAAGCGGAACCTCCAGCTTCTTGACGCTGACGTTGAGCGCATAGGTCAGCGAGCGCTGGTGGATGCGACGGCTTTCCTTCACTAGGCCCACGATGTCGGTGAGGCCCTCGAGGGTGAGCACGATCCCAGCCGCCGATTTGGCGACATCGGTGGCGCCGGCCACCGCGATGCCGACATCGGCTTGGCGCAGGGCCGGCGCGTCGTTGACCCCGTCGCCGGTCATGCCCACCGTGTGACCCGCGTCCTGCAGTCGTTTGACGAGTCGGTATTTGTCCTCGGGAAGCACCTCGGCGATCACCCCCGCGCCGAGCGCATCAGTGTTAGCAGCACGCAGCGCGTCGGCCCGCACCGTCGGCCCGGTAATGCCGACCTGAGTGGCGACAGCCGCAGCCGTGGCCGCATTGTCGCCGCTGACCATAACGACCGTGATCCCTAGCTCGCCGAGCTGGTGAATCAAGGCCCCCGCGTCGGGACGTGGCGGGTCGGCCAAAGCGACCAAGCCGAGCTGATGCCAGGAATTCGTATCGTCGGTGGCCGCGACCGCCAGGACCCGGGCCCCGCCAGCCGCCAGCCGTTCGACATCCCGATCCACTGGTTGGCCAGCGAGTTCGGCAATCACCTGGGGTGCGCCCTTGGCGACCCGCACCGTCCGCGAACCCGTCCGCAGGGTGGCTTCGCAGCGTTTCGTGCCCGGGTCGAAGGGCACAAACCCGATGCGGGCATCATGTGAGATGCCCCGCTCGGCGGCCGCGCGCAGAATCGCCAAATCGATGGGATCCTGGGTGGCCTCATCGGAGGCACCCGCGGCCATACGCAGCACATCGTGCTCGGAGGCGCCGGGCTGGGCCGACACGGCAGCGACGGCGAGCCGATTGGCGGTGATCGTGGCGGTCTTGTCCACACACAGCAGATCCATCTCGGCAGCATCGGCCACGCTGGCCAACCGCGCGGTCAAGATTCCCTGCCCGGCCAGACACCGCGCACCCAGCGCGCCAGCCAGCGCGAACGCCGCTGGCAGGGCTACCGGTACCGAGGCCAACAGCAGCACCACCGCAAACGCCACAATGTCCTCGGCGGTCGCACCACCGGCCGCCAGATAGACCGTGCCGGCGATCGCGAGCAGCACGTCGACCACGATGAACACCCGCACCATGCGCAACACCACTGCGGCCAGGTGATCGGCGGCCTCGGCGCTGCGAACCAGCTCCGCGGTGCGCCCGAAATAGGTACGGGCCCCGGTCGCGGTCACTGTTCCGGTCGCCTCGCCGCGCGCGATGATCGACCCCGCGTACACCGTGTCACCGCGGCCGCGCTCCACCGGCACCGATTCACCGGTCAAACTCGACTGATCGACGAGCACATCGCCCATATCGACCCGAACATCGGCGGGCGCTAAATCGCCGACGCGCACGCGCACCCAGTCGCCGTCGACGAGCTCAGCCGCCGGTAACTGCTGCCAGGCGCCGTCGCGACAGACGCGAGCGTTGACCGCCAGCCGGTGGCGCAGCAATGCCAGCGCCGCCGCGGCCCGCTGTTGCTGCACGAACCCCAGACCAGCGTTGAACACCAGCACCACACCCACTATCGCGGCGTCCAGCCACTTGCCCAACACCAGCTCCAAAATGATCGTGGCCTCGAGCATCCACGGCACCGGAGCCCACAGCCCACCCACCACCCGGGAGAGCACGCTTGGCCGTTGCTCGGGCACCGTGTTCGGACCGCGCTCGGCCAGCAACGCCTGCGCTTGGACCGACGTCAATCCGATTAGGGTCACTTCTGACTCCAGGTCAGACCCGATACAGACGTTCTGCGGGGGGTCGTCATCCACAACGATCACGTCCCCAGCGTTCCCTGACCACCAACGCTCACGGGGCGCTCCGAGGTTTCCAACCAGTCCCGACCGTCAATCCGTTGGTTGAGGGCCCCCTAGCTCCTCAAGGCTGGCCAAGGCGATCCGCGTGCTCGTCTCATCCTTGGACAAGGGCCGCATGTGGTCCCATCCCTCGATCACCAACGTCGGACTCTGGTCTTGGCCGCTGAACTCCTCCAGGAAATAACGGAGGGACTCACCCGTCGTGTGATCGACGAGAGGCACACGCGAGCTCAAATGCAGATGCACTGCCTGGGTGTCGTGCGGAAGCTGCCCCAGCTCCCGAATCACGTGGAACAGGTTGAAACACACCAGGGGACCATCCAAGTACAGGTGATAGGTGCCGTCATCGAATTCCCGTTCAGAGACCGGATTGCGGAAGAGACTGAGAAAGCGGACGGCAACACTCGGCTTGGCGGATTCCGTGCCGTTGCGCAGGGTGTGCCAAAGACCCACCAACCACAGGTTCAAGAGCAACTCCAAGACGATGCCAGCGGCGATGCCGATGAGCAGATCCGTCGTCAACGTTACGAACAATGTGACAGAGAAGATGACGAACTGCTCCGTGCCGACCCGCGCGACCCTGAACCACAGCGCGGGCTTACACAACTTGTAGCCGATGAAGACCAGGATGGCGGCCAGAACCGTCAGCGGGACCATGTCGATCAGGTCGCGACCCAGCAGCAGGAACGTCAGCAGGAAGCAGGCGTTATAGAAGTTGGCCCACTGGGTCCGGCCGCCTCCCAGGACATTCGCCGTGGTCTTGACCATGCCGGGGATGATGGTCAAGCCACCGAGCACGCTCGATGCGACGTTGGAAACGCCCATGGCCAGCAAGGTCCGGTCCGGGTTCGACCGACGGCGAAAGGGGTCAATTTTGTCCGCGGCCGCGATCGTCGCCAGGGACTCGGTCGCGTCGATCAAGACCAGGGTGACGACCAGGTAGGCGAGTGGAATCCACAGTGCGGCATGGGCGAACACGTCACCGAAATGGGGGAAGACAACCCCGTGCAGGAGCGAGCCGGGCACATTGATCAGGTAGTGCTTGTCCAGCTTCAGGATGAATGTGCTGACGAGCGTGCCGGCGAAGAACACCCAGACCGGAGGCGGCAGGACCTTCAGCATTCGCCCGGGCAGGACTGACAGCACGAACAGCGCCGCCAGGCACCCGACCCCCAGGGCGAACACCTGGGGGTGCATCGACTGGATATGGTGGGGCGCTTCGCCGAGGATCGCCCAGAATTCGTGGGCTTCGAACTTCACGCCCATAAACAGAGGGATCTGCTTGGCGATGATCATCAGGCCGATCGCGGCCAGCATGCCCTGGATGGCCGCGGCCGGGAAGATGGCGCTGAGGCGGGCCACTTTCAACTTGGCAAGGATCACTTGCAACACGCCCGCGATGGCGATGGCGACCAGAACTAGGGGGTATCCCACTGCGAGCAACTCGGACTTCGAGGCGCCTCCGCCCAGGCGGATGGCTCCCAGTGTGACCATGCCGGCGAATAGGGCCGGCGCCAGTCCCGCGGCCGGGCCGCTGATGGTCACATACGAGCCGCCCAAAAACGGTAGGACAAAACCGGCGATGATCGCCGACGTGATCCCGCAGATCGGCGGCGCACCCGAGGTGATCGCGATCCCCATCGAGAACGGCACCGAGATCATCGCCACCGCGAAACCCGAGCGAATGTCATAGCGCCAGTACCTGAGACCGGCCAGGCCATTGCGGGGCTTTTCGGTCGGAACGGTTAGGTTCTCCCGCGTGGCCGAGCCCCTCTCAACGGCCGCGTGAGAGCGTTGTACTGAACTTCTGCCAAAGGATTCGTGCAGCATTGATCAACTCCATGAGATGAGGGAAATACCGGGCGCGGAACGGACTATCGGGTGACAGTCGTCACGGCCGTATGCTCCTGTTCCCCGCGATCACCATGAAATCCGCGCTGCAAATGTGGACGCCGAATTGCCGGGCCGCCGCAACGATTAACCCCAAGCCGACCCGCGACCGCACCAGCGTGATACTCATCGCGCCTGTCGCGATGATCTTTGCCGCCCCGGCGATCTGCGCAACGAGGGATCGTCGACCGGGTGCAATCGCCTGCCTGGGCCCCTGCCGGTGCCCCGGAATGCGGTGCGGCCACGGCAGTCACGACCAGGGGTCCCGATACCCCGGGAATACACGAGTTGGCATGCGTCACTCCCACCTGTTGGCGCGTGGCCAACCCCGGGGTTACAAGCCATCAGCACCGTCCGGGTTGGATCATCCCGGACCTAGGCGCATGCAACGAGCGCAATTGCCGCATTTACAGCAGGTTATTGCCGCATTCACAGCAGACTGTAAGCTCCGAAGACAAAATTGACGTCCGAGACCATCGACCGGTTGAAACCTGTGCTAGGCGCCGAGATCTGGGCCGCCATTTAGCGGCGGCGGTCGCAGTGGACTACGCGACATACTCGGGCAACGCGATGTCGTCGCGGAATTCGCGCCGGATGACCCAGTCGGCCAGCTGCGGAATGTTGAGCAGTTTGGAGGCCTGGTTGCGGGTCCACAGGCCGAGCACGGTCTTTGGCGCGAACATTGTGGCGAATCCGCGGGCTGACCGCTGCCTGGCCTCAACGATCGGACGCAGCTGGCGTTCATAGCGGTGAAACGCGTCCTGGTAGTTGGCTCCTGCGCGATTGAGTTCGCCCGCCAGTATGTAGGCCTGTACCATCGCCAGACCCGCGCCCTCACCCGCCAGCAAAGAGACCGCAGCTGCGGCGTCACCGATGAGCGCTACTCGCCCGTGCGACCAGTGGTCCATGACGATTTGACTCGCGCGGTCGAAGTACACATCGGAGGTCCCGTCGAGTTTTCGCAGGATCTCCGGGCATTCCCAGCCGGCGTTGTCGAAGACTTGATGCAGGGTGGTCTTGGCCCGCGACACGTTGTGGGGATCGGGCCCGCTCATGTGCTCGGTGGTGAAAACAAAAAGAAACAGCGTCTTTCTGCCGCGCATCGCGAATCGTGCGATCATGCGCCCGGGGGTGGTGTAGGCGAGGTAGACGAGTTCATCACGCGGCTGATAGCCCTCGGCTTCGAATGCCGCGACTCGGTAGCCGAGATCGGTCTCAAATTGAGATTCCGGGCCGAACACCAAATCCCGCACCGGCGAATGGATGCCCCCTGCACCGACGAGCAGGTCGAATTGTCGTGACCGGCCGCGCTCGAATGTGACCCGCACGCCCGAGTCATGTTGCGTGATCGCCGAAACGCTTTCACCGAACAGGGTTTCGACATGGTCGTCGATGGAACGGTAGATCATGGTCGCCAGATCGCCACGGGCCACAGTGACCAACCGGCCGTCGAGGTTCCGCCGAAACACCTCAGCCGAAAAGCCCCCCACCCGTTGCGAATTCTGGTCCACCAGTCGCAGCTCCTGTATCACGTACCCGGTGGCGTGCAATTCTGCGGTAAGTCCCATCCGTTCGGCGACGGCATACCCGCCGCCCCAAAAGTCCACGACATAGCCACCTGTGCGGAGCCGCGGCGCCTTTTCGATCAGTGTCGGCTCGTGGCCGTAGCGCCACAGCCAGTACGCAAGCGTTGGGCCGGCGATGCCAGCACCGACAATGGCGACCTTTATGCACGCACCTCTCCAGCGGATGGAGTCGGGGTTACTATAGCACTATGCAATAGTTGCACTAGGAAGCGAAGGCTCGATGCTCGGGTAACCGGCGCAGCGCGTCGATCTCCCCGTCGACGCTGGAACGGGGGCCGTTGTGGCGAAGAAACTTACGGGCATGCCACCCGGCATTCAGGCGCTGGAGGCCGTCGGGACGGTGACGGCAGCAGATTACCAGCGGGTCTTTGCACCGCTGGTCGATCAAGCGCGACGAACAGGAAGTCGGATGCAGCTGCTCTACCAGTTCGGCCCGGGCTTCCAGCGCATCACGGCCGGTGCCCTGTGGGCAGACACGCGACTTGGGTTGGGCTACTTGCGATTGCTCGATGGCTGCGCTGTCGTGAGTGGCATTGGCCCGATTCGGGCACCAACCCGCGCCATCGGTACCTGGATGCCATTCCCAGTACAGGTGTACGACAACGACGACCGCAATGACGCCGTCGCATGGCTGACCTCGCTACGGGAAGCCGCTGACGTGTCCGCCCACGACATGGCCAAGGCCTACATCGGTGGAGTGGGCGCTGCCCTGGTGAGCCTCGGCGAGCTTGTCATCTCCAAAGATGTCCCGGCATAGAGCTCGTTGATCGCGGCCTTCGGCCACGACTCCACGACGTCGTCACCGAATAGCGCCGTCAAACCGCAGCAATACGCGAGTCCAATCGGTCGAATTCACCGGCAACGACTCGTCCAGTGCCGAACCCACAGGAAGCCTCGACGCGATGTCGCCCGAACCTCGGCTGAAGCACCAAACGAGAGCTATGCCTGGCGTTTTCACCGAAATAGTGCGGCCTGGCAGATTTCCCGTATCGGCTGCGACCCCGGCGACCGGTTCACCCGATCGCCGCCGCGAGACGATTTGCCGACGCATGGAGCGGCGGACATTGAGTTCAACGGCTTTCTCAGCGATGCCCTTGGACGCTGGCGCTCCCACGTTGAGGAGGTCGAGTTGGAATGCATCCGCGGCCGGCCGCGCGTAGGGGTCGACATAGCAACAGTGTTGGAGAGTGACCGGTGATCACCAAACTGGTGGCCAGCGCCGCCATCACGGTTGCGGCTGCGGTGGGGGTATCAGCGCCAGCCTGCGCTGACCCTAGCGCGTTCAGTGTCCTTAGCTGCAGTTGCCCGCAGATGCTACCGAAGGGCGGTCCTGCTGTCACCGAGCAGATAAATCGTGGAATCCAGGACGGTTTGACGGATCTGCGAGGCATCCCAGGCCGGCAGTAACCAGCCTGCGGCGCCCCATCCTCCTAGTCCAAGATTGCGATCACGCTGACGATAATTATTGCGTTAGGCAATAGTTGCTGTAGTATCTGATGGGTGCCCGCAATATCGTCGATTGCCTTACGTCAGATTGCGGTGGCCTTCAACGACGTGCCATCCGGCGCGGAAATGAGGGGATCGTGAAGAACGTGCAGTCACCGGAATGATTAGCCGTGGCTCGAATGGCTTTCCGCACTGTGGTTTGCCCCACTCAGTGGTTGCTCGTTGTTCGGAGTAGTCATTGTTTGAGGCACTTGGTGTTTGGGGCTACCCATTGTTTGGCGCGCCTTCGAAAGCAGGAACTTTCCCACGCGGACGGGGTTTGGAGATGACAGTTGCACGTACGCGGTCACACAGGCGGGTCTTATCGGCGTTGGCTGGCGGCATCGCACTGGGAGGCGCGATGTTCGGTCATGCCGTCCTGTCAGCACCGCCGGCGTCGGCAGCCTGCACTATGAGCAACGCAGATGATCAATACGTCCACCTGCTGGCTATGAACAGCATGGTTCACACGGCCGATTTCGACGATTGCAATATGATCGCCGAGGGGCGGTGGTTCGCCGATCAGGTCCGCACATCAGCCGATCCGTACAGAACCGCCAAAAACCTCGTGAAAATGGTGACCGACACGACGCCGATGAACTCGAAACAGGCTGAGTGGGAGGTGGAGTCCGCGATTTATGTCTACGCCCCGCAGGTAATCCCCAAGATCAAGGATGAAGCCGCCCAAGTCGCCGCATGACTCTCACAGAGGACGGGCTGTCACTTGCGGGCGGTGGCGATAAGGAGCTGGCAGGGAACGCCCCAGGACTCGATGACGACGTTCTCATCAACATTCCAGCTGTCCGAATCGAAGAGGCGTCGCAGGTCTATGGGCCGGCATCCGCCCACGAGTCGAGGGGCGACTCGCGAAATTCCGTGCCAGCCGCGCGATATCAGTCGTGCCAGAGTCGACTGTCCATGTGTGAGGCTGGTCAGACAGGCCAGGCCGCCGGGGATGAGAACACGGTGGGCCTCATCGATGACCTGTGCGGCGTAGTCGTGTTGAAGAAGATCAAAGACGTAGGCAGCGATGAACCTGTCGGCCGAGCGGTCAGCCGCCGGCAGCGGCAGCGTGCCGTCGGTGTGAAGGACCGTAGCCCGATCGGCGAAGGCGGTGAGGCGTCGACGGGCGAGCTCGACCATCCGCGTGCTGACATCCACACCAAGGTAGGTGCACGTTGGCGCAAGGTGGTCGCTGAGCAGGCGCTGGGCCAAGCTGCCGGTCCCGGGGCCTAACTCGAAGACCGAAGTCGCGGTCTCAAAACGGCCGGTGGCGATGAGCCGGTCAAGCGCGGGTCGTTCAAATGCGTTTTGGGTGTCTTGGAACCGGCCGATCCTGTCATAGACATGCGCCGCGATGTGCGGCGAAAGCCCGCCGCCGTCACGATTCACCGACTTGCCGTCCACTAATTCACCTGGTAATCGGGTTTCGCAGGTTCACGGGATCGGCGGTGGTCGAGCCAATAGTAGGCAGCGAGTTTGATCCGGTCATTGAATAGGAACCACACCACCGCGTAGGCCCACACGAGGCCTGCCCACCGCCATCCCAGCGGGGTCATCGCCACCCCGTAGACGGAGATTAGGGTGGCGATCGTTTGCGCTGTGATGACGGCGCCCAGCAGCAGTGGCGCGGGTGCGGGCCGTGACCAGAAGGGGCCGCGGGTGCGGGTGAGGAAGATGGTCAGCTGACCGGCCACCGACAACTTGAGGTAGATCAGCGTGCGGATCATGTCGTGGCTGAGACCAAAGACCTTGTCGGCGAGGAAGAAAAGCACGAAGGTCGCAACGACACCAATTACCCCCAGCACGGTGGCGATGGTCAGCACCACGCGCATGTCCCACTTGACGGGCTTGGGTGAGCCACGTACGTGGTCGTATGCGATCGACAAGATCGCGCCGTCGTTGAGCAGCGCCAGAAACACGATCATCACGGCAGTGACCGGGAAGAAATTCATGAACACGATCGCCAGGGTGATCAGCAGCAGCACCCGGATGGTTTCGGCGATGCGGTAGGTGGCATAACTGGTCAGGCGGGCAAAGATTTCGCGGGCCTGCCCGATCGCGGCCACGATGACCGACAATCCCGGTGCCAGCAGGACGACGTCGGCCGCGGCCCGGGCCGCATCAGTGGCTCCGGCCACCGCGATGCCGGCGTCAGCCTGTTTGAGCGCGGGAGCGTCGTTGACGCCGTCACCGGTCATGCCGACGATGTGCCCGCGGGCCTGCAACAGCTTCACGATGCGGTATTTGTGTTCGGGAAAGACTTGCGCGAAACCGTCGGTGGCTTCCACCCGGGCGCCCAAATCGTCGTCGCCAGCCGCGATGTCAAGGGTGGCGGCATCCAGGATCTGCTCACCCAGGCCGACCTGACGGGCGATCTCGCGGCCGATGGCGACCTGGTCACCGGTGACCATCTTGACCTCGATGCCGAGTTCCTTGGCCGCGCTGATGGTAGCCGCGGAGTCCTCGCGCGGCGGGTCGGCCAACCCCAGCACGCCCATCAGCCGCCAGGCACCGTCGCCGTCCGTCCTGGCCACACCGAGGGATCGGTACCCGTGGATAGCGAAGCGGTCGACCACGTCAACGACCTGGGTGGTGGCGCCATCACCGTCACACAGGGCGGCGATGACCTGGGGTGCGCCCTTGCTGACCCGAAACGTCTGACCGTCCGAGTCGCGCACCAGCGCTTCGGTGCGTTTGCTGACAGGGTCGAAAGGGATGAACTGGTCCACCGACGCCGCGGGTTGTTGACCTGCGGCGGCCAGCACCGCTAGATCGATGAGGTCGTTGTCTTCGGCGCGCGAGGCCAACGCGGCAACCATCAGCAGCTCGTCATCGGAGATACCGTGGACGGCCCAGCGGGCGGCGACTGCCAGGCGGTTCTGGGTCAGAGTGCCCGTCTTGTCCGAGCACAATAGATCGATGCCGCCGAGTTCCTCGACCGCGGGCAGGTGGCTGACCACGGCCTGCTGACGCGCTAGCTGGCGTGCACCGATGGCCATGGTCACCGACAAGACCGCGGGCAGCGCCACCGGGATCGAGGCGATCGTGACCACCAGTGCGAACTCGAGGGTCTGCAGCACGGGGTTGCCCCGGACCAGCGAGACCACGACCGTCAACGTCACCAAGGCGACCGCGATGACGATCAGGTAGTTGGCGATGCGCAGCACGGCGCGCTGAAAGTGGCTCACGGTGCCCGCGGTCTCCACCAGCGCGGTGGTCTTGCCCATATAGGACGATGCCCCGGTGGCACACACCAGCGCGTCAGCCTCCCCGCGCACCAGCACCGACCCCGAATACAAACTCTCGCCCTGTCCGCGGCTGACCGCGAGCGATTCGCCGGTCATCGCCGACTGATCCACTTCCAGCGTGACGTCGTCGAGCACCCGCAGATCGGCCGGCGCCACATCACCGAGCCGCACCCGTACCACATCGCCGGGCACCAGCTCGCGCACCGCCACCGTTACCCACGCGCCGTCGCGCAACACCCGCGCCGAGGACGCCAGCCGTTGCTTGAGCGCGGCAATCGCGTTGGCCGCCTGGTGTTCCTCAGCGTAGGCGACCAGTCCGTTCATCGCCAACAGCACCCCGATGATCAGCGCGTCGGTCCAATGCCGGGCAGCCAGGGACAGCAGCAGTGCGACCTCGATCATCCACGGGATCGGCGCCCAGAAGTAGCCTAGAAAGACCAGTATCGGGTTGTGATGCTGCTCGGCGATCTCGTTGGGCCCGTAGCGCTCTAGCCGCGATCGCGCCTGTGCCGACGTCAATCCCTGTGCCGAGCTGTCCAGCTCAGTCAACGCCTGCGGCAGCGGCATGCTCGCCAATTCGTCATTCGTCTGCACCGCTATCTCCTTCGGCTTCGGCTTACCGCGAGTCAGCTTCTGTCGTGCGTGCAGAACCAGGCGAGCCGAGGAGACTTGCGTGGTGCTGGCAGCAACCAGTCCCGGGTGCGCGAAAGCGGTTCGAGGCCATGGCTATTGCCGCGACCTGATCGCTGAAGTCGTCGCAACGGTCCCGGCGGCATACCCGGCGGCATAGCGGTGGGACCTTAAACTTCGGCCCGGGGGACGAACCGGACGAAGGGCAACTGTTGTGCGACGGCGCGGAAGTCTGCGTCTGATCCGTCGACGGAGAATCCCAGTACGCGGGGCAGCACGTACTTGGCCACAGTGCGATGCCGTGACCCGTAGCGGACAAAGACTTGTGCTCCCTCCTCCTTGTCCAGCGGTATGGCCGTCACGGGTATCGTCCGCGTCCCCACCTGGATGCTGACCTCGGGGGTGTGCAGGATGTTGCGGTACCACGCGGCAGTAGGTCCCCACCCCGAGGCGACGACATAGGTGTCGCCGTCGTGCTCGGCAACCTCGAGGACGGTCTGTCGGGGCTTGCCGGAGACGCGGCCGACGTGGTTGAGCAGGAGCAGGCGGCTGCCGAACAGCCACCCGAGCCTGAGCCGATAAAGGTGGATCGGCATCCGGAACAGGAGCCGGGTTAATCCGGCCGGTGGCTGAATGTTCTTGACAACCTTCATGATTGGTGACCTCCTTCTTGTGGCCGGGCGGGCTGCCCGCTCAGCGACTCGACTGAAACTGGGTGCGTTGGTTATCGGGCGACGCCTGTCGATCAGGGGTGTGCGCAGCCGGCGTTGCGGAGACCGTCCGGGTGGGTGAGACCAATTCGGGCTTGAGTCCTGGCAACGGAACCCGGGGCACTCCCGGGGTGCCCAGCCGCCCGGCCAGCCACGGCAAGGCGTCGGCGAACGCTTGGGCCGCAAACGGCCAGTCGTGTCTGCCGGGTTGAGTAACGACGGCGCATCGGATGCCGTGTGCGCTGCCGACCGTACACAGCGAGTTGGCGGCGAAGTCTTGGCCTTCAGGATTGGCGACGGGGTCGTGGGCGCCGACCGCAACCGCGCCGATCTCGGCCGCCGTGATGGAGCGGGCGTGGGGGGCGCCGGGGATGTCGAACCAGCCATATACCCCGCTGTAGCGTTGGTGACGGGCGATGACGGTGGTCGGGTCGAACGCGGCGTAGGAGTTGGCGTTGCCGCCAAACAGCGTGGCAATGGTGTGCGACCTGGTTCCCAGATTGGGGCCAGCGTCGCCCGCAATGTCGACAAAAGCGCTAAAGATATCCGGGTGCATCACCGTCAGGTCGACAGCGCAGGTGCCGCCCATCGAGAAGCCGACAATGCCCCAGTTGGCCCGCTCAGCGCTGACCGAGAAGTTGGAGATCATGTAGGGCACCACATCTTGGGTCAGATGGTCGGCGGCGTCGCCGCGGGGGCCGTTGACGCATTCGGTGTCGTTGTTGAATGCCCCGGTGGCGTCGACAAACACCAGCACCGGAGCGTAGCCGTGGTGCGCGGAGGCGAACGCGTCGACGGTGCGTATCGCCTGGCCGGCGCGCAGCCAGTCGGCGGGGGTGTTGAAGTCAGCGCCGATCATCATCACGCCCGGCAACCGGGGAGGGGGTCTGCTGGCGAACCAGGCCGGCGGCAAATACACCAGTTCGCCGCGGTGGGGGAACTTCGACGCATCGGCGGGGATGCGCACTGGCAAGACCACCCCGTTGGCCAACCGCACACCCGTCAGCTGCCGCGCGGTCACTGCGGCGCGATCGGTCTGGTCGGGCAGTGGGCCGGCGGTCAGCTGATTCCAGGCGGCATACACCGTGGGCAGATAGCCAACCCACACGTTGACCGCGAGCAAAACGCAGAGCACACACAACAGCACCGCAGCCACCGCCGTGCCGCGCCGCCACCACCGCGTGCCGCGCCAGCCCAACACCACCACCCCCGCCGCGAGCCCGGCCGCAGCGATCCAGACCCATAACAGCGGCGGCGCCGGATCACCGGCCACCCCCAAAAAGCCGAGATACCAGTGCGCCCACCCCGCCAGCACCACCCCGCCGGCCACCATCACCGGCAGCCACAGCAGCCGCCAGCGCGGTGAGCGCCAGCCGATCGCGCACACCAGCACCACCGCGGTGACCACCTGCACCGCCACCGGTAACCACCCATGGATCAGCGACAGCTGCGAAATATCGGCATACACGAGCCGACCTACAAGCCGGTGTCGAGGTAAGCGTGAGGCTCGTCCCCCGCGGTGGTAAACGCGGTCAACGCGCGCACCAGCCCGCGCCGTTCCCGCAACGGCATCTTATCCACGATGCGAGCGATCTCACGGCGCCGATGCGCGGTCACCTGCTGCACAACCTCACTCCCGTGTGCGGTCAGCTCGGCCACCAGCTCACGGCGGGAGTCGGGGTGTGGACGGCGGTCGATCAGCCCGGCGCTCGTGAGCCGGTCGACCATCCGACCGGTGGGGGACGGCCCCACACCCAGCCAACCGGCCAGCGTGGCCAGATTGACCCGACCCCGACTGGACAAGATCACCAACGTCCGGAACTGCGGAATGGTGATCGTCTCATCGACCAACGCAATCGACCGAGCCGAGACAGCCACCAGTAACCGCGACGCGGTCAACAGTGCGTCAGTGATCGCATCCACCGACTCCCCGGCCGCCGCCGCGTTGTCAACGGTCATCGTGTCCTTACCTTTCTTGCAGGGTGTTCGTGGCCGATGGCCTTAGGCTTCGAGTTGCCCAGGGACGTCGGGTATGGCTTTCATTTTGTTGCCGTCGGTGATGGCCGAAGGAGATTGGCCGCCTGGGGTCCCGCGATGACTCGACCGCTAATTGAGAGATGCGATTTGATCGCTGTGTAAGGACACGCCGGCGTGGTCGTCTGCTGGGTTGATGGCACCTATGACGAGGACGGAGGTGGTTGTGGCGCAACAACTGTGGGCCGGTGTCGACGCCGGAAAATCTGAGCATCACTGCGTGGTCATCGATGCTGACGGAAACCGACTTCTGTCCCAACGTGTCCTCAACGATGAGACAGCGCTGCTGGAATTGATCACGTCGGTGACCACGCTTGCAGATGGGGGCGAGATCACCTGGGCGATCGACCTCAACGGTGGTGGGGCCGCGTTGTTGATCTGCCTGCTGATGACCGCTGAGCAGCGGCTGCTCTACATTCCCGGCCGCACGGTCTATCACGCGTCGGGCAGCTACCGCGGCGAGGGTAAGACCGACGCCAAGGACGCTGCGATCATCGCCGATCAGGCCCGGATGCGCCGCGACCTGCAACCGCTGCGCACCGGTGATGACATCGCGGTAGAACTGCGCATCCTCACCAGCCGACGCACCGATTTGGTGGCCGATCGCACCCGAGCGATCAATCGGCTGCGCGCCCAGCTGCTGGAGTACTTTCCCGCCCTGGAACGCGCCTTTGACTACAGCAAGAGTCGGTCCGCGCTGATCCTTCTCACCGGCTACCAAACCCCTGATGGACTGCGCCGCGCCGGCGCTGCTCGGCTGACGGACTGGCTGCGCAAACGTAAGGCCCGCAATACCGATGCCATCGTGGCCAAAGCCCTTGCGGCCGCCAACACCCAGCACACCATCGTGCCTGGACAACACCTGGCAGCCACCGTGGTGGCTCGCCTGGCTAAGGAGGTGATTGCCCTCGACATCGAAATCAGCGACACCGAGACGATGATCGAGGAGCGATTTCGCCGCCACCGCCACGCCGAAATCATCTTGAGCATGCCCGGATTCGGCATCATCCTCGGCGCTGAGTTCATCGCCGCCACCGGCGGCGACCTCAGCGTCTTCAATTCGGTAGATCGCCTCGCCGGCGTCTCCGGGCTGGCACCGGTACCCCGCGACTCCGGACGCATCAACGGCAACCTCAAACGCCCTCGACGCTACGATCGCCGACTCTTGCGCAGCTGCTACCTGTCGGCCCAAATCGCCATCCGCACCGACCCCGCCTCGCGCACCTACTACGACCGTAAACGCGCCGAAGGAAAAACCCACACCCAAGCTGTGCTCGCTCTGGCCCGCCGCCGCCTCAACGTGCTGTGGGCAATGCTGCGCGACCGCAAGCCATATCAATCCACCGCAACTACTCCTGCGGCGGCTTGACAACTTCATTGAGAATCTCCTTCTCGCGAGCCGATAGCGCGGCCCGACACACCGTATCTGCCGACTCCAATAACATATCTTACTGCAAGTATTGCCTACTGCTACTGTGGCGCCAGTAATAGTCGACCCGTCGAGAAAGACCGCGACTGCGGTGTTATGCGTGCGGGAAAGCAGAGCCAGGGTGGACAGCAGGTCGAGCTGATCGCAATGCTGCAATGTGATTGGCCCGCATTGTAAGTCGACCCCTTGAATGACGGCGGTGTTCAGTTTGTTGGGTCCGCTGGATCGTCTCGACGGTGAAGTGGCACCGTGCTGCGGCGTCAGGGTTCGGTTTTTCGGTGGTGGGGGTGTGCTCGATATTCCGGGGATTGTTTGCCCCGCATGGGAAAACGTCGGGCCGTGCCGTAGGCGATGAGGTATAGCAGCGCGAAGCTTCCTGCGGTGATGAGTGATGCGATGGCGAGCTGGAGGTGTTGGCCGCGGGCTATTGGGTAGTCCCAGCTGGCGTCGCAGTAGCCGGTGATGATTGTCAGCAGGGCAAGAAAGCCCGCTCCTCCCGCCGCGGGTGCGGCCTTGCCGTCGCCGAACAGGAAGGCGCCCACGTTGACGGCGGCGATGCCCGTGATCACGACGAGCGCCCACCAGACCGTGACGTGGCTGAGCGTCCCGTTATCGGAGTCGGGAGCGGAATCGATCAGTGGGTCGGCCAGCTGGGCGGGCGCGTCGTGCTGGTGGGGCGCACTGTCGTCCATGGTGGGCGAGTCCTCGGGGTCGGGCTGTCGGTCACCTATGGTGAACGCATAGATTTTCCCGCCGATCTTGATGTAGGGCGTGGATAAATAGGCGATGAGCGTCATCGTGGCGAACAGCATGACCGCAATCCCTACCGCGTTTTTCAGGTTCGGGTAAACCATCAAGACACCGGCGAAGGCTGCGAGGCCCGCACCGGCCCAGTAGAGGTGTCGCTGTGTGCTACGGCTGAGGCTGAAGAAGCCAAGCGTGAGGCCCGCAACAAAACACAAGATGATGACGCCAAGAAAAAGGTGCTGCACGTTATTTGCCTAACGCCCATATCATTGCCTCGTCGTCGCCGAATGCGCCCGCGATTGCGCCGAGGAATCCGGCAATCAGGCTGCGTTCAGGTCCAACGAATGATCCCCACAGCGCGCCGGCGGCCGCGCCTCGGGCGATGCCTCCCAGGGTGCGGCGGCCGAATTGTGCGGCGGCCGGACCGACGGGTGCTCGGTGGGCGACATCGCGGCTGGTGATGACCGCGTCTAACCCGACGCCGGCAATGGTGAGCGTCCGCCCGAACGCCTCGAGGGCCGTGGCGTTGGATTCCGACCATATCGGGACGTCTCCCCAATGTCGGCCGCCCGGCAGGGCAGCTCCGTGAGATTCGGCGCCGCCCCCCTGGGCGCCGCCATAGCCGGGCGGCGCGTAACCATTCACACCCGCGACATCGCTTTCTGCGCAATACCTTTCTGCTGTTCGGAACGCGTTGAAGCCGGCCAGCGTAGGTATCTTGTCCAGGTCGATGCTCGTACGGGTCTCCTACAGAGGGGTAGGGCTCTTCTGCGACGTCGTCGTCGCAGCCCGATCACCCTTTGTAGCCATAGTAGTACTAGGAAATAGTGTCCCTGCTATAGCAGATGCCTGCTAGACTGCTGGATGGAAGCTGTGAGAATCCTATTGACTTAGCTGCTCAACAAGGCAGGCAAAGGACCGAACACGAAGTCGGACACTGGAATGACGGGCACCCAAAGCGCGGCGGCGACCGAGGAGTCGGTGGACGTGATCACCGACGCACTGCTGACCGCATCGCGGTTGCTGGTGGCCATCTCGGCTCACTCGATCGCGCTGGTCGACGAGACCATCACCATTCCGCAGTTCCGGGTCCTGGTAATCCTGTCGGATCGGGGTCCGGTCAACCTCGCCACGCTGGCCGCTCTGTTGGGCGTGCAACCGTCGGCCGCTGGTCGGATGGTGGATCGACTCGTCAGCGCAGGGCTGATCGACCGCCAACCGCACCCCAGCTCACGCCGCGAGCTGCTGGCCGCGTTGACTTCACGCGGACGTCAGGTCGTACGGAAGGTGACCTCGCACCGGCGCGCTGATATCGCTCGCATCGTCGAAAGAATGCCGCCGTCAGAACACCAGGGGTTGGTGCGCGCCCTTACCGCGTTTGCCGCCGCCGGGGGAGAGCCGGCCCCCTGGCTGGACGTGGTCTCGTAGCTCATCCAGTCCTTCAATGCGCGATCGCGGTACCCCGTTCGCGGTCGTGCGGTGGGTCGCCCAGCGATTGGTCGTGATGAGGTCCAAGACCCCATCACCAACGCCAGCGCTGAAACGTAACGATCACGAAAAGGCCACCCAGTAAAACGATTGCAACCGGCCCGCCCACGGATCACCGAAGGCGGGCGTGTTCGTGCCCTGACAAGGCTCCTAGACGGCTGTACCATGACATTAGAAACAATTGCCCTGGTGAAGGGAAACCATATGACTGCCGACATCCCGCTCCCAGCTGGCGCGATCACCGCCGATGATTGGCACATCGGCGGCCGCCGCAACATCACCCGCACATTCCACGGCACGAAGCGCGGCAGGTTCGAAATCTTAGGAGAGCAAGAGTATTTCGGCGGCATCGTGCGCAGTCGGCACGCGACAGTCGACGTTGACGTTGCCGACATGTTCGACTCGGCTGCATTGCGGCGGTTAGCGGCGAACGCACTGGCGACCGCCGACGAGCTGGAAGCAGTTGAGCGACGAGGTCACCCAATCGTGCATAGCGCGGGGTGATGAGCTCGACGAGCCGCGTGCCGGCGGGCGTGGAGTCATCGCGATGGCTGTCCTGGCAATGCTGGCGCTGGCGATAGCGGCCGTGGCCGCCGCGGTGGTGATATTCATGTCATCCAGGCCCCGAGCGGGCCATTATTCGATCCGCCCCGCATCTGTTGAGCAGTTGCCACCGATGGCGACGACGCCACCACCGCCGCCGCGGCCGCTACCAGCAGGCGCTAATCAGTTCGTTGCGGCGCTCATCAACCACGGCACGGACGTCGCGGACAGTAATGTTGCGGTCCACAACGCCCACGGGGTTTGCGATTTCCTGGGCAATGGGTTCACGCTGGGCGAGGTTGCCCGCGCGGTACGGCCGAAGCTGCGTTACACGGCCGCGCAGGCGGCGACATTCGTGGATCTGTCAATCGACTACTACTGCCCTGAGTACCGGGCGTAGGCATGGAAACTGGGCGCTCGTCGAGCCACGGCTAGGTACGCCAGACTTATTGGCTTGTGTCACGGTTCGTCTCCCCGAACGGCAGTCGGGTGGAACGATCTCTTCATGCGAGACTGCCAGGCTGCCCAGGCGGTGGAGTTGGTCCGCGCGTTGCGGGATCAACTGCACTCCATGACCACCCGTTTAGCCCGGCTGGAACGCCAAGATGTCACCGGCGGGAATGGCCGCGCGGTGCGGATGGAAGCCGCCGAGCTGCGCCGAGACATCAAAGAAGCACAGGCTCTCATCGATCAGCTACAGCGCCGCTACCATGTTGTGCTTCTGCTAGCTGCCCGCTACTCAGAGTAGGTCGAGCCGCGCCCGCTTGAAATCACGAGCAGGCTTGAGCGGATTGCGTCACACACTGCAGTGCCCGCGGTGCGATGTGCTCCAATGCCCTTACATGGCAACATTTCTCAGGCAGCCAGCCAACTCGCCAGCTGGCCTCACAATCGCGACACGTGCGGATCAATCGGCCCAAATCGTGTAGCGATCGCCGCGGCCGCTGCACGCTGCGGCGTATGCCGTGGGCGTCCCTGATAGGCGCGCGTCCCTAGGACGGCGCTGAATAACTCGTCCAATGCTGGGCGTGTCTGACGGCTGCGCCCTGTGTGGCGTGTGATGATGTTGTGGTGCAAGGGATTTCACGGTCGGATCGGGAGTTGTTGGACGCGCAGG
>Ga0335071_10002459_pt1 | contig 19834 bp, 21 predicted proteins | sample Lox_Sample_15_FD_206724 | JGI IMG/M metagenome (GOLD analysis project Ga0335071, IMG submission 206724) | Soil microbial communities from Loxahatchee National Wildlife Refuge, Florida, United States - Lox_Sample_1.5 | ecosystem: Environmental > Terrestrial > Soil > Wetlands | place: USA...
AACGCAGGAGGCCCCGGGGACGGGGAGTCCTCCGGGGCCTCGACCCAGTGCCGCGACCCTCGCGGCGGAACGCAGCGTACACCGGGGCGTCTTACAGAGGCGTGACCGGATCTCGCGCACCGCGGGGGTCACGGCGCGCCCGTGGTGGTCGCGATCAGCCACTGCCCCTCGAGCCCCGCCGCCCGATGTGCGCCGATCTCTCGGACCTGCGGATCGCCGACGATCTCCACGAACACGCGGCGCGAGGGATACTCGACGATGGCGGCCGCATCGAAGGACACGTCGCTCTCGCCGATCACGAACGAGTCAACGCGGCCGACCCAGAGGAAGCGGCCGCCGCGCCCTTCGACGATGCGGCGCATCGCATCCGCGTAGCGGCGGTAGGCCTCGACACCCGTCTTGCCCTCGTGGGGTGCTTCGGCCCGCTCCCGGAAGCGCAGCAGGTTCAGCATCACGACCGGCGTGTCGGGCGGTCCGGCCAGCAGCGTCTGCACCTGCTCCGGGGTCGGGTAGAGATCGAGCCGCATCGATTCCTCCGGCGGGTCGGTACCCGCGCTCGTGAGCTCCTCAGGATCCGGTCGGCGCACTCGCGGCGAGCTCGTGCGCGAAGGCGATCGCCCGGCGGGTGGAGGCAATCAGCTCCGGCTCGCTCGCGAACACGGCGTCGAGGCCGATCTGCTCGAGCACGCCGGCGCGCTCGAGCGTCCCGTAGAGGCCCGGCCGCACACCCGAGAGCAGGAGCCTCCCGCGTCTCGCGCGCGCCTCGCGCGCGAGCTGCGCGAACACCTCCGCGCAGGTCGCGTCGAGGTTGTAGGCGTGCGTGAGGCGCAGCACGATGAACCGCGCGCCGCCGTCGAGCACGGAGCGCAGGCGGCGCTCCAGCGTCTCCGCCGCCGCGAAGAAGAGCTCCCCCTGCAGCGCGATCGCGATGATCTCCGGTGAGCGCTCGGGAAGCTCGGCCTTCCAGAGCAGCGTCCCGTCAGGCCCCTCCTCCATCAGCGCGAGCTTGAAGCCCTCCGCGCGGCGCAGCGCCTGGAAGATGGCGACGCCGATCCCGGCGAACAGCGCGTACTGCAGGTGCTCGAAGAGCATCGTGCCCGCGAAGGTCGTGAGCAGCACCGTGCGGTCGGCGACGGTGGTCTTGATCGTGGCGCGCAGCCGGCCCACGTTGACGAGCTTGAGGCCGATGTGGATCAGCGTCCCCGCCAGCGCCGTGATCGGCACGTAGTTCGCACCCGGCGCGAAGAGCAGCATGATCACGAGCACGAGGACGCCGGAGAAGATGCACGAGAGGCGAGTCGCGGCGCCGGCCTCGAAGTTCACCGCGCTGCGCGTGAACGAGCCCGACGACGCGAAGCCTCCGACCAGTCCCGCGCCGAGGTTGCACATGCCCTCGCCCACGAGCTGCCGGTTGGCGTCGAAGGCGTGACCGACGCGGGCGGCGAGCGCCTTGCCGATCGCGATGGCCTCGACCGCGCCGAGGAGACCGATCGCGATCGCGGGGCCCAGTAGCGCCTGGAGGTCGTGCAGGTCGGCGCGAGGCCGCACCAGTTCCGGGAGCGCCCGCCGAAGAGGCTCGATGTCGCGCACCAGCTTGAGCTTGCTGGCGCCGGCCTCGGGATCGCCCAGGCCGAGCGCCCACACCGCGAGGGTCACGATCAGGATGGCCAGGAACGGCGCCGGAACCCGCTGCCCGCGCTGCCGCTCGAGCCACTGGAGCCCGCGTACGATCCCAAAGGTCGCGGCCCCCGTCGCGAGCGAGACCCGATTGGTGTGCCCCAGGCTCAGGATCGTCCGCGTGAGATCGAACACGACGTTTCCAGGCGGCTTCCAGCCCGCAACCGTCTGCACCATCGAGGACCTGTCGAGGCCGAGCAGCGCCGGGAGCTGGTTGGCCGCGATGTAGAGGCCGGCACCGGCGGTGAAGCCCGTCAGCACCGGCTCGGAGACGAAGCGCGTGAAGCTTCCGAGTCGGAGGAGCGCGGCGAGGAGCTGCATCGCGCCGATCAGGAAGGTGAGGAGCACGATCGCCCCGATCGCATCGCCGCGGCTCGCGAACGCGGCCGCGTTCGCGGCGAGCAGGACCGACATCGCATTGGTCGGGCCGTTCATCAGGAACTCGGAGCTCCCGAAGGCGGCGCCGAGGATCGACGCGGCCACCGCGCTCCAGATCCCTGCGGAGGGCGGCATGCCCGCGATCAGCGCGTAGGCCATCCCCTGCGGAATCGTGAAGAGGGCCACGGTGAGGGCGGCCACCCCGTCGCGCCGGGCGGCCGTCGCGTCGTAGCCGCGGAAGCTGCCGACCAGAGGAAGCCAGCGTTCGAGCGGAAGCGGCGCCGCCATCGGGACCGCTTCGTAGGCGGTTCGGGCGCGGCGCGCAACCCGCGGCCCCCGGCCTGCATGCCCGGTGCGCGATGCCTGCGCCGATGGCGACAGGCATACTGGAGCCCATGCTCGTCGCGGATTCGCGTCGCCGGTGACCGTCGTCGGATTCTCGGTCATCGTCTTCCTGGGCTCCACGGCAGCGGGCTTCCTCGGCGCCCTGAGTGGGCTCGGCGGCGGCGTGGTGGTGGTTCCGCTCCTCACCCTGCTGCTCGGCGTCGACATCCATTACGCCGCCGGCGCGGCGCTGATCTCGGTGATTGCCACCTCCTCGGGAGCAGCCGCGGCCTACGTGCGCGAGGGCTACAGCAACCTCCGGATCGGCATGTTGCTCGAGGTGGCCACCACGCTGGGCGCAGTCGGGGGCGCCACGCTGGCGACGCACGTCGGTGCCTCGGGGATCGCAATCGTGTTCGGGCTCGTGCTGCTCGGCTCGGCCGCGCTCTCGATGCGCCGCCACGTGGAGCGGCAAGGGCTGGGCCCGACCGACCGCCTCGCCACGCGCCTGCGCCTCGACGGCAGCTATCCCGGACCCGGCGGGCCCCAGCGGTATCGCGCCCGCCGCGTGCCGGCTGCCGCCTCGCTGATGGCACTGGCCGGCATCCTCTCCGGCCTGCTCGGCATCGGCTCGGGCGCCGTCAAGGTGCTCGCCCTCGACGCCGCGATGGGTCTCCCCTTCAAGGTGTCGACCACCACGAGCAACTTCATGATCGGCGTCACCGCCGCGGCGAGCGCGGGCGTCTACCTGCGCCGCGGCTACATCGACCCGGGCCTGGCGATGCCGGTGATGCTCGGCGTGCTGCTCGGCTCGCTGGCCGGCGCCCGCGCCCTCTCGCGGCTGACCAGCGGGGTGCTGCGCGCGGTCTTCGCGGTGCTCATCGCGGCCCTCGGCATCGAGATGATCGCGAGCGGCCTCGGCGGGAGGATCTAGCGATGCGCGCCCGCCGAACGGTGCTCGACGAGCACCGCGTCGAGCAGGCGATCGGCCTCCTGCTACGCACCGGCGTCCTGCTCGCCGCCGCGATCGTGTGTGCCGGCGCCGCACTCTACCTCGTGCGCCACGGCGGGGAGCGCATCGACTACCGCGTCTTCCGCGGAGAGCGCGCCGATCTGCGGAGCGTCCGCGGGATCTTCGCGGGGGCGCTCGCCCTGCAGGGCCGCGACGTGATCCAGCTCGGGCTGCTGGTGCTGCTCGCCACGCCCGTCGCGCGCGTGGTCTTCTCGGTGGGCGCGTTCGCGCTGCAGCGCGACTGGCTCTACGTCGGCGTGACGCTGGCGGTGCTCACGGTGCTGCTGTGGAGCCTCGCCGGCGGCGCGCTCTGACTCGTCCGCACACCCTACTGGAACCCGTCCTTGCCGTGGTGGGCGCGCCAGATCTGGCCCCAAACCTCGTGATTGTGGGGCCGCCGCGGCTCCTGCAGGACGGCGCTGGCGGGTGGGATCTCGCTCGGGTCGATCGGCTCGCAGCTCGCGCCGGTCGAGAGCGCGGAGGGGGGCAGCACCGGCGGCTCGAGGAAGGCGGGCTCGCCGTGCAGGTCGAGCGAGTCGAGCAGGTCGTCGGCGTTCGCATCGCGGAAGGTGAGCGCGGGCAGGTTCCACTTGGTCTCGATCAGCTTCAACACCGAGGTGTGATCGTGGACGACGTGGGAGACGTAGTTCCGGCGCGCGTAGGGGGACACGATCGCCGCCGGAACGCGGAAGCCGTAGCGATCGTACCCGCCCGGCTGATCGGGCGGAACCTGGATCTCGGGCGGAATGTCGTCGGGCGCGACCGCCCGCGGCGGCGGCACGTGGTCGTAGTAGCCGCCGTGCTCGTCGTAGAGCCAGATCAGGAGCGTCTTCGGCCACGCCGGCCCCTGCATGGCGGCGTTCACGACGCGCGCGACGAAGTCCTCGCCCACGTGGATGTCGCCGTTCTCCTCCGAGCCGATCGGATTGAGGAAGGGCGGATCGACGTAGCTGACCGACGGCAGCGTCCCCGCTGCGGCGGCCGTGAAGAAGCGGTCGATCGGCGCCCAGCCGTGGGCATGCGAGTGGAACACGGAGGGAAACAGGGCGAGCTGGGGGATGTCGGAGGCGTAATCGATCCAGGAGATCTGATGGTCGTCGAGCCGCGTGAAGATCGATCCGTTCGGCGGCTCCGGCCCCTTCAGGATCGCGTTCGGGTCGGTCGCGACGAGCCCCGCCGCGGTCCCGGCGAGCAGGAAGCGCCGATTCGGATACGTCTGGGCCAACACCGAGCAGAACCACCGATCGCAGACGGGGAAGGTGCTCGCGAGGCCGTAGTAGAACGGGAGGTCGTTGCGGTCCCAGTAGCCCATCGCGATGCCGCCGCTGGCGAGCACGAAGCCGTCGTTGCGGCCGTCGTCGTAGCTGATGTGACTCGCATTCCACGACTGGCTCGGCCCGTCGTCGTCGGGCTGACACGTCGCCGGCATGTGGAAGGCGCGAATCAGGTCCCCCTGCCCGTCCGGATTCGCGTTCAGCGGCCGCCCTCCGATCGAGACGAAGCCGTCCCCCCGATGCAGCATGCCGAGGTAGTTGTCGTAGGAGTGGTTCTCCATCATCACGACGATGATGTGCTCGATCTGCGGCAGCGTGTCGGTGCCCGCCGGAAGGTGCGGGTACGGCAGCGACCCCGGCTGGCGGAGCGGTCTCCGGCGGCGCCATCCGAACGCGCTCGCCGCGGCCGGGTCGAGCCCGAGCCGTGCTCCGAGAAGACCGAGACCCGCCGTTGCGCCGGCGCGCAGGAACCCGCGCCGCGAGGTCCTCCAACCCATCCGCCTTCTCCCCCGATCGCGCTTGCAATCGCCCGTTCAGGATCGCGTTCGGATCCGGTAAGGAAGTAGAATTCCTGAGCCTTGCGTGGTATGCCGGCGCCCGCCTTGCAATCCGATGAATGCGCAAATTGCAGGCTGATGAACGAACGCCGTTTGGTAAATCCGATCTCTCGAATTTCTTGGAAGCATGGTCGCGCAAGGGTGTACGCTGCGGCGCCGTGAACGATCTCTCGCTTCCCGCGTTCCAGCACGCGATCAAGGCGCTCCATGGAGCGCACTCGCACTTCGTGAGGCGGGTTCGCGTCGCGCACGACTTCGAGGACCTTCGCGTCTGGGACGGAGAGGTGCTCGTGTTCGCGCTGATCGATCACCCGCGTTCCGACGAGTGCTTCGTCTGGGAGCTCGACGGCGAAGTGACCGCGATCCTGCACGACGACGCGATCAAGACGGCGCAGGATGCCGTTCGCGAGGCGATCGAGATCCTCCACCTGGACGGGCCGGCGGTCGCCGAACGGCGCCGCTGAGCCGGCGTCGAACATTTCGCCTGCGCGCGGAGTCGCAGCAGGGATGGAGCGCGACCCCGTCGTGCGGCGGGATCGATATCGGCGGGACGGCGTGCCCTTCTCGATCGTCGTCCTGTCGCGCGAGGGGGCGTACCTCGCGAGGTGGCATTGCGTGCGCTGTGGCGAGGCCGGCGAGCGCACCCGGCCCTGCCGGAAGATCAACGAGGCGGTGCTCGAGGCGAGGAGCGCCCTCGCGAGCCACGTCTGCCCGAGGTGACACGCGGATGCGGCGCGGCCTGCGCCCCCTCCCCTCGCGCCTGCAGCCGATGCGCAACGAGGCCTCGGGGCCGGGCGGGCCGCCTCGGCTTGGCGAGCCGGCCGCGACGCGCGGCTCCAGAGCGGGCTTCGGCCGGCCGATCCTCTCGACGTGGGCGCCCATCGAACCACGGCTCGCCTCGTCCTCGCGACGGCGTCGCTCCTCCTCGCGCTGGCGTCGGGTTGCTTCCTGGACGAGATCGACAAGAGCAGCGCGAACGCGAGCCACATGGGAGATGCGAAGGCCCCGGCGAAGGGCGCGGCGGCGCCGGCTCAGCCCGCGGCCGACGCGTCCGACAAGCACCCCGACCCAGGGAAGCCCACGGCACCGATCGGCCCCGCGTGGTGGAAGACCGCTCGCACGCTCGGCTCGGACAAGGGCGACTCGACGATCGCGCAGTGCGACCTCCCCAAGGGCTCCGGCTTCATGAGCCGCGACGACTGCCTTCTCCGCGGGGGCCAGCCTCACTAGCCGGCTGGGAGGGTGGACCCGCCGGGAGCGGGTCGCTGCCCCCGGGGCGGTACGAGCTGAATGACGAGGGGATGGGTTCCATCGAAGCGCGTGGTGGGGGGTGGCTCATGGATCGGGGCATTTCGCGCAATCGGCAGATCGGATTCTCTGGGATCGTCGCGCTCGCCTTGATGGGAAGCGTGGCGACGGCGAGCGCCCAGCAGGCGCCGCCGAGCCCGCAAGGACCTCCCGAGACGCTCTCGGCGCCGCCGGGCGCGCTCGCGACGGAGCCGGCCGCACCGGAGGCGCCGCCCCCGGGCAGCCAGGGGCCGCCGGCGCGCCTGAGCTTCGCCGACGGGAACGTCTCGTTCTGGCGACCGGGTGCGCAGGACTGGGCGCCTGCCCTCGTGAACACGCCGATCGCCAGCGGTGACCAGCTCTACGCCGGCCCCGGGGCCAACCTCGAGATGCAGATCGCGCCGCGCGCGTTCCTGCGGGCCGGTGCCGAGACGCAGCTCGCCGTCGACTCGCAGGAGCCCGACTACATGCAGCTGCGCGTCACGCAGGGTCACCTGTCGCTCGACCTCCGCAGCCTGCCGGCGGCACACACGGTCGAGGTCGATACGCCGAACGCGGCCTTCACCGTCGAGCACTCGGGCTACTACCGGGTCGAGGTGAAGGACGACTCGACGACCTTCATCAGCCGCCGCGGCGGCCGCGCCAGTGTGACACCGGCGGGTGGTCAGGATGCGGAGATCGCGCCGAGCGAGGAGGTCGTCGTCTCCGGCAGCGACGCGCCCCAGGTCGCGAGCTACGTCGCCCCCGAACTCGACGCCTGGGACCACTGGAACTACGAGCGCACCGACGACCAGATCGACGCGGTGAGCTCCCGCTACGTGTCGGAAGGCGTCTACGGCGCCGACGACCTCGACCAGAACGGGAGCTGGCGCGTCGTGCCGAGCTACGGATCGGTGTGGATCCCGTCGGCCGTCCCGGCCGGCTGGGCACCCTACACCACCGGGCGCTGGATGATGGATCCGTTCTACGGCTGGACCTGGGTCGATGCCGCGCCGTGGGGCTGGGCGCCGTTCCACTACGGGCGCTGGGTGCACCTGCCGGGCTACTGGGCCTGGGCGCCGGGCCCCGTCGTCGCGCGGCCCTTCTACGCGCCGGCGCTGGTGGCGTTCTTCGCGGGTGGGAGCTCCGGGGTGAGCCTCAGCTTCGGGCTCGGAACGCCGTCGGTCGGATGGGTCGCGCTCGGATGGGGCGAGCCCGTGGTTCCGTGGTGGGGCCCGCGCGGCTTCGTCGGGCATCCGCGCTGGTTCGGCTGGGGGGGGCCCCGCGTCGTCATCAACCAGACCGTGGTCGTGAAGAACATCAACGTGTACCAGAATGTCCGCGTGGAGAACGCGCTCGTGACCGTGCGCGGCGACCGTTTCGGCCACGGTCTCGTGGAGCCGCTCCACGCCGCGAACCCCGGTGCCCACCTCGGGCCCGTCTTCGGTCCGCTCCCGGTGAAGGCCAACCCGGTGAGCCTGGTCGGGGGACCCGATCGCGGCGTTCGCCCGCCGCAGGCCCTGCTCGACCGCCGCGTCGTGGCGACCCGCGAGCCCGAGGTGCGGGAGCCGGTCGAGGTCCGCTCGGCCCGACAGCCCGGCGTCCGCACTCCGACGGTCGGCGCGCCGCAGCCGCAGATCGTCCCGGCGCCGCGACAGGCGACCTCGAACGCAGAGGCAGCGCTGCGCCGGCCGCCCTTCGGCCAGCAGGCGGGTCCGGAGCGCGCGCTCCCGCCGCCGGTCCCGCGCTTCGACGACGTGCGGCAGCGCGAGGCAGCGGTCGGCTCGGACGCCGGACGCGCCGTGCGACAGCCGGGCGTGTCGGCTCCGCAGGGTCCGGCGCCGAACGGGTTCCAGCCGGCGACACCGGGGCGAGGCAACGCCCAGCAGCCGCCGCCTATTCCTTCGGCCCGTCCGACCCGCCAGGCGCTCGAGACGCCGCCCGCCCGCGACGCGGGGCGCCTCGACACGCAGGCGGCCAGGCAGCCGCGTGCGCCGGTGGCGTCGCTTCCGAACGCGCGCGCGACCGGTGCGCCGCGCAACGTGCGCGAGCTCCCGGGCGAGCCCGCCAACCGCGTCTACCGCGGCCCGTCGCAGCCGCCGGCGCAGCTCGCACCCGCGCGCACCGGCGGCCCGTCGCGGACGGAGCCTGCGAGCCATCACGGGAAGACGGAGCCCCCCGCGCGTCCGGCGAATTGATCGGCGGCCATTGGCGGACGGCGGCGCGACGCGCAACCCTCGCGCGGCGCCCCGGAGGACCGCCATGCCGATCGAGCACCTGTCTGCCGTCGAATCCTCCGAGCGGGTGGCCGAGGCCCTCGCACGCGACGGCTGCGTCGTCGTCGACCGCCTCGTGGGGCGACGCGACCTCGAGCGCCTCCGCGAGGAGCTGGCGCCGCACATCGCCGCCACGGCCACCGGCCCCGACGATTTCAGCGGCCGGCGCACGCGGCGCACCGGCTCCCTGATCGCGCGCTCCGCGACGACGCGCGAGCTGGTCCAGCATCCCCTCGTCCTCGAATCGGTGCGGCGCGTGCTCGCGGGCGCCACCAACTTCCAGCTCCACCTGACGCAGGCGATCGCGATCGGCCCGGGCGAGCCCGCGCAGCCGATCCACCGCGACCAGTGGGCCTTCGATTTCTTCTCCTTCCCACAGGGCTACGAGGTGCAGTGCAACACGATCTGGGCGGTCACCGACTTCACCGCCGAGAACGGTGCGACGCGCGTGATCCCAGGCAGCCACCGCGCCGCCGATCGCCTGTCGTTCGCGGAGGCGGACACCGAGCCCGCTGAGATGGACGCCGGCTCCGTGCTCTTCTACACCGGCGCGATCTACCACGGCGGCGGCGCGAATCGCTCCGACGCCGTGCGGACGGGTCTCAACATCACCTACGCGCGCGCCTGGCTCCGGCAGGAGGAGAACCAGTACCTTTCGGTGCCGTTCGAGATCGCGCGTGACCTCCCGGAGCCGCTGCTGCGCCTCATGGGCTACGCGCGCGGCGCCTACGCGCTCGGCTACATCGGCGACCTGCGCGACCCGATCGAGGCGGTGCGGCCCGCCGCGGGCACCGTCGGGCTCGGCGACCTGGCGTCCGCGAGAGCGCGCGCGGGCGCCCCCGATCCGGGGGTGGCCCCGGCCGCGCGCCCGCCGGAGCAGAGCGCCTCGAGCGCCTGACCTCGAGCCCCGTGCCGCGGCGCTACTCGCCCTGGAACACCGGCTTGCGCTTCTCGAGGAAGGCGCGCGGACCCTCCACGGCATCCTTGGACGCCATCACGCTCATTCCGTAGCGCTGCTCGATCTCGAAGGCCGCCGGCTCGGCGAGCCCCTCGGTCTCGCGCAGCGTCGCGAGGATCGCCTTCACCGCGAGCGGGCCGTTCTCGGCGATGCGCGCGGCGATCGCGCGCGCCTTCGCGATCGCCTGGCCGTCGGGCACGACGTGGTTCACCAGGCCGAGCTCGTACGCGCGTTGGGCCGGGAGGTCCTCACCGGCGAGCAGCATCTCGGCGGCGACGGCGTACGGGATCTGGCGCCGCAGCCGGACCGCCGAGCCCGCCATCGGGAAGAGCCCGCGCTGCACCTCGGTCACGCCGAACTTCGCGCTCTCACCGGCCACGCGGATGTCGGTGCCCTGGAGGATCTCGGTGCCACCCGCCCGCGCGAAGCCCTCCGCCGCGAGGATCACCGGCTTGCCCGGACGGTAGGTCTTGAGCCACGCGCCGAAGATGACGTGCGGCTCCTTGCGGACGCGCTCGATCCACTCATTGTCGCTCGCGCCGGAGCGCAGCTTGCCGATCTCGCCGAGGTCCATGCCTGCGCAGAACGTGTCGCCGCGGCCCGTGAGGATCCCGACGCGCAGCGCCGGGTCGCGATCGAGCTCGACCCAGGCGTCGTAGAGCCGGCACATGACCTCGCAGTTGACGGCGTTCTTCTTTTCGGGCCGGTTCAGCGTCACGACCAGCAGCGGCCCTTCCTTCTCGACGATCACGGCGGGCGACGACACGGCACCTCCTCGGGTTCGGGCCGTGTTCTATCGCAGCCGGCGCCGCGAGTCGATGCGGAAGCCCGGCACGCGCGCGACGGCTGGCTAGGAAGAACGTCGTCGCGCGCGGGTGCGGGCGGCCTTGCGGGCCGACGCCGACCGCTGCGCATGGGTGCGCCGGGCAGCGCTGCGCCGCCCCTGACGCGCGAGCGCCTCGTGCGACGCCGAGTGATGCCCCTCGCGCTCGAGTGCGCTCTCGGTCGCGCGCGAGCGCGTGCGGGAGGGACGCCGACCCTTCTTCCGGCCTGTGGCGAGGTCGCGCTTCGCCCGCCGGCGCACGCTCGACCTCCCCTTTCGCGGGGGCGGCAGCTCGACGCCTGCGCGCCGCGCCTTCGACAGGCCGATTGCGATGGCCTGCTGGGGCGAGCGCGCGCCGTGCTTGCCCTCGCGGACGTGATGGATCTCCTCGCGGACGAACTCGCCGGCCTGCGTCGAGGCCGATTCGCCCTTGCGCTTGTCGTCCCTGACGCGCGCCAGCGTTCGCGGATCCGGCATCTTTACTCCTCCCGTTTCTTCAAACGATCACCGACATTGGGAATGGCCACAGCCGCAGCCGCTTCCGCCGTGGCCCGCCGGCTTCGCCTGCATGCCGCCCTTGCCTTGGGATTCGCACTGCGGGCTGCAATAGCCGGAGTGCTCGGCCTTCCCCTCGCACTTGCACGCGGGATGAGCGCACTTCTCGTTCTTCATAAGGTCTCCTTCTCGGGTTTCGATACGTCTCCGTCGAGACGACCTCTTCTCGAGCAAGACCCGTGCCGTTCGTCGGTCGGGAACGCGCTCAGCTCCCCAGCGCCGGAAGCTCGCGGTGCAGGAACCAGTCGTCGACGACGACGCGGCGCGCGAACCACGCCTGACCCAGCAGCCAGCGCGCGAGCGACGCCCTGGCGCGCATCGGCAGCAGCGCGGAGACCGCGGCGGCCGCACCGCTGGCCGCGCTGGCGAAGCGAGTGCGCACGGCGCGCTCGTAGGGGACGAGGCGGTCGCGCTCGTAGCGTCCTTCGGCGGCGAGCAGCGTGCGGGCGGCGAGCAGGCCCGACTCGACGGCAGGCCGGATGCCCTCGCCGCTGTGCGGATCGGCGAGGCCCGCGGCGTCACCGACCAGGAGCGCGCCGTCGGCGACGAGCGCGCGGCGCGGCTGATCGTAGACGCGATAGGCATGGCCGTGGAGGCGGCGCGGCATCCCGTGCGGCAACCGGCCGCGCGCCGCCAGCGATCGCAGGAACGCCTCGAGGTGTCCCGGGAAGGCGTCGGTGTCCTGACGTCCGAGACCCACGTTCACGAAGCGGCCCTTGCGGACGACCCAGCCGTAGCCCCGCAGATCGGCGCTGAAGAAGAGCTCCGGCAGCTCGGGAAGCACCGCGCACTCCTTCTCGCCGTCCTCGTCGAGCGGGAACTCGATTTCCTGCGCGGCGACGATCGGATCGCCGGCTCCGTCGCCCACGAGCCGCCGCGCCACGGGACAGAAGTGGCCCCCGGCGCCGACGATCACCGGGGCGCGCAGCGCTTCGTTCGCGATCCACTCGCCGTCTCGGCGCTCGAGCGAGCGGAGCGGCCGGCCGAGCGCGAGGCGCGCGCCCGAGCGCCGCAACAGGTAGTCGTCGAACTCGCAGCGACGGATCCCGAAGCTCACCGCGCTGCCGTGATCGACGGCCGTCTGCGCGCCTCCGTCGACGCCGATCCGGAAGCCGTGGAAGGGCTGGAAGGTGCGGCCGTCTCGATAGGTGGCGGGATCGATGTCGAGCTCCCGCAGCACCTGCGGCGTGATCCAGCCCGCGCACACCTTGTCGCGCGGGAACCCCTGTCGATCGATCACCGCGACGTCGAGCCCGGCGCGCGCCAGCCGCCAGGCGCACGAGGAGCCCGCCGGCCCTCCGCCGACGATCAGGACGTCGAGGCGTTCCACGCCGCCCGCTCTCCCGACTGCCCGAGCGATGCGCGCGTCCAAGGGATCGCGTTGCTGCGGGCGCGCGAGAAGACGACCTGCCAGAGCTGCAGCGAGCTGGCGCGGAAGGCCGCGATCGAGCCCGCCAGGTAGAGCCGCCACGCGCGGGCGAAGTCGTCGCCGAGCCGTTGGCGCACGCGCTCGACGTTCTTCTCGTAGCGCTCGAGCCAGTGCTCGAGCGTCTTCGCGTAGTGGAGGCGCAGGTTCTCGACGTCGAGCACGGAGAGGCCGAGGCGCGAGAGCAGCGCGACCATCTCGGCGAGCGTCGGGGCGTAGGATCCCGGGAAGATGCGCCTCTGGATCCACGGGTCCATCGGGGAGGCCTGCACCCGGCCGATCGAGTGCACGAGTCCGCGCCCGTCGTCGCAGAGGCAGCGCTCGATCGTCTCGCCGAACGCGCGATGGTGCCGGGCGCCCACGTGCTCGAGCATCCCCACCGACACGACCGCATCGTAGCGCCCCTCGGCGTTCCGATAGTCGTCTTCCACGAAGTGCACACGGTCGTCGAGCCCTTCGCGCTTCGCGCGTTCGCGCGCGAAGCAGATCTGCTCGGCGGAGATGTTGTACGCCGTTACGTGTGCTCCGTGGTGTCGGGCCAGGTGCAGCGCCAGCGACCCCCAGCCACAGCCGAGCTCGAGGATCCGGTCGCCGGGCTTCGCCCAGATCTTGCGCGCGACGAGCTCGAGCTTGGCGCGCTGCGCCTGCTCGAGGCTGCTCGACGGTGTCGGGAAGTACGCACAGGTGTAGACCATCTCGGGGTCGAGCCAGAGCTCGAAGAAGTCGTTGCCGAGGTCGTAGTGGCGGTGGATGTTGCGCCGCGAGCCGCGCAGCGTGTTGCTCTGTCCGCGCCGCCGCCAGAGCGCCGCGGAGGCGCGGCCCAGCGGGCCGGGGCTCCAGGGCGCGTCGTAGAGCGCCTCGAGCAGTGCGACCAGATCCCCCTCGACCCCGATGCGCCCCTCGGAGAAGCCGTCGCCGAAGGCCAGGCCCGGGTCGAGCAGGAGCTGGTACAGCGCGCCGCGATCGTGCAGCACGATACGGCCGCGCTTCGGCGCCACCCCATGCCGCAGCGACGTTCCGTCCCACAGCGCCAGCTCCACGCCGGGCACTGCAGAGCGCGCGAGCAGTCGCCGACCGATCCAGCGCTCGAAGCCGAGAGAGCGATCCCGAAGCGCCATGGCACGCCTCCTCTCGTCGACACCGGCAAGCATAGCCGGCGCGGGTCGTCCGACGACGCCTGGCAACCTCCAGGTATCAAACGGCGTGCCAGGCGCGCGGATCTCCGGCCGGCTCGGATCGGCCGGCGCCCCGCCCTCTTGTAGACTCTGCACGGCGCGCCGAGAGCCCCGCTACGCTTCCCCAATGCGCGGCTTCGATGCCCTGCGCGAGGGCCTGATCGCGCGGCTCGAGGCACGCGGCACGCATGCCACCTGGGTGCTGTGGGCGGCGCTGGCGGGCATGTTCGCCACCACCTTCCCGATCACCATCCTCACCGTCTCGCTCGCGCCCATCGCGCGCGAGTTCGGCGCGCGCGAGACCACGATGGCCTGGGTGATCTCCGCTCCGATGCTGCTCTCCGCGGTCGCGTTGCCGCTGCTCGGCAAGCTCGGCGATCTGCACGGGCATCGCCGCGTCTTCCTGCTCGGCTTCGCGGCCGCCAGCGCCACGGCCGCCGCCACCGCCTTCGCCTGGAGCGCGGCCTCGCTGATCTCGTTCCGCACGCTCGCGGCCGTGGTCGGCGGCGCGACGCAGCCGAGCTCGATGGCACTGATCTTCGGGGTCACGTCCCGCGATCGGCGCGTGCGCGCGATGGGTTGGTGGTCGATGACCGGTGCCGCCGCCCCCGCGCTCGGGCTCGCCGTCGGCGGACCGCTGGTCGAGTTCTTCGGCTGGCGCGTGGTGTTCGCGCTGCAGGCCGGCTTCTCGTTCCTCGCGCTCGCGCTCGCCGCTGCGGTGCTGCGCGAGACGCCGCGGCAGAGCGTTCGCTTCGACGTGGCGGGCTCGGCCGCACTTGCATGCGGCGTGGCGGGCCTGATGTTCGCCCTCGGCGAGATGCGCGACCTGGGCTCTCGCTCACCTTGGGTGCTCACGGCACTCGCGCTGGGCGCAGTCGGCCTGCTCACCTTCGTCCGCGTCGAGCGACGCGTCGCTGCCCCGCTCGTGCCGCTCGAGCTCCTTCAGCGCCGCAACTTCGCGGCGCCGATCGTCTCGAACGCCTTCATGAGCGCCTCCTACATGGGCGCCTTCGTGGTTGCGCCGCTGATGCTGAACGGCGTGTTCGCGCTCTCGGTCTCGCTCACGGCCGCGATCCTGCTGCTGCGGACGGCGTCGCTCACGCTGGCATCGCCACTCGGCGGCGCCCTCGGCATGCGGATCGGCGAGCGCGCGGCGGCATCGACCGGAGCCGCCGTGATGACGCTCGCGATGGGCGTGCTCGCCTACGGCGTCGCGCGCACGACCTTCTGGGCGGTCGCGCCGGGCCTGGTGCTCCAGGGGCTCGGCAACGGGCTCGCCCTGCCCTCCCTCACCTCGTCGTCCGGCAACGCGGTGGCGGAGGCCGACCTCGGCATCGCGTCGGCCGTGAACCGCCTCACCGGATCGGTCGGCGCCGTCTTCGGGATCACGCTGCTGACGCTGGTCTACGGCGGCTCGAACCACGCGGGTGCCTTCGCGAGCGCCTTCGCCGCCGGCGGCGGGCTCGCCGCGCTCTCACTCGCCGCGGCGTTGGCGATGCGCCGCTCGTAGCGAGCGCTCGACACCGGATGGTGCTGATGTCGCGGCGGCGCGAGCTGCACCAGCACTGCGGTGCAGCCGAGCACCGCGAGCACCAGCAGCGCCTCGCGCGCCACGAGCCGCCAGAAGCCGCGCTCGGCGTCGACCGCGCCCGCCCCCATCCGCCGGCGCGCCGCGTCGAACCAGCGGGCTGGCAGGCTGCCTCGAACGACGAAGAGCGCCGGCACGATCCGGAAGCGATTCTCGGCGCCGAGCCCCGCCAGGGCGAGGACCAAGGCGATCTTCACCGCGAGCACCCGCCCGTAGGCCGTGGTCCAGAGCGCAGACACGGAGGGGAGCTCGACCCAGGCGTTGAACACCCCGCTCACCGCGACGGCGAGAAGGCAGAGGCCCGCGAGCCTCGAGAATCGGCGCGCGAGCGCGGGGAGTCGCGACGGCCGCCCCGTGCGGCTGCGCGCGAGGCCTGCGAGGCAGAGCAGGCCACCCGTCCAGACGGCAGACGCCAGCACGTGCAGGCAGTCGGCGAGCGCCGCGAGCGAGAGATCACCGTGGTCGGCCGCGTGTCCCGTCAGGCTGGTCGCCGCCCCGACCGCGAGGATCGGGAGCACGGTCGCCCATCGCGCCCCCGGGCGCGCGGAGCCCGAGAGCAGTAGGAGCAGGGCAAGCGCGGTGGCGCGCAGCGTCCAGAGGTGCCCGAAGTGCGTCCGCGCGAGGACGCTCGGCATCGCGGCCAGTGCGGTCTCGAGCCCTCCCCCGGCCATCGTGTGCGCGCGCAGGACGAGCTCGGCGGCCGAGGTCGCGAGGAGCGCCGCGGTCGCCGCTGCGCAGATCCGACCGAGGGCGCGGCGGACGCCGTCGAGCTCGGGTGCGTCCGGCGGCACGACCGCGAGGGCGAGGCCGGCTGCACCCGCGAGGGCGGCGAAGGCGACGAGATCGAGCCATCGGACCAGCGCCGGGAGGAGGATGTCTGCCGACATGAGCGCGGCGCCTCAGCGGATCTCGAAGGGGAAGCTCCCCTCGGTGCGATGTCCGTCGCGCGCCACGACGCTCCAGAACACCATGTAGGGCCCGGCCGGAAGCGACGGCAGGCTGACCTCGAGCACGGTCGTGTCGGCAGGGTCGACGCGCGCGTCGCGGCGATCGACCTGCGCCTTCTGCGCGTTCTCGACGCGCATCGTGCTGAACAGCGGCTCGATCTCGCCATCGAACCAGATGCGCACCTGCGGCGGCGTCCCGTCGACGGTGTGACCCACCCTCGGCTCCGAGTGGTCCGGGAAGGCATGCGCCCTCCCGGCACCCGGAGCCAGGGACACCGCGAGCAGCACGACGGCTAGCGCGGCTGCGTGGGACCGAGCACGCCGTGGAAGGGCGTCCACGTGAAGACCTCCGGCCAGATGTCGTCGAGGTAGAAGTGGATCTGCCCGAGGACGCCGACACCTCGCTGCCGCCCCTCGTCGAACGTGTTGCCTTTCACGGGAACCACGGCCTCGAGACCGAGCTGGATGTAGCGGCCGAACCAGATGACGCCCGGATTGATCGACCCCGTGGTGTGGGTCGGCCCCTGCACCGTCGTCTCGATGGGAATCTCGACGATCGGAATCATCCGGTTGAACGGCGCCGGTAGGCCCACATCCTTCACGTAGCTCTGCAGGTACTGGAGGTTGTACTGGACGGTGAGGCCCCAGTTCAACACCCGCGGATTCAGACTGCGCTCGACCTCGCCGTCCGTCCGCGTCGTCGTCGACTCCTCCGTGGGAATCGAGAGCCCGAGCTGGCCGGTCAGCGCGAACGGCTTCAGGAAGCGCAAAGAGGTCGGCAGGTCGCCGAATCCGCGGCCGAAGAAGAGCGCGGGCGTGAGCGTGCTGAAGCTCTCGGCGTCGACCTTCTTCATGCCGGTCCCGCCGACGTCGGCGTCGAGGCCCGCCGAGAGCAGGAGCTCGTGCGGGGCGCTCTTCCAGAACACGTACTTCGCTCCGACCTCCAGGTTGTCGAAGCCGGTCTGCGTCGTCCCGCGGGTCGGATCGAGCACGACCAGGGAGCCGGAGATCGAGAGCCCGAAGTTCGGCGAGAGGCGCTTCGAGATCTCCGCCTCGAACTCGGTCTCGCGGGTGCGGGGATCCTCGTCGGTCGATTGGCGCTTCAGCGTCTGCACCGTCGGCAGCGAGAGCTCGTCCGCGACGAAGGGGTCGTCGATCGCCAGCGTGGCGGGGAAGAAGCGCTGGCCGATCACACCGTGTGCCCGCGCGACCTGCGCGGGCAGCAGAGACACGGACAGCAGGAGCAGCAGAGGAGCCCAGACGACTCCGAGGCGCACGAGCGCCCTTCTTGCGCACATGATTCCCTCCGATCGCAATGGGGGCCGCGCGCACGGGCGTCCTTCGCCCGGCGCGCGTCGATCGCCGTGGGCGATCAGCTCGCGATCGGGACCGGATCGGGGATCGAGAGCGGCGCGCTCGAAGCGGCTGGCTCGGGGACGGAGGGGAGGACGGCGCGCGCTCGATCCGCGCGTGGCGCGGGCGCCGCGGCGAGCGGGGGATCGAGCGCGGACGCGGCGCTCACGGCGTGCTCGCCGCAGTGGCACGGGCACGGCGCCGAGATCGCGAGGTCCGTGCCGACGAAGCGCACGGCGCGCGCGCTGGGACACGGCGCGAGCGAGGCGGCGAGGAACGCGATTGCGACGGCGGAGAGCCCGAGCGCGCGCTGGATCCGCGGCATCGCGCGCAACCCTAGCTCCCGCTCACCGGCTGGACCACCAGCTCGACCGTCACCGGCTGGCCCAGGGTGATGACGGGCGTGGCCACGCCGCTCTCGAAGCGCAGCTCGCCGCCGGCCACGATGCTCGCCTCCACCGCGTACGGGTGGGTCGCATCGATGTCCGCGGTCGCGTAGGTCAGCGCGAAGGGGATCGGCACCTGGCGGCCGCCGGTCGGGACGACCTCGTTGGCCACGAGGCGTGCGTCGTCCGCGCGCGAGGTGTCCCAGAGCGCGACGTGGAGCGCCGCGTCCGGCGGCAGCGCGATGCGCTGCGGGTAGGTCACGCTCCCGGTGACGCGCGCCGCCGCGGCGTCCTCCCGCTGATAGGTCCCCGCCAGGTACTCGGCGTCGGCTGAGAGGCGCAGCCGCTCGGCGCCGAGCTCGTCGATGTGGAGCCGGCTCTCCACGGCCTCCGCCGACCGTCCGGAGCTGGTGGTGACGATCAGCGCGTCGCCCTCGACTCGCCAGGTGAGGCCGCTCATCGTATGGATGCCCACCAGGCCGAGGCTGCCGTCCGCGGCGAAGCTCATCCCCTCGCGGCCTGCGACCCCGCTCCCGATCGGCCGCATCCACGTCCCGGAGAGCGGTGCCACGACCGGCGCCGCGTGCGCGGCGGCCGCGGGAGGAGGTCCGTGCTTTGCCGCGCAGCCTGCGAGCCCGAGCGCCGCCAGCAGGAGCAGGCGCCGCATCGCCTCAGATCACCCCATCGGCGCGCAGCGCCGCAACCTCGTCCCACGAGTAGCCGAGCAGGCCCGTCAGCACCTCCTCCGTGTGCTGTCCGAACTCCGGCGCGGCCGTCCGGATTCCGCCCGGCGTCTCGGAGAGGCGCACCGGCATCCCGATCATCGCGGTCTTGCCGTGGCTCGGGTGCTCGAAGTCGACGACGTAGTCGTTGGCGCGGACCTGCGGATCGTCGGGGAGCTCGTCGACCGAGTTGACGACGGTGAAGATGAAGTCGCCCGGGCTCTCGCGCAGCACGCGGAGCCACTCGGCGCGCGGCCGCGCGGCGAAGGCCTCGTCGAGGAGCGCCACGCAGGCCTCGGCGTTCTGCGCGCGCGCGCGGAGATCCGCGAAGCGCGGATCCGTGGAGAGCTCCGCGCGGCCGATCGCGCGCGCAAAGGCCGCCCAGTAGCGATCGGGCTGCAGCATCGCGAGCGCCAGCCACTTGCCGTCGCCGCAGCGGTAGTGGTTCCACAGCGGGTTGCCGGCGCGGCTGCGCGCCAGCCGCGGGATCGCGAAGCCCATCATCAGCTTCGACGACACGCTCAGGCCCTGGAGCATCAGCATGCTGCCGAGATGCGACGCGTCGACGTCCTGCCCGACGCCGAGCCGCTCGCGCGCGAGCAGGGCCGCGAGCACGCCGTAGGCGAGCATGATCGCGCCCATCTGGTCCGCCACGCCACCGGCGATGGCGAGCGGCGGCATCTCGGGCTCGCCGGCGGCCAGCATGATCCCCGAGCGCGCCAGCCCGAGGTGGTCGAAGGACGGCTCGCCGGCGTCGGGTCCGCGCGGCCCGTATCCGCTGGCGCTCGCGTAGACGAGCTTCGCATTGCGTCGCCGCAGCGTCGCCGCGTCGAGCTCGAGCCGCGCCGCCACGCCCTGCCGGAAGTTCTGCACGAACACGTCCGACACCGCGGCCAGGCGGTAGATCACCTCGCGCGCCGCGGGCTTCTTCAGATCGAGCGCGATGCTCTTCTTGTTGCGGTTGTTGGCCTCGAAGTAGAAGTTCGGGCGCGCGCCGAGGTCGAGACCGCTCATGCGCAGGAGCCCGCGGCCGGGGTCGCCGCCGTCGCGCGACTCGATCTTGATCACCTCGGCGCCGAGGTCGCCGAGCATCGCCGAGCAGACCGGGCCCTGCTGCCAGATCGTCCAGTCGAGGAC
>Ga0335071_10002460_pt1 | contig 19833 bp, 20 predicted proteins | sample Lox_Sample_15_FD_206724 | JGI IMG/M metagenome (GOLD analysis project Ga0335071, IMG submission 206724) | Soil microbial communities from Loxahatchee National Wildlife Refuge, Florida, United States - Lox_Sample_1.5 | ecosystem: Environmental > Terrestrial > Soil > Wetlands | place: USA...
ACCGGTATATATTCAGGGGCGCCCTTATTGGGGTAGTGTATCTCGTGGTATAACCGAAGAACCTGAATGGGGGCTTCTCAAGGCGCTCGATCCACTTACTGGCGAAAGTAAGTGGGATTTTCGATACTTCCATGCGCCGTGGGCCGGAACATTGTCTACTGCCGGTGGTCTGGTATTCGCAGGCGACCAGGATGGGTACGTGATGGCATTTGACGCCCGGACGGGAAAGAACCTCTGGCGTCTGAATACCGGCAACCCTATCGTCAATTCACCCATGACTTATGTGGTGAACGGGCGCCAGTATGTCACCATGCCGTCGGGATCAGCCGTGCTGACTTTTGCATTACCAGAGTAAGCATGAGTGACAAGCTACTCTTTTCCGTGGCCTCCGGCATCGCGCGCATCACTCTGAATCGCCCGGACAAGAGAAATGCGCTCGACGAAGAGTTGATCGTCAGCATACGGCAGGCGCTCGCTCAATCGGCGGAAGACGCGTCTGTGCGGATCGTGACGATAACAGGCGCTGGACACGACTTTTGCGCCGGTGCAGATTTGGCTGCGTTACAGCGTATCCAAGACTCCGGGGTGAGCGACAATCTCGCTGACGCGCGCCGCCTTGCCGATCTGTTTCTGGACATGCGTCACTTTCCGCGGCCGATCGTGGCGTTGGTCCGCGGCCGCGCGCTCGCGGGAGGCTGCGGCCTCGCAACCGCGGCTGACCTCATTCTGGCGACTGAGTCCGCCCGGTTTGGTTATCCCGAAACGAAAATCGGCTTCGTGCCGGCCATGGTGATGGCAATTCTGCGGCGGTCGGTAACTGAGCATCGTGCCTTCGAGCTCCTCACAACCGGCGAAACCATCTCGGCGCGCACCGCATTCGAAATTGGGTTGATCAATCGAGTCTATGCGGACGACAGGTTCGATGCCGACGCGCAAACGTACATAACGCAGCTCGCCGCCCGCTCACCGTCCGCCCTGGCTTTAACGAAAAGCTTGCTTTACCAAGTCGATAAGATGCCGTTTGAAGCTGCGCTCAGCGCCGGCGTGCAGACTAATACTCTGTCGAGGTACACAGACGATTACCGCCGCGGCATCGAACAATTTCTGAAGAAATCGTGACGGAGCTCGCATGGACCTGAGCGATTATGCCGCCGAACCTGACCTCTCACGCGCCACCACTCTGCCCGCGCGCTGGTACGTCGATCCAGCGTTTCTGGACCTCGAGAAAGAGAAGATCTTCTGGCGAACCTGGCAGCTCGTAGGTTTCACGCATCAGGTCGCGAAACCTGGGGACTTTTTCGCATGTGAAATAGCCGGCGAACCCATCGTGGTTGTTCGCGACTTGGCAGGCACTTTACACGCGCTCAGCAATGTGTGCCGCCATCGTGCCAGCACTATCGCCAGTTTCCAGGGAAACTGTACCACGTTGCGGTGTCCTTACCATGGCTGGACCTACGGTCTGGATGGAAAGCTGTTAGGACAGCCGGAGTTCGACGGCGTCCAGGACTGGGACCGATCTTCCGTCGCCCTACCGTCGTATCGCGTCGAAACGTGGGGACCATTCGTGTTTGTGAACCTTGACGCAAATGCCGGCCCACTTACGGATACCCTCGCCGATATCCCTCCCCAGGTTACCCGGCTTGGCTGCGATCTGCCTACCCTTCGTTACTATGGCCGGCGCGATTACGTGATCGATTGTAACTGGAAGGTTTACATCGATAACTACTTGGAAGGCTATCATGTACCGGCGGCGCATCCAGGCCTGTTTCGTGAGTTAGATTACAAACAGTACCGCGTAGACACTCATCGGTTCTATTCGTCCCACTATGCTCCGCTTCGTCCGGCCAGCGAAGAAAACCGCCGTTATGCATCGCCAGAATCCGGCGCCGGCGCCCTATACTTCTGGGTCTTCCCCAACTTCATGCTCAATATCTATCCGGACAATATGAGCACGAATATTATCGTGCCGCTCAGCCACGACCGGACTCTCACTATTTTCGAGTGGTTCTTTCCTGTCGGCGTCGACCCTCAGATTCCGGCGAAAACCATCGCGTTCAGCGATGAGATCCAGCAGGAAGACATTCGGCTCTGCGAGGCCGTGCAGCAGGGTTTGCAGTCACGCACGTACCAGTGCGGCCGATTTTCGGTGAAGCGTGAGAACGGTGTGCACCACTTCCATCTGCTCATACACAAGTTCCTCACCGCGTGATGGCGTGGCGTTGCTAGCCAAACGAATGGCTGGCAAGCCCGTCATACATAGGTTGCGGCTTGACTGTCGTTGGCACAGATTATATCTTGGGGATCACATCCGATGCACTTTCAAAGATCTCGGTTTTTGACTGGCACACTTGCGAAGCGCTTCTGGTTGTCACTTCTTGTTCCTGTTCTGTTCGCCGCCACCAAGGGGCCGATGGTAGGCGATTGGCCGGAATGGCGCGGTCCCAACCGGGACGGCGCATCGCGTGAGAGGAACCTGCCGGACAAATGGTCCCTCGGCGGCGAGAACCTCGCGTGGAAGGCGCCGTATGGCGGACGTTCGGCGCCGGTCGTGCTGGGCGATCATTTGTACCTCCAAAATTCCGCAGGCGAGGGCGCCACGCAGCAGGAGCGTCTGATGTGCTTTAACGCGGACACCGGCAAGCTGCTCTGGGAGCGCCGCTTCAACATCTTCCAGAGCGACGTTCCACCGCATCGCGTAGGATGGGCTTCGCCCGCCGCCGACCCGGAAACCGGCAACGTCTACGCTTTTGGCGTGAACGGTACGCTGTTGGCCTTCTCGAGCGCCGGCAAACCTCTATGGGAGCGCTCGCTTGACGAAGAGTTTGATCTGTTCACCACCCACGGCGGACGCACAACCTCGCCCGTGGTGGATGGCAATCTGGTAATCGTGAAGGCGGCGAGTTCCACCTGGGGAACGCTCGGCAATCGCTCGATCCGCTTGATCGCGCTCGACAAGCGCTCGGGCGAAATCGTCTGGGTGAGCACGCCAGGTGGCCGCCCCTTCGACACCGACTACTCCGGGCCCATCATCGCGCGCATTAATGGAACCCGCCTGCTCATTACGGGACTCGGTGACGGCGGCATTCATGCCGTCAAGGTCGAAACCGGCGAGCCTGTTTGGCACTTCCTGATGAGCAAGCGCGCCATCAATACAGCGCCAGTTCTCAACGGGACCACCGTGATCGCGTCACACGGCCAGGAAAACCTGGAAGGCAATGAAATGGGCATGTTGGCGGCTATCGATGCGACCGCCAAGGGAACCATCCCAATGAGTCAGGCCAAGTGGACCGACAAGGGGTTCATCGGCGAATTCTCCTCGGGCATCGTGGATGGCGACCGCTACTTGCAGGTGGATAACGGCGCCAATCTTTTCGCCTTCGATGTGGTCACCGGCCGCGAGCTTTGGAAACAGAACCTCGGCACCATACAGAAGGCCTCACCCACATTTGGCGATGGAAAGATTTACGTGGGAACCGAAACCGGAAAATTCTATATTCTCAGGCCGCACGCGGATCGTTGCGAAATACTCAGCGAGGTGGAAATGCCGATCAGCCAGCAAGGCATCTACAACGAGCGTGTGCCGGAACCGGTTGTCGCTTCCGCAGCCATTGCGCGCGGACGCGTATATTTCGTATCCAGCGATACCCTGTACGCCATCGGGAAAAAGGCGCGCGTGCCTTCTGCGCCAGGAGCGCCGGATTCGCCCCCACCGCCAGGAGCACCCTCCTGGGTTCAGGTGGTGCCAACGGAGGTTACCATGGTCGCGGGCCAAACGACCAGTTTCCGGGCGCGTCTATTCGATGAACATGGAGAATTCCTTCGCGAGGAGAAGGCGTCTTGGGAGCTAAACGGTCTGAAGGGAACGGTCGAAGACGGCAAGTTCACCACGGCCGCGGGGCCGGTTGGTCAAGCGGGTTTGATCAAGGCGACTGTCGGCGGCATAACCGGTGAGGCTCGTGTTCGCGTTGTGCCTCCCCTGCCCTGGAATGAGACGTTCGATTCGTATGCGGTCAATACGGTTCCCGCGCATTGGTTAGGCGCGGCCGCGGGCCGATACCAGGTCGTCGAGTTGGATGGCGCCAAGGTTTTGGCGAAGGCGCCCAACGAAACCCTGTTCAAACGTATGCGGGTTTTCCTGGGTCCGACGGACTGGTCGAACTACACGATCGAAGCCGACGTGCGCGCACCCGAAAAACGCCGCCAGATGGGAGACGCCGGCGTCACGGCGCAGCGGTACACACTCGTGCTGTTTGGCAACAACCAACAGCTTGAGCTTTACTCCTGGCAGCCCGAAACCAAACGCAACGTGGACGTGCCATTCGCATGGAAGCCGGACACCTGGTATCACCTGAAGCTGCGCGTCGAAAACACCCTGGACGGTAAGGCGCGAATCCGTGGGAAGGCTTGGCCTACTGCCGAGCCCGAACCGGAAGGCTGGCTGATTGACCACGTCGATCCGATTCCCAACCTGCAAGGCAGCCCGGGCCTGTTCGCCGATGCGACTTATGGAGTTTTCTTTGACAACCTGAAGGTGACGGCTAACCAATGAGCAGAAAAATCGTTGCCGCTTCTCTTGCCGTAATTCCTGCCACAATGCTGATCCTCTGGGCGTCCGACCCGAACGCGGGCGGCGACTGGCCCATGTGGGGCGGCACGCCCGACCGCAATATGGTCTCCAGCATGAAATCGGTGCCGACCTCCTGGGATATCCGAACCAAGAAGAACATCAAATGGGTGGTTGAGTTAGGCTCACAGAGTTATGGCAACCCGGTAGTCGCCGGCGGAATGGTTTACGTGGGTACAAACAACGAAAGCCCCCGGGACCCCGCCGTGAAGGGTGACAAAGGCGTGCTCATGGCATTCCGCGAGTCCGATGGCGAATATGAGTGGCAGGATCCCAACGACAAGCTACCCTCCGGTCGCGCCAACGATTGGCCGTTCCAAGGCGTCTGCTCATCGCCACTCGTCGAAGGGGACCGCCTCTACTACGTGAGCAACCGATGTGAAATTCGTTGCCTCGATATCCATGGCGACGGCCACAAGCACTCCAAGCTGATCTGGAAGTTCGACATGATGGAAGAAGTTGGCTCGCAGCCGCACAACATGTCGAATTCGTCGCCGGTCAGTTATGGCGATCTGATCTTCGTCAGCACCGCCAACGGGCAGGATGAAAGTCACTTTCACATTCCGTCGCCGCGCGCGCCCTCCATCATCGCCGTCAACAAGCAGACCGGCAAACTTGTTTGGGAAGACAATTCCGTGGGCGACCGCATTCTGCACGGGCAATGGTCATCTGCTGCCGTGGGCAAGATCGGCGACGTTGTGCAGGTAGTCATCGGACAGGGCGACGGGTACGTCCGCGGATACGAAGCCATGACTGGAAAGAAGCTCTGGGAATTCGACATGAACCCCAAGGATTCGGTCTGGCCCAAGACGCGTAACGAAGTCATCAGTACCCCCGTCATCTATGACAACAAGGTCTTCATCGCCAACGGCCAGGATCCCGAGCACGGCGAGGGCGTTGGTCATCTGTACGCCATCGATGGCACTAAACGCGGTGACATTACTCAAACCGGCCGCATCTGGCACTACGATAAGATCCGCCGCTCCATTTCGACCGGAGCTATCTACAACGGGATGCTGTTCTATGCCGATTTCAGCGGCTTCCTCCACTGCCTCGACGTGAATACCGGCAAGCCCTATTGGACCCACGACCTGCTAGCAGCGGTGTGGGGATCGCCGATGGTGATCGACGGCAAGGTATATATCGGTGACGAGGACGGCGACGTCGTAGTGCTCGAAGCGAGCAAAGAAAAGAAAGTGATCTCGCAAAACAACATGGGCAGCTCGGTTTACATGACCGCCGTGCCCGCTCACGGCACGTTGTTCGTCGGCAACCGGAACCAGCTTTACGCGATTGCCGAAAAATAGTCACACTGGCATTTCCCGCCGCGCCTTTGTCGCGATCGCCGCGGGCGCAGCAAGCGCTCGAGCGCAACGAACAGCTCCTCAAGACACGTGGCCGCAGTTTCGCGGTAATCCCCAGTTAACAGGAGTCGCCACCTCTTCCCTGCCCGCCACCCTCAAACTCCTCTGGACCTACGAAGCCGGTGACTCAATCGAATCGTCGGCTGCCATTGTCGAAGGCGCGGTGTACGTAGGCTCTGAGGCGTCTGATCTCGTCGCGCTCGATCTCGACACCGGCAAGCTGCGCTGGAAATATCATGTGACCGACGGCATCGGCGAGTCGTCACCGGCGGTGCACGAAGGCATCGTCTATGTTGGTGATCTCTCTGGAACTCTGCACGCGGTGAACACGCGTGATGGGCAAAGCGTGTGGAAACTGCAGACGGGCGCGGAGGTCAAGTCGTCTCCGGTGATCACCGGCGACCGGCTATTGGTGGGATCCTACGATGGCGCCCTCTATTGTGTCGCAGCCGGAACTGGCAAGGTCCACTGGAAATTCCACACCAACAACTATGTGCATTGCACGCCCGGAGTTTCCGAAGGTCTGACGTTTATCGCCAGTTGCGATGAAGCGTTCCACGCCATCCGTATCAGTGACGGCGTGGAGGTGTTTCAAGTGGCCTCCGGTGGTTACAATGCGGCCTCGCCAACCATCGTCGGAAAAACTGCTTACTTCGGCACCTTCAACAGCGAAGTGTTGGGCATCAACCTGACAACCCGCCGCGTTTTGTGGCGCTATGAACATCCCGTGCGGCAGTTCCCGTTCTATTCCTCAGCCGCCGTTGCCGATGGCAAAGTCGTCATCGGAGGCCGCGATAAGTTCATCCACTGTCTGAACGCCCGCACCGGCAAATCCGTCTGGACGTTCACCACTGGCGCACGCGTGGATTCGTCGCCGGCAATCTCTGCTGGTCGCGTTTACGTCGGATCGAATGACGGCCGGCTCTACGTGCTTGAGTTAGGCTCCGGGGAGAAGGCGGGTGAATTCAATGCCGGCGCGCCACTGTCCGCCTCCCCCGCAATCGCAGCGGGAAGACTGGTGATCGGCTCACAGGATGGCAAACTCTATTGTCTTGGCGGCTGATTTTTGGAGCCCGCTCATTCCATCAAGTGGTCCTGCTTCGGTTCCGGCATCCAGAAACTCGCCGCGAAACCCACCGCATAAACCAGAAATCCAACCGCGGCCGCTGCGTACGCCAGCTTTCCCGATGCGCCCGCGCCTGGCATGACGTTCGCGAGTTGCGTTGTCAGTAGCGCCGCCGAAGTTCCGATCATCCGCCCGCCGATATTCGCCGCGAAGCTTTCGCCCGTGCCGCGCAAATGTGTTGGATAAACCAGAGGCAGATAATTCCCCCAGAAGCTAAACTGGCCAATCGTTAGAAGACCGGCAAAGAAAATTCCCCATTTCAGCATTTGGAGATCGTGCATCGCGGGAAATAGAAACACTAGCGGGATCACCACCAGGCCGGGAACCTGGAAAATGCGGAGCAATTTGCGGCGGCTGACAATGTGCACCGCGAGCAGCGCCAGAATAATGCGGCCCGCCAGTCCCCCGGTTTCCTGAAAGAACTGCACACTGCTGACTGCCTGCTCCTGCGCGGGGCGCGGCAGTTTCGCGACTTCCGCTAGCCCCGGAACAATCCGTGGAACGTGCTGGATCGCACCGAATGCTGCGCCGAAACTGCATGCCAGCAGCAGTGTGGTCACCCAGGTCGTATTGCGAAACGCCGGCCTGAACAGCTCTGCGAAGCTCGGGCGTTGCAGAGTTCCTGCCGCTTTCTTCTCGCGCCATACGGGCGATTCCGGCAAAAACGGGCGGATGATGATCAAGGGAATCGCCGGAATTACTCCCGACAACAGCGTGTAGCGCCACGCCTCGTGCCCGCCCATGATCGCCGGCAGCGATTTGCCATAAGTTACACACAGGTAATAGGCCCCCGTCACCAGCAAGCCCCCGATCGATGACAGCGCCTGTGTGTAACCTAATATCCGCTCACGTCGATCACGATCCGGAAACAACTCCGCGAGCCACGCCACCGCCGCCACAAACTCCACGCAAACCCCGACAAAAGTCGTGCAACGCAGAACGAGGAACATCGGCAGCGAGGTCGCATACGCCGAGGCAAACGCCGAAAATGCGTAGAGCAGGATGCTCCAGACCAGGATTCGCCGCCGTCCGAAAAGGTCGGTCAAATACCCGCCTAGCAGCCCGAAAATGCCGCCCGCTACCGCCGGAACGAAAAAGAGCAGCCCCACCCAGGAATTAAAATCCGGCGTTCCCGGCCGCAGCTTGCCGATCTCCAGTAGTGCCGGCCGAACGATCAGCGGCAGCACCAGCAGCGCATAGCTGTCAAACACAAACCCGATAGACGCGACAACGCAAATGGCCCATTGAACTGCAGTAAGCGGGGAACGACGGGAGGTATCGGCGTCGGCCATGATTGAGTCCTTTTCTCCTGATAGACGAGCCATCGTACCGGGGGACTCGCCGCGTTTCGCATCTTTTTCGGATGTCCAGGTAGTATGCCACAGCGCCTGCCCCTGACGCGATTCGCTAGGGACCCGGCGTTACACTAGATTCTGAGCCCAGCGGGCAGACTTTTTACCCGCAGGCTGCGTCATTCCACCAGGAGCCTGAGCATTGATTCTTCGGGCGGTCGAAGACACCGACCTGATCCGTAAGGCGTGCCGGGGAGATGTGGAGGCCTATAACCTCTTGATCTCTCGATGGGAGAAGCGCGTCTACAATTACCTGCTGCGGATCGCCGGTGATCGCGAAGAGGCCCTCGATCTGAGCCAGGACGTTTTTCTGAAGGCATACCAGAATCTGCGAAAACTCGACGATCCCGCACGGTTCGCCCCCTGGCTGTTCCGCATTGCGCACAACGAAGCCTTTTCCGCGTTTCGCAAGCGGCGGCCGGATCGCGAGGCGCCCGGATCATCGGATTTCGCCGCCGACGAGATCGCCACGGCACACACGCCGGTATTTCCGATCGAGCTATCCATCGCCGTGACAACGGCTTTATCCAAGCTGCCCGAAGAGCAGCGCGAAGCCGTGATTCTGAAGATTTACCAGGGATTCAAGTTCGAAGAGATGGCGGAGATTCTCTCCTGCCCGGTCTCGACGGTGAAATCCCGCCTGTATGCCGCCCTCGACGTTCTCAAAATGCAGTTGGCTCCGCTGAAAAGCAGAGGTGTGACATGAGTTGCTCGCCATTCGATTTACGCGATTATCTTTTGGGGGAACTGGCGGAGACCGAACGCCGCCAGGTGGATGTGCACGTTCGAAGCTGCGGCGGTTGCCAGGAAGAAATGGAGCGCCTGCGCATTACGCAATCGACGTTACTCGAATTGCGCGACGAAGAAGTGCCACAACGCATCGGCTTCGTCTCCGATCCGGTCTTCGAGCCGTCGGGCACGCGTCGTTTCTGGCAAGCCTTCTGGTCGTCCGGGCCGAAGCTGGGTTTCGCCTCGGCGGCGATGCTGTCAGGGGCGCTCCTAATCTTCACGTTTTTGCGCCCAGTAGCGGCAGTTCCGCCCGTGACCGCCGCATCGGTCGATACCGCCAGGATCGAACAGCAGGTTTCCGATCGTGTGGCCGTCGAAGTGCGCAAGGCCGTCGCGGAGAGCGAAGCGCGACAGCAGAAGAAGACCGCCGAATTGCTCGCGGCAGCCGATCAACGTCACGAGCAACAGCTTCGCGCCTTCGTGGCGAATGTCTCGTATCTTCAAAAGCAATACAACGTAATGGCGCACGCCACCTACGAACCCGGGAGCCTCCGATGAAACGCTGGCTAGTTCCTTCGTTACTCCTCACGGCCGTTGTAGTCCTCGCCGCCCTCCCGCGCGTCAGCCGCGATGCGCTGCACGCCATGGAAATCAGCTTCGACAAGCGCATTCTCACGCCGAGCGCGGATGACCCCTTCGAGCTCCTGGGCAATACTCGCGGCGTGTATCTGGAAGGCTACGGAGCCGTATTCACGGCGGAAGTGAATCTGTTGCTCAGCGCCAATGTGAGCCCGTTTCAGCCAGCCATGCCCAAGGAATATGTAGTCAAGCTCCGCCAGCGCAAGCTGCAACGAGTCAGCATCCTCAAGAAGTCGATGCAGGAGGAAATGCTCGCCATGGCCTCTTCACTGGATTCGGTCCCAGCCAATGAGCGCATCGCTTTGGGCGTGAAGTTGCTTTATCATCCCTGGGAAGACACCGCCGGCTTGCCCTCTCAGATCCTCATGCAAGCCGAGCGCCAGAAATTGCTGGATGTGCAAGTCGGCCGCACCGGCCGGGCTGCTCTCGATTCCATCATCCGGGTCGAAGAGCTGTAGATGAGCGTTTCCTCCGCTCCCGTTCTGGTTGACGAACCGCGCCGGCCTATGCGGCTGGGCGAGATGCTCATCGAGCGGCGGCAGATCACGCAGGAAGATCTCGATCGCGCGCTAGAAATTCAACGGGAGCGCAGCGACAAGCTTGGTAAAATCCTGGTCGACCTCGGCTTCATCGCCATGCGCGACGTGCTGGCCGCGCTTTCTGAGCAGCTGGGCGTACCGCTAGTCGGGCTCGACGGAGCGCCGCCGGATGCACCCGAAATCCAAGGAATTTCGGCGCGCTTCATGCGCCAATGCCTCTTCCTGCCCATCGCCATGGATGACCAGTGCGTCACGTTGGCCATGGCTGATCCGCTGGATTTCGAAACCATCTCCGCGGTTCGCGGATTTTGCGGGCTCAAAGTCACGACGGCCCTCGCGGCCGAACAGGACATCCTCGACGCCATCGATCGCTTCTACGGCGAATCCGAAACCCAGCGGTCATTTGGCGATTTCGATGTCGGTGAAGCGGGCGAGAACCTCGAACAATTGCGCGACATGGCCAGTGAGGCGCCGGTCATTCGCCTGGTCAACGCCATCATCGCGCAGGCCATCGAGAAGCGCGCCAGTGACATTCACATCGAACCGTTTGAAAAGGAATTCCGCGTCCGTTACCGCGTGGATGGTGTCCTGTTCAACCAGGAAGCGCCGCCGCGCGAGCTGAAGGCCGCTATCGTTTCGCGTCTGAAGCTCATGGCCAAGCTGAACATCGCCGAGCGCCGTCTCCCGCAGGATGGCCGCATCAAAATTAAGATCCTAGGCCGTGAAGTCGATCTCCGCGTTTCCACGCTCCCCACGCTCTATGGCGAAAGCGTGGTTATGCGCCTGCTCGACCGTTCCGCCGGCGATTTCTACGACCTGCGCCGCCTCGGTTTTGACGACCACATGCTGGCGCGCATGGAACACTACACCCAGCTCCCGCACGGCATTTTCCTCGTGACCGGCCCCACGGGCAGCGGCAAATCCACCACGCTCTATTCGGCACTCAAAAACATCAACATTCCCGACAAAAAGATCATCACCATCGAAGACCCGGTCGAGTACCAGATGGATGGCATCAACCAGATCCACGTGAATCCGGCCATCGGGCTAACCTTCGCCTCCGGGCTGCGCCACATCGTACGCCAGGACCCCGACGTCATCATGGTGGGAGAAATCCGCGATCGCGAAACCGCTGATATCGCCATCCGCGCCGCCCTCACCGGCCACTTCGTGTTCTCCACGCTCCACACTAACGATGCCCCCAGCGCCATCACACGCCTCACCGACATGCAGGTGGAGAATTACCTGATCACGTCATCGCTCGTCGCCGTGCTCGCCCAGCGCCTGGTCCGCGTCATCTGCCGCAATTGCCGGGCCTCCGACGGGCGCGCGATTTCACCCGATGGCGAAAACATCGAAGTCTTTCGCGGCGCTGGCTGCGACACTTGTTCGGGCTCCGGCTTCCAGGGCCGCATGGGTATCTTCGAGCTGATGGAGCTGAGTGAAGACATCCGCAAGCTCATCATGAGCAATGCTGACGCCTCTCAAATCACTCTGGCGGCCCGCCGCAACGGCATGCGCAATCTGCGCGAGGATGGCTGGCTCAAGGTGTACAATGGCGTCACCACGGTCGCCGAAGTGATGCGCGTCACCCAGGAATTCTGATGGCGACGTTCTTCTTTCGCGCGGTAGCGAGCGATGGCAAGCTCCGCACCGGCAGCCTGACTGCCGAGACCGACAAAACCGTTGCGCGCGAGTTGCGCAAGCAGGGGCTCACCCCGATCTACGTGGGCATCGAGCAAAAGAAATCCTTCGACCTCAAACTCCCCGCTTTCGCCACCGGCCACCGGCGCGACGTCCTGTTCTTCACGCAAGAACTTTCCACTCTGCTCAACGCCGGAATTCCGGTAGACCGTGCCCTTAGCATCACCGGCGAGCTCACGGAGCGGTCCAAGTTCCGCTTCATCGTCCTCGACATTCTGCGCGTGCTCAAGGGCGGTAAAACACTCGCCGACAGCCTCGGCACACATCCCGAGTATTTTTCCGATCTCTACGTGAATATGGTCCGCGCCGGCGAAGCCAGCGGCAGCCTGGCTTCTGTGTTCGAACGGCTCGCGGAGTTCGAAAAGTCGCGCGATGAGCTGCGGAATTACATCATCTCGTCCATGATCTACCCGGCGCTGTTGGCAACGGTGGGCTGCGCTTCGATCATCGTGCTTTTGACCTTCGTGGTTCCCAAGTTTGCCTCCATATTTGACGACTCGCACATGAAGATTCCCACACCAACCTTGATCATGCTCCAGGTGAGCAAAGTCGTGACCGCATACTGGTGGATCGCCGCTTCGGTGCTTTTCGTTTCGGCCGTCAGCTTCCGCGTTTACACACGCACCACGTCCGGGCGCCTCTGGTGGGATACCATACGCTTGAGGGTTCCCTTGTTGGGCATTGCTCTTCGCAAGGCGGAGACAGCGCGGTTCGCGCGCTCCATGGCGACGCTGGTAGCCAATAATGTCCCCCTGGTGCAATCGATCGGCATCTCGGGAGCGATCCTGAATAACCGCATGATCGCGGGCGCGCTGGGAGAAGTGGCCAAGGGAGTGAAACGCGGCGAGGGCATTGCAGCTCCTGTCCGCAAGGCCGCGGTGTTTCCGCCGCTGGCAGCGCACTTATTAACAGTCGGCGAGGAGACCGGAAGGCTCGATCAAATGTTTGCCCGCATGGCGGAGATTTACGAAGCCGATACCCGCGCAGCCATCAAGCGCTTCACGGCGATCTTTGAACCGATGGTGATCCTGATCATGGGCGTGAAATGAATCGACGAAAAGACAGACGGCAAGCCGGTATCACTCTAATTGAAATGCTGGTCGTGGTGACCATCATCGCGCTGTTCGCGGCACTGGTTGCCCCGAGCATGTTTAAGACAAGCGACAAGGCGCGAGTGGTCGCCGCCCGCGCGCAGATCCAGCAGTTCATGACAGCCCTCGGCTCTTATAAGCTCGACACCGGAGTCCTCCCGACCACCGAAGAGGGCTTGCAAGCGCTGCGCGTAAAGCCTGCCAATCTCGATTCGTGGCAGGGGCCGTACCTTCCAAAGGACATTCCACTCGATCCCTGGAATCATCCGTACATATACAAGTTCCCCGGCGAGCACGGCGACGATCCCGACATCATGTCGTACGGCCGTGACGGTCAGCCCGGCGGGGATGGTTTCGACGCCGACATCCTGAGCTGGAAAGACAAGTAGGACGGGCATTCGTGCTCGTCCCGGCATGACTATGGGGCAATACGAACGGCCGCTGCAAACCGGGCATGTAGGGGTGAGGCACGCCTCGCCCGGCGTCACTCTCATCGAGCTCCTGATCGTCATGACCATCATCGGCCTCATTGCGGCGGTTTCATTTCCCGCCCTCTCTTCCGGCATCGAGAGCCTGCGACTCACCTCTGCTTCCGATTCCATCGTCAGCTTCCTGAACGCCGGCCTCAATCGTGCCCAGCGCCGACAGGAGCCGGTAGAAGTGGCCGTTTCCACCAAAGACAATACCGTCACGCTGACGTCAGCTTCCCTTTCGCGCCGCCTCGATATGCCGAGCGGCGTCAACATCGTGCAGGTGTGGCCGAGGTTGGAAGAATTGACCGACGCACCCCGCCTTTTCCTGCTGCTACCCGAAGGCGCCGTGCCGCGCATCGGCATTGAGATCGTCAACCGCAAAGGCGTGCATCGCATCGTGCGCGTGAACCCCATGACGGGCGTCCCGGAAATCGAGCGTATTGTTCCAGGCCAGGAGCCGCATAAATGAAAGAACGTGGCTTCACACTGCTCGAAGTCCTCGTCGCAACCCTCATCATGGGACTCGCCGTGGTCGGATTGCTCTCCGCCATCTCTGTCTCCATGCGCAACGCCGCGCGTGTCACCGACTACGATCGCGTCGCGCTGCTGGCGCGCGCCCAGATGGATAGCTTGCTGCTGACCCGCCGGCTGCCGTGGTATTCCGTGGTGCAGGGGCCCTTCGATCCCGCGCTCATCGGTGGACGCGAAGCCGGCTGGCAGGCGCGTGTCACGCCGTTTGAGAAGGCCGTCGTCCCTGGCGTCGGCAACTCCGTGCTCGAGCGTATCGAGCTCGAAGTCTGGTGGAAAAACGGTGACGATCGCCGCACGTTCACACTCGACGCCTTTCGCCGAAAAGTTTTGCGGGCCGACGACATCGCCGTCCTGGGACAAGCGCAGCCATGAGACGCTCGCGCGCCGGTCTCACGCTGCTCGAAGTCATGATCGCGGTAGGCCTGCTCAGCCTTCTCAGCCTGGGCATTCTTCTCGCTTTGCGCATCGGGCTCAACGCGCTCGACAAAGCCAACCGGAAGCTCATGGCGGATCGCCGCATCGCCGGCGCGCAGCGTATTCTCCAGGAGCAACTAGCCGGTTTTATGCCCGTGGTTGGTCAGTTTTCGCCAATGCCTGATGCCCCCACCGGACAGAAGTTCCCGTTCTTCGAAGGCCGCGCGCAATCCATGCGTTTTGTTTCCAGCTACTCTCTCGGCGAAGCCGGACGCGGGTTGCCCGAAATTCTCGAGTTCCAGGTGATCCCGGGCGATCCCGCCGGCGTGCGGCTGGTGGTCAACGAACACGTCTATACCGGACCGCGCTCCGCCGGCCGTTTCTCTCTTGGCCCCGGAGCCGACCCCGAACTCGGCGTCGCCACCATGCTCTACTTGCCCATTACCGTCGGCCCGATGTCGTTCGTCATCGCCGACCGCCTCGCTTTTTGCCGCTTCGCCTATTACGGCGTTCAGCCCGGATCACCGTTCGAGCAGTGGAGGCCCGGCTGGGCGCCGCCCGACAGGTGGCCTATGGGGATCCGGATCGAGATGGCTTCGCTCGACACCAATCCCGGAGATCTCAAGCCTCTCACCATCAGTGTCCCCGTCCACGTGGACCGTTTCCCGATTTATGACTACATGGAAGAAGAACTGGCAGAGTAAGCGGCGGCGCCGCGGCGGAGCCCTGCTGGCCGTGCTCTGGCTGTCTGCCGCGCTAGGTGCTATCGCCTACTCGCTCGCCAACACCGTTCGCGGCGAGGTCGAGCGGACTTCTACCGACGTCGATGGCCTTCGCGCGTACTACCTGGCTCGCGCGGGCATCGAACGCGGCATTCTCTACATGCAATGGGGAAACGCCGCACCGCCAAACGCGCCGTTCCGGTACAAGCGGGGCACGTCGCTGCTGCCGTTCACCTTCCCGAGCGGTCCGGCGCTGGTTGAAATCATCCCCGAAACCGCCAAGCTGAACATCAACACTACTCCGCCGCTTGAGCTGTTTCGCCTGCTTCTGGCTCTCGGTGCCCCGCCCGCTCGCGCCGAGCAGATCGTCGCCGCCATCGTCGATTGGCGCAGCCCCGCCGGGGTTACGCCGTTTGATGCATTTTATGCGTCCTTGACTCCGTCTTTTCGGTCGCGGCACGCGTCTTTTGAAGAGACTGAGGAATTATTGCTGTTGCGCGGTATGACCCGGGAACTCTATTACGGAGGCTACTATCACGACGCCAATGGGCGCTTGGTGCCGCATGGTGGGCTGCGCGATTGCGTATCGGTATTTGGCTCGAGAACCGTTTTTGACGTCAACTCCGCCGCGCCCGCCGTTCTCGTAACTCTTGGATTTACGCCCGAAGCCGCGGCCGCCATCGTAGCCCGTCGCCGCGTGATCCCATTCAAATCCCCTGGTGAAGTGGCTGAACTCGTCGGCGGCAGTCCCGCTCTCGCGCGCTTGCGCGTGGGCGGCAACTTCATTTTTACCCTCCGCTCCACTGCTCGCATCACGTTGCCCAACGGCCAGCTATCCGATTTGCGCCGCACCGTGGCCACTACCGTAATCTTCCGGCCCGAGGAAGATATCAAGTTTCAGACCCTCCGCTGGTATGACAATGCCTGGATCCCCTAGCCCCGCCAACTGGAAGAAATTCATCGCCGTCGGTTCGGGCATCGGCATCGAGATTGGCCCAAGAGATCTCGAAGTCACTGCCGTGCGCGTGCGGCCCAATGGGGCGAGCGTGCTCGGCACCACCACCATTCGCGATTTCGGCCAGCGTCCCGCCGCGGAATGGGGCAAAGAATACGCGCGGTTTTTGCAGGATACCCATGCCGCTCACCTAGCCGCCACGGTGCTTCTGCCGCGCCGCGAAATCATCGTCCGCCAGATCGCGCTTCCCGGCGTCGAAGCTCGCGACCTCGAATCTGCCATTGCACTTCAGATCGACACCCTGCACCCTTATGGCGACGAGCCCGTGGTTTACGGCTGGTCGCGGGCCGGAGCGGGCGGCGCGTTGATTGGCATTCTGCGCCAGTCCGCGCTCGACCATTACGGTTCCTTGTTCGCCGAAGCCGGCATTGCGGTCGCCTCATTTACTTTCTCCGCCTCCGCCATCTATGCCGCGCACCGCGTTCCGGTGGGTTCTTCGCCCTCCACCGATGCCGGTTTTGTCGCCCTGCATACCGGCACCAACGGCGTTTTGGAAGTCTACGGCGAAAGTCCTGCAAAGCCGGTCTTTTCGGCGGAGTTCGATCCCCCTGCCGATCGCGCGGTCCCTCTGGCCATCTCCGAATTGCGCCTGGAGCCCGGTCTCGAACCGGTTCCGCTCGACCGCGCTCTACCCGCGCCGCGCGTGAATCCCATCAGCAACAATCTGGCCGATCGCGCCCTGCCCTACGCCGCGGCTCTGGCGGGCGCATGTCCGTGGCTGGTTGGCTCGGCCAATCTCCTGCCCGTCGGCCAGCGGCGCTCCAATTCAGTCGTCATGTATATCCCCACGATTGTTCTGGGCGCCCTGTTGCTCCTCATGTTGGGAGCGCTGGCTGTCCACTCCTCGTGGGAGGACCACCGGTATCTCGCCGACCTGGAAACTCAGATCCACAACGTTGAGCCCCGGGCCAAGCGCGCCGTGGCCCTCGACCGGGAGTTGATCCACGCCCAGAACCGGGCTCGCTTATTGGATGAGTTTCGCGGCCGCACCAAACAGGATCTCGAAGCGCTGAACGCTCTGACCACGCTGCTGGCGCCGCCGATCTGGACGAGCGCCGTCGACCTCGCCCCAGATGCCGCCAGCATCGCCGGCGAAGCCGAACAGGCCGCGCCCCTGCTCAAGCTCCTGGACGCTTCTCCGTATTTTCAGGCGTCAGCTTTCCAGGGGCCCATCGCCAAAGCCCCCGGCACCACCGGTATCGAACAGTTTCAGATCCGCGCGTCGCGGAGGTCGCGGCCATGACGCTCACTTCGCGTGATCGCCGCGCGCTCATCCTGCTCGGCGCCGGTGCATTGGCCATCGTGGTTGTGCGCTTCGCGTTTTACCGCGATAGCGCCGCCGCGGTAGTCGAGTCCAGCGACTCCATTCCGCTCGCCGAACAGCGCCTGGCCCGGCTCCGCCAGGCCGAGGTTTCCGGACCCGCCAAGCAAGCCTTGCTGAATCGTCTCTCCGCCGAGCTCGCGCTCCGTGAAAAAGGCGTGATTCAGGCCCCTACCGCGCAGCAGGCCCAGGCCCAGCTTCTCGAGACCATTCGCCGCGTCGGTAAAGGTGAAGGCCTGGATGTCCGCGGCGGCGAGTTCCCCGAGCTCCGCCCTCTCGGCGACGACTATGGCGAAGCCGCCGTGTCGGTGAACTTCGAATGCCGTATCGAGCAACTCGTGAATTTCCTCGCCGCCTTGACCCGGGAGCCCGAGCTCGTCGCCACCGATGACGTCCGTATTTCCGCCGCCAACATGAAAACCGATAAAGACAAAACCGTCATGGTCCGCCTCACGCTCGCGGGCGTAGTCCCCAAAAGCCTCGTGCCCGTGAAGAAGGGATTGATGGTATTTTGACCCGCAAGTTGCTCCTGCTGAATTTCGTGCTGTTAGTGGCTGTCGGCGCTGCCGCCTGGCGGCTGCGCGAAGATTGGCTCGCCGCGCGCGCACGCGAACAGGCTCTCCTGCATCGCCGCGTTGCCCCGCCGCCGCTGCCGCCCGTAACTCTCACCAAGCCCGCGGAGCCCGTTCTCGCCGCCAGCTACGCGGACATTGCGCAGAAAATGCTCTTCGCCAAAGATCGCAATCCGAACGTGGTAGTCGACGTGAAACCGGTGCCGGTCAAGCCCATGCCGCCCCTGCCGCTGCTGTACGGCGTGATGCACCTCCCGGATGGCGCAACCGCCATCATGAGCGAGAAAAGTGGTGGCCGTCACAGAGGCGTGCGCCCGGGAGAGAAAGTGGGCGAGTTCACGCTGCTCGATGTCAGCCTCGATGACATCACACTCGAGTGGGACGGCAAGCAAATGGTCAAGAAAATCGATGATCTGATCGATCGCGCCGGTCCGCAGCAGCCCGCAGCCGATGCCAACACGCCCCGCGCCACGCCGGCCGCCGCGCAGTCCACGGCCCAGCTCAGCCCGCAACCTCAGGGCAAGCCGGAGCCCGGCAAAGAAATGAATGACCGGATGCGCGCCTGCCAGGCGGGCGATACGTCCCCTGCCGGTACCGTTTCCGGTGGATTTCGAAAGTTAGTCACGGCCACGCCGTTCGGCAGTCAGTGCCGTTGGGAGCCGATGTGATCGATGTTGTTATGGAGCCGATGGTAGGGCCCGGGCATGCCCGGCCTTGTCTGGCCCGTCCCCCGGTTAAGGAGAAAAAATGAAATCGAAGATTCTCGTCCTGTCCCTCATGAGCCTCGCTTGTTTTGCTGCGGCGGCCGATCAAAAATCCGATAAAAAGCCCGCCCCGAAGGCGCCTGCCGCGAAGGCGGTCGCGATTACCATTCCGTCCAATGCCGTGGAGGTCGCCCCCTATACCTATCGCTCCATCGATCCTCAAGGCAAAGCGTGGATTTATCGCCAGACTCCATTTGGCATCTCGCGCACCGAAGACAAACCGGCTTCCGTCGACGACACAAAAAAGATTCAGGAGTCCCGCGATCAGATGATTCAGTCCACCACCGCCGTCGACCAAGGCGACTCCATCCATTTTGTCCGCAACTCGCCCTTCGGACGTACCGAGTGGCTAAAAAAGAAAACAGATCTGAATGAGGTCGAGCAGGCCGTCTGGAGCCGCGAGCAGTCCACGCACACCAATCCCGAGAGCGCGTCCAAGGACTAGCCAATGCCTCAACCCGGCTCCATCCGTGTCAATCCGGCAACACGCTCGGCCATGAGAGTCAGCTTGCTGAGCAGCGGAAAAAAGAAGCATTCCCGCTGGTCTGTTCTTCGTGTCGCGGGAACCCTGACACTGGCGGCGGCGATTCTCTGGGCGCAGAATCCGCCGGCACCCGCTCCTGCTGCCGCCGTACCCGGACGCCCGGCCGCGGTCCAAACCGTCCGTCCCCAAAACCCGCAAGCCCAGACGAATCCAGCGCAGCCGCTGCCCGCCCAAGCGCCTGCACCCGCGCCACCTAGGCAGGCCTCGCTTCCCACCACCGGCGCCTTGAATCTCAATAACGCTTCCCTCGTCGAAGTCATTGATATTCTCGCCCGCGACCTCAAGATCAATTACATCCTCGATCCCCGC
>Ga0335071_10002461_pt1 | contig 19829 bp, 13 predicted proteins | sample Lox_Sample_15_FD_206724 | JGI IMG/M metagenome (GOLD analysis project Ga0335071, IMG submission 206724) | Soil microbial communities from Loxahatchee National Wildlife Refuge, Florida, United States - Lox_Sample_1.5 | ecosystem: Environmental > Terrestrial > Soil > Wetlands | place: USA...
GACCGCGCGCCGCGTGCCGGTGAAGTTCATCTATGGGAATGGGCCGGATGGCGCGCAGCACATCCACTTTGCGGGCGCGGATTTCATCGGCGGTGAACGCGGCTGGCGGCTCCATGGCAATGAGAGAAAGAATTTGCATCAGATGATTCTGAATCATGTCGCGCAACGCACCAGCGTGTTCGTAATAACTGCCGCGATGTTCCACGCCAAGTTGTTCGGCCACTGTGATTTGAACGTGATCGATATAACGGCGATCCCAGATCGGCTCGAAGAGGGCATTGGCGAATCGAAAGGCCAGAATGTTCTGGACAGTTTCCTTGCCGAGGAAATGATCGATGCGATAGATTTGCGATTCATCCAATGTTTTTAAAAGGAATTGATTGATGGCGCGCGCCGAATCCAGATCGTGGCCGAACGGTTTCTCGAACACAATGCGCGATTGCTTCGTGTCTTTCGTCAGCCCGGCTCGCCCCAGGTTCTGGACAATGTCTTCCACGATGGAGGGTGGCGTGGCAAGATAAAAAACGTGTTGAGTCTGTTCGCTGAGTTTTTTATCCTGTTCTTTCAAAGCCTTCGCTAATGATTCAAAGGTGTCGCTTTTTTTGAAATCACCGATCAGGCAATCGACAAGGTGCGCGGCGAACTCTTTCCATTTCGTTGAATCAGTTTTGCCGTGACGCGAGAACTGATTGATTCCATCATGTAAATGCTTATGCCAATCATCCGCGGAAATGGGTTTGCCATCCACGCCGAAGATGGCAAATCCTTCGGGGAGCAAGTTATCGAGAAAGAGATCGTAGATGGCTGGCATCAATTTGCGCCATGTGAGATCGCCTGCCGCACCGAAGATCACCAAATCCACCGGGGAAAGTTTGACTTCGTTTTTCATTCCTGCTCGCTTCCCCATTCGGTGTGGAAGATGCCGCGCTCATCGACGCGTTCGTACGTGTGCGCGCCGAAGTAGTCGCGCTGCGCTTGAATCAAATTGGCGGGTAAGCGTTTGGCGCGCAGACTGTCGTAATAAGCCAATGTGGCAGTAAATGCCGGAACCGGAATGCTGGATTGAATGGCAACCTGTGCGATGGCACGCAAATCATCAACGCGTTCTGCGAAGGCTTTCCCTAAAGTATCGTCGAGCAAAATGTTGAGCAGGTCAGGTTGATGAGCATACGCAACGCGGATCGGTTCAAGCAAAGCTGAGCGGATGATGCATCCGCCGCGCCAAATGCGCGCCACATCTGAAAGGTTCAAGTTGTATTGATAAGTGCGTGAAGCCGCGCGCAGTTGCGCCATGCCTTGTGCATACGTCACGATGATGGCCGCGTACAAACTACGGCGCGTCTGTTCGATCAACACTTCGCGTTCGCCTTTGAATGGCTGCGGAGCGGAACCAAACTTTCCGGTTACTGCCGCGCGTTCGCCATCCAAACCGGAGAGGTTGCGCATGGCCACAGAAATATCGATGTTGGGTGTCGGCTCGTGCAACGCCAGCGCGTCTTGTGAAGTCCACATGCCGGTGCCTTTTTGACGCGCGGCGTCCAGCACAATGTCGATCAAACGCTTGCCGGTTCCATCATCCGCTTTGCGGAAAATCTCGGCAGTGATCTCGATCAAGTAGCCGTTCAATTCGGCTTGATTCCATTGGCTGAACAAGTCGCCCAATTCATCATTGTTCAAGTCCAGCCCTTTGCGCAGAATATCATACGTCTCGGAGATCAACTGCATAATACCGTATTCGATTCCGTTATGCACCATTTTGACATAATGACCGGCCGAACCCGGCCCGAGATACGTGACGCATGGATCACCATCCACTTGCGCGGCGCACGCCTCCAGCACGGATCGGACTACGCCGTAGGCTTGCTTTGGCCCTCCGGGCATCATGCTCGGCCCATGCCTGGCTCCGTACTCTCCGCCCGAGACGCCCATCCCGAAAAAGTGCAAGCCTTTTTCTTCGAGCGTTTTTTGCCGCAAATCTGTATCGGTAAAGTGCGAGTTGCCGGCATCGATGATCAAGTCGCCTGGTTCGAGGTGCGGCAGCAAATCATGGATCACGGAATCAACGATCGGCCCCGCGGGAACGAGCATCATAATGGCGCGCGGTTTCTTAAGCAGCACCACAAAATCTGCGACGTTGTCGGCGCCTTTCACCGGCAAATCTTTTGCTTCGTCATGCAACTGAGCGACTCGTTTGGGATCTTTGTCATAACCAGCCGCGGAGAATCCATGTTCGGCCATGTTGAGCAGCATGTTGCGGCCCATCACGCCCAAGCCGACCATTCCGATTTCATATTTTTTCTGAGCCATATCTAAAATCCTATCTTTGCAAAAATCAATCGACTAATTGTAGTCCTATGTCAGCCAGCGATTTTTGCGTGGTTTGATAATTCGTGTGATGAATGCCGTGAATGCCCAACTCTTTCGCAACTTCGACGAACAGACTCCGGTCATCGATATAAGCGACTTGTTCTGGCGCGGCTTGGGAAATATCCAGCGCCATGCGGAAAATATCCAGATCGGGTTTGCGAAAATGGACAAAACAGGATGAGACGAACGTGTCGATGACTTCATCCAGTTTGAAAGTTTGGATTCGATAACGAGTCAACTCGCGGCCTTCATTGCTGACCGCCACGGTTTTAATTCCGTGACGTGTTTTCAAGCTGTGAATCAACTTGATCATGCCCTGATAAGGCTGGGAACGCGAGAACATGAAGTCGCGGAATTCATCCACCGAGAAAGACCGTTTCTCGAAGAAGATCACGCGCTCCAAATATTCTTTGAGACTCAGCTTGCCTTCTTCATAGGTATCAAAGGTGAGGTGATGGCGTTCATCCATTTCTTTGAAATCCACATGAAAGGTTTCTGCGGCTTGTGCGCGGGCTTGGCGATCCCAGCCGTTGGTCAGTAGTACACCGCCAATATCTAAAAAGAGTGTAGTGATGGGGGATTTTGTAGTCATGTTTTTACCTATAAGTTTGATGATCGAGGTTTAATTTTAAAAAGCAGAATCACAATATTTGGCCAATTTATTTCGAAGGACTCCTTTGAATGTGTCGATGATAACGGCGCTCATGTTATTTCTCCCCTGATGATAGATACTTATACCATCTTTTTATGTTGTTGAAATATTTATCCATAATTGACGTTAAAAAACAACTTGCGTCATTGCGAGCGAAGCAATGACGAGCCATAACCCGTTTTGAGATTATTCTACTCAGGTTATTGATTACTTACACTCTTAAAATTGGGACGCGAACTAACGCCGAAAACGCTGATTTTGTCAACTCTTCAAAAATCTGCACCATCCACGTTTATCAGCGTCCCAAAATCAAAGTATTATGAATTTTTATAGTGAATACTCGAACAGGATTTCAAACGCTCGGCGGCGCTTTCGGGCGTAATGTCGCGTTGCGGCATGGCGAGCATTTCATAGCCAACCATAAATTTGCGCACTGTAGCAGAACGCAACAGAGGTGGATAGAAATGCGCATGCAGAGTCCATTCAGGATGAGGTCGGTCATCGAATGGCGCTTGGTGAAAGCCCATCGAATAGGGAAAGGATATTTCGAATAAATTGTCGTAGCGGGTGGTGACCTGCTTGAACGTCTCTGCCAGCGCAGACACTTCTCCTGAATTCAAATCGGATAGATACGCCGTTGGACGGTGAGCAATCAGCAAGATTTCAAACGGCCAAACAGCCCAAAACGGAACCAGCGCAGTAAAGTGCGCGTTCTGAAATATGATTCGTTCGTTGTGTTGGTGTTCTTCATTCAGATAATCGAGCAGGAGAGGACTTCGATGCTCGTCAAAATATTTCTTTTGAGAAGCGAATTCTTTTGCGACCTCGTTCGGCAGTTCTGATTGCGACCAAATCTGGCTGTGCGGATGCGGATTGGAACATCCCATCATCGCGCCTTTGTTTTCAAACACTTGCACATATTTGATGAAGTCCTTCGCGCCAAGTTCGCTCGTTTGTTGAGTCCAGGTGGCGATGACTTTTTCGATGGCGGGTTGATCGAGTTCTGGCAACGTCAGGTCATGGCGCGGGGAGAAGCAAACCACTCGGCAGAGTCCGCGTTCGGGAACAGCAACCAGCAACGGGTGGCGCGAGGCGGATTCGTCTTGAACGGAATCAGGCAGGAGCGATGAAAAGTCATTGTCGAAGGCGAACGTCCCGGAATAATCCGGATTGCGGACACCGCCCGCGCGTTCATTTCCCGGACAAAGGTAACAGGTCGGATCGTAATGCGGCAGGTTTTCAGCTGGCGCTTTTTCGACTTGCCCGAGCCACGGACGTTTGGCGCGGTGGGGCGAAACGAGCACCCAATCACCAGTGAGCGGATTGAGACGACGATGAGGAGAGTCAAACATTGTCTTATCTTTTGATGTGTTATTTTTGTGCAGTCTGAATGACCGCTATTTCATTCGGCCCGAGTTGCAGCGATTGTTTTGCTTCCAAGCCAGTTATTAAGTTTACTCCATTTGCAGGCAATGTGACTTTCACATCTTCCTCTGCGTAGTTAAGAATGAAGAACCAATCATGTGTTCCATCGCTGCGACGCGTAATCTCGACTCCCTCTGGCAGATCATGAGAATAAAGTAGACCAGCATCGACGCAAATTTGATCGATCAGCCAAGATAAACCTTCGCGATTAAGTGATGTGCCGAGATAGTAACTCAGCCCGTTGCCAAAGTGATGACGAGTGACTGCGGGCGTTTGTGTAAAGTAATCTTCGCAATAATGTGCCAGCGCTTCCGCACCTTCTAATCGAATCACATCACTCCAATACTTGCATGCGAATCGTCTGCCATCTTTTTCCTCGATTTGATTCGTTTGTATTGGACTATAAGGCACGAATTCTTCCACCCACATGCCGAGGATTTTTCGGAACGGCGCAGGATAACCGCCCAACCAAATATGCTCATGCTCATCCACGATGCCGCTGAAAAAATTCATCAGCAAAGTGCCGCCGTTTTCAGCATATTGCTCGATGTTTTGTACGGCCCTTTCGCTCACCAGGTACAAATGCGGTGCGATCACCAAACGATATTTCGATAGATCAGAATCGGGATAAGCAAAGTCCACTGTAATGTTTCTGCGGAAAAACTCCGCGTAGATCTCCGCAACGCGCGGCAAAAGCTTGAAATCGTTGGCGGGTTTATCTCCGCTTTCCAACGCCCACCAATTTTCCCAATCGAACAGGATGGCGACTTCGGATTGGACTCGGCTGGCAAGCAACGCGTCCAGTTTTTGCAATTCTGCGCCTAACGCTTTCGCTTCGCGCCAGACCCGCGAATCGATCCCGACATGGGGAACGATCGCGCTGTGAAATTTCTCCGAGCCCGCCTTGGAGGCGCGCCACTGAAAGAACATGATGCCGGTCGCTCCGCGTGCCAAGGCCTGATAACTGCCCAATCGCATTACACCGGGACGTTTGGTCACATTCTTTTCCCGCCAGTTGACATAGGTTGTGGCTTGTTCCATTAAGAGCCAGGGCTGGCCGCTTCTCAAAGACCGTATCAAATCCAGCACCATGCCGGTGTCCACCATCCACTTTGGATCAGATATATCGGGATAACTATCCAGTGAAACGATATCTTCACTGGCCGCCCATTTCCAATAATCCAACGGTTGGTGGAATCTCATGAAGTTGGTCGTGATGGGAATCTCTGGTGTGATCTCGCGCAGAATTGCTTTTTGATCTTCAAAGCACTCCAACCAGGAATCCGAACAGAAGCGCTTCCAATCCAGTTTTTGAGTTGGGTTGACTTGGGCCGGGGTCGGCATGGGCGGCATGACCTGTTCCCAATCGCTGTATTGCTGACTCCAAAACGCGGTACCCCAAGCTTCGTTGAACGCGTCCAATGTTCCGTAACGTTTTTGCAGCCATTCGCGGAATGCCGCGATAGATGCATCGCAAAAGCACTCTGAAATGTGGCACGCATATTCATTGTCCACGTGCCAAAGCGCTAGTGCAGGATGTCCACGCATATGTTTTGCGAGACGCGTGACCAATTCTCTGGCGCTCTCGCGATAAGCCGGACTGTGTGGACAATAATGCCGTCGCGAACCGTGCCACAGTTTGACGCCGTCTGCTGTCACTGGCAGAATCTCCGGGTAACGGTGAACAAGCCACGGCGGGGGAGAGGCGGTGGGCGTTGCCAAATTCACTCGCACGCCGTGTTTGTGCAACAAGTCCATGATTTGGTCAAGCCAGGAAAAATCATATGTATCTGCGGCTGGCTGCATTTTCGCCCAAGCGAAAATCCCAAGCGATACCAAATTGACTCCGGCTTCCTGCATTAAGCGCGCGTCTTCCTGCCAGGTTTCAGGACTCCACTGTTCAGGATTGTAATCACCGCCATACACAATATGAGGGAACATGGTTTTCTCCAGTGAAAAATTTTCAACCTTTTTTCAAAGAACTGCCCGCCAATTGATTGGCGGGCCTGATACAAAGGCTAAAAGTCTGTGATTCTCTTTGTGCGATCCCGGTACTTTTCGCGAAGCTGCGCGTTCAAACGAAGGACTTCTTCTTCATTCCCAGTAAAGGAACAACGCAGGCAATAATACTCGTTCTTCTCCCTATCGTAGAGCATGTCCATGTCGATCTCACGTGCCATGCAGCGCGGACAGCGATAGTTCAACTTGCCTTTTCGACCTTGAGCCATGTGCGCAGTTCTCCTTTCCCTTTGAACGTCTTTTGGATGCCGAGTGTGTACATGGGCGAAAAAGCAAAACCTTCGCGGAAATAACTGCAGGCATCTTTTGCATCTGTGAACAGGCTCAGGTGTGTATCTACTTGCGGGATAATTGCCTCAGCAGAGGTCGCCTCGGCGACTTGTTCTTCGCGGCATTGGTACGCGTATTCGACGCTCTTTGTTTCGGATCGTCCTCGGACTGTCAGTTGAACCCCGGTTAAATCCTCCGGATATTCCGTAGTGCCGTAACAGGCGGTGATAAATTCATTTATCGCGACTTCAGCTTCAGGGTCAGTCGAGGCGATGATCTTTCGGATGATTTCGATCTCGCCGGTTCCTTCTGCAATCCGAAAAACGGATTGCACTCGAATGGTCAGATCGGTGAATTCGATATCAACCGGATCAAGCATGAGTACGCGTGCCCCCTCTTTTTCTGAGAAAGTGGCCAGCGTTCGACAAGTGCACAGATCCACTTCTTCGCCATTATGACTGAGCTTGCAGCTTTTCACCGCGCCTTCACCAGCGTAATGAGTGAAATAGCCAGCTCGATATAGCGACTGCACCAAAAAAGGATAAGACGCATCCTGTAAAAGTTTTGTCCCTACACCACAGGGACGTTCGAGTTTGGCCGCGTATGGCCGCAGGTCGATCATCGCGCCACCCTGATTCATATCCAGGCAGAAGCGCATCCACGGATCTGCATACCAAAATTGCTGGCGCTTGGAGCCATATAAAATATCTTTCCAAAGTGTGCATTCAGGTTGTGTATATGAACGGTCTTTGCGATACAAGTCCGCAAACTCGCTCATGGTCACATCTTGGGCTTTCCCCTCTTTCTTGAGCTGCCCGTAATAAGTCATGCCATCCTGATAACTTTTCAAAAGAAAATCATAATCCGCTTCCCAGCGACCGCCTTTGCTCATCCAACCCGGGCCAACGAACATCATGTTGTACGAATAACCGTGATTATATTTTTCCATGGCGCGATATTGATCCACGAGATTATAGAAATATGGAATCTCGCGGCCTTCATAGACCATGCCACGCAAAATGTTTTGGGGATGAGTCCCGTAGTAGGAGCCGGGGCCGTCGAACACAGCCATCAGGTCACGCGAAAGATGCGGGATGGCAACGATGCCAATGTCATCTTCTGCATCTGAAGCCGGGCAGTGAATATTATGTTTTGATGGAATCCACGGATTCCACGGGCCGCCATCGAAAATTGTATACCAGGAATTGTTGGCATTCCAATATGCCTTTGGCCCCTCCTCCCAGCACGTAGCCACTGCTGCGCGCACCATCGGATATTTTTCTTTGATGTAATTCACCAATTCGGCGTCCATGTAATAGGAGCCGGTGGATGTAGGATAGAAGCCAAAGACTTCGTAAAATTTTCCAAATACCTCATCTACGATTTTCTTCTTGTCTTCCATCGAGAAAAGCCAGATGGCAAGTTCCTTGGAATGAAAGCGGTCGCGGAATTCCTGGCATTGCAAGCCGAGAAACGTTGAACCGATTTCATCACCAAATTTTTCATGATGCTCTTTGGCAATTGTGATCGCATCCTGATTGAACAGGCTGGCATATGTCATTTGGATGGTGGTCTTCAAACCGTTCTCGTGCGCTGTTTGTTGTTGAACACGAAAAATATCCAGAGACTCTTGCAGAATGCCGGCATGCGCGAGGTCTTCGGCTTTTCCATGCTCTACTTCTTTTTGGATGTATTCCGGCACCATTTCTGGTCGGTGAATGATCGTTAAATAAAATTGACTCATGTCAACTCTTCGACTTGACTCGGTCAAGCCTGGACTTGAAATTGTTCCTACAAATTTGACGTTTTGTCACGCTTGGCCGACGTCTTAACGGTCGTCAGGGCTGTGAGAAAACTGTCGTATGTGAGAGGGTGAGGCAGGTAATGATCCGCGCCCAGCTCACGCGCTCGCACCTCATCGGAAAGAGATGAGCAGACCAGAATGAGAATGTCATGCGCTGCCAGCCCGGCGACCAAAGTCTGCGCGGCCTCCAATCCGTCCAGAGATGAAAAGAGAATCGCCAATGGTCGAAGGCCGCGTACTTCTTCAATCGCGGGAATGTTCTGCAAAATAATGACATCATGATCGCTGCGCTCGGCATATCGTCCGATCAGATAGGCCAGTGTTGTGTCGTTGCCGATCAAGATGATCTTCGATGATTCAGGCATGCTTGCGCCTTTGAGCTATTCTTTGATGCTGCCGAGAGTTAATCCGCCTTGCCAGTATCTCTGCAAGAATAGGAACACAATCATCACAGGGATGATTGCCACGACCGATCCGGTAACAACCAAAATGTAAAGCACATGTGCGACACCCGGTTGCGAAGCCAGTGAGTTCCAATAAGCAAGGCCTACAGTCAGCAGATACAAGTCGGATTTACTCAAGAGGAGCAGCGGCAGGAAGTAATTGTTCCATGCGCCGACGAAGGCAAACAGCAGCACAGTCACGTAGCCCGGCGCGATCAAGCGGAACACGATGGTGACAAAAATCCGGAACTCACCGGCCCCGTCCACGCGAGCTGCATCGATTAAGTCCTGTGGAACCGCTTGTTGGGCATAAATCCGCATGAGGTAGACGCCGAAAGGATTGACCAACGAAGGCAGGATGATAGCCCACAGCGAATTCGACAAACCGCTTTTGCTCATCAACAAGAACAGCGGTACGGCGAAAACAGTAGCCGGAACAAAGATGGAACCCAGCACGATTCCAAACAGTAAGTCGCGCCCAGCGAAGCGATATTGGGCGAAGGCATATCCAGCCATGGCCGAGATGAACGATGAACCCAGTGATGCAATCAGCGCATAGATCGCGGTGTTCTTCATCCAAAGCGCGAAGTGTCCATTGTCGTATGCAAACAAGTCTTTCAAGTTCTGAAAGAAATTAAAGTCTTTTCCAAACCAAAGGCCGAAGGTGGAAAACAGACCCGCGTTCGTCTTGGTGCTGGAGATCAGAAGCCAAAATAACGGAATCAGGAAATAGATCAGAAAGACCGACATGAAAACGTACGTGGGTATTTGGCTGATCGTACGAAGCAAACGAGGCATGGAGAAACGATGAGTTTGTCGTGAGGTGGTCATTTCTGTTTCTCCTCAATTCGTGAGCTGACAAATAAGACCAGCGAGGCCAAAATCCCTGTCACGATGGCCAATGCAAAAGCCATCGCAGCGGAGTACTCGAATTGCGCGTTGCGAAAAGCGATGCTGTATAAATAAATGTTCGGCGTGAAATGTGTGTTTACAACACTGGGCGCGACGACTGTTAGAACATTCGGCTCATTGAACAATTGCAGCGTGCCAATGACCGAAAAAATAATGGTCAAGCTAATCGCTGGCCAAACCAGCGGAATACGGATACGCCAAGCAATCTGCCAATCGTTGGCGCCATCCACGCGCGCGGCTTCGTACAGCTCAGATGGAATGGCTTTCAACGCGGCAAAGATGATCAACATGTTGTAGCCGGTATATTGCCAAGTGGAAATGTTGGCAATCGAGGGAATAATTGTTTTCGCCGTGAGGAACATAGGCGGTGGGAGATGCAACATCTCGGCGATTTGGGCGATCGGCCCGAAGGCCTGTCCGTAGAAATATCCCCACATCAGAGCAGCCACCACACTGGGGACCGCGAAAGGTAAAAAGAATCCCAAGCGAAAAATCGTTTGTCCTTTAGTAACTGCCCCATCTAAAAGCAATGCAAAAATCAACGCCAAGCCGAGCATGATCGGAATCTGGATCGCGCCAAAGACCAGCACATTTCTGATCCCTTCCCAGAAATTGGAATCGCTGAAGACTTTCACATAATTGGCCAAGCCCACAAATGTGACTCCGCCAATGAGTTGTTTTCGATAGAGACTCAGGTTCAACGAGTAAATCAACGGGTAGATCAGGAAGGCGACATACCCTAACAGAAAAGGCAAAAGAAATAGATACGGTGTAATGGTTTGTTTTAAGCGTCGTCGCCACGGAGCTGTTGAGACAGAGGTCTCGGCAAGGGACATGTTTTCTCCTTCTCCAATTTTTCTCGATGAGAATACCGGGGAGATTTTGGTCTGCCCCGGTATCTCACCGAGTAAGTCAATGCACGATCAACAGCAAGGCTTGTTACTTACGGCGATGAACGCGCATTTGCATATAGACGATTTGCTATGGGGTTGTGACAGTGAACCCTTGATCCTTGGCATATCCAGCGACCTTATCCTGCAAATCCTTCATCGCATCTTCAAAGGTCATTTTACCCGCGCGGACCTGAGTTAGATCATCGCCATATGTGGAGTAGACGAAGCTGGTGATCGGACTCCATTGGAAATTGGGATCCACTTCCTGCGCCGCTTCAGCCATGACCTGATGAATGGCTTGCCCGCTCCAATAATCGTATGTCACATCCGACCATTTGGTATTCGATAACGTTCCCTGCGTGACTGGGAAGAGGCCAGCCTTATCAGGATTGGTCAACTCGAGCGTGGCAGTTGGATCGGTGTTCAGCCACTGAACGAATTCCGCAGCTTCTTTCGGATGTGCGCTGGCTTTTGTCACGGCGATGGCGGAGCCGCCATAGTTACCGTTCACTTTACCACCAGTTGTCCATTGCGGCATCAAATAGACTTTCCACTTGCCTGAGAAGTTGGGGCCGTATCCGGAGATATAAGTTCCCCATGCTCCCGCTTGCCAGCATGCAATCGTGCCGTTGCCGATGGCTGTGTTCCAGTCGTCGGTGTAAGTATCCAATGGGCTTAAGTTGCCGGACTTGATCAAGTCACCCCAGAACGTGGCAACGCGCATCGCTTCGGTTGAAGTGAAGTTGACAGTGATATTCTGGCCGTTCACAACGAAAGGTTGCGCGCCAGATTGCCACAGCATGCCGAAGAACCAACCTTGGTCGGCGGTGAAGTTCGAGAGGTAAACCTTCGGATCGGCTTTGTGAAGTGCGGCCGCGGCTTGAGCAAACTCATCCCAAGTTGTAGGCACGGCAATATTGTATTTTTCTAAAACGGCATTGTTACAGAACATCACCATCGGGCCGGCATCCTGCGGATAGGCGTAAACACCATTCCCTTGCGAGACCTGAGTCCAAGTCCAGGGAACGAACTGGCTTTTCACATCATTGGCCCCATAATCTGCCAGGTTCAGCAATGAACCTTGGGCAATGTAAAGCGGAAGGTGCTGGTACTCGATCTGAACCACATCCGGGATGTCGCTGTTGGCTTGCAAGGCTGTGTTCAGCTTGGTGTATTCCGCGTTGCCCGCGCCTGCATTTTGATAATTGACCTGGATATCGGGATGGGCCTGATTCCATTCGGCCACCTGATCCTCAATATGAGGCACCCAGGACCAGAAGTTGATCTGCACCGCTGCAGCGGCTGGAGCTTGAGTAGCCGTTGGCGCCTCAGTGGCAGCCGGAGCCTGCGTTGCCGGTGCCTGAGTGGCAGGAGCAGGTGCGGCGGTGGGTGTTGAAGCGGGCGTACACGCCGCCAATAACAGGATGGCTATGAAGGCCACAATAACAGTCGTCCTTTTCATTTCTTCTTCTCCTTTACATCGGAAGGTGAATTGTCCCTGGACACAATAATCCAAGGTAAAACTATAAACATTGTAGGTGGATTAACCGGCTTTATTTTGACAGAAAGCGGGATATTTTTGACGATTTCCGAGATGTGCTGGGAAATCCAGAAGTGGATGAATTTATTTCCCGCTTTGTGCAACCGGTATTTCAATCTTTTGATAAAACAATCATAAGTCCGAGCCTCATAGTTCGGAAAACAGCAAAAACGTCCTGCCTTTGGACAAAATAATTTTTGCCTGAGACCTAAAATAGAAAAATAAATTTTATTTTATCTGGAAAAATCTTCTCTCCAGTTTCTATAAATGATTCGGTTTAGGAGGTGGAACTGGCTCGACCCGCCAAGGCATATCGGAGGAATATAGCGAAACAATTTTGCTGCCATACATCTATATACCACCAATTAATTCTTCACGCTCCAATTGTCAGGAATAGGATGTCAGTTATCCGAAAAGCTCTTTCCACAATAACCAATGACTAAGATAAGGAGGATCTTCAAATGTTCCATAGCGTCTTTCCAAAATTGGTAACTACGGTTATCGTTTTGGCCATACTTATGGTGGTTCCCGGCGCGCACGCCTCTCCGTCAGCAGCCTCCACGCTCACCATGCTGGGAGCAGATGTCTCGTCTCTGCAACGCGCCGAAGACCTAGGTCAGAAATATTACAATGCCAGCGGTACGCAACAGGATCCATTACAGATACTCAAAGGCGTGGGTGTCAATTACATTCGTCTTCGCATTTGGAATAACCCTGCCAGTGGTTATAACAATGAAGCCAAAGTATTGGCATTTGCCAAATTGGTGAAAGCAGCGGGCCTAAAGCTCATGATCGACTTTCATTATTCCGATACATGGGCCGATCCGGGTCATCAATCTCCGCCGGCTGCCTGGTCAGGACATAGCATCGCCCAACTCCAAACAGATGTTTACAATTACACGTATCAGGTTTGTAACGATTTGAAGTCGCAGGGAACGACTCCCGATAGTGTTCAAATCGGAAACGAGATCAATGTGGGCATGTTATGGCCAAGGGGGGAGGTGGTTAACAATGACTTTACCAACTTGAGCCTGCTGCTAAAGCAAGGTTACAACGCGGTTAAGGCCTGTAACAGCGGCACGCAAGTAATCATCCACACGGCTGATGCGGATAGCGATTCAAACGCGCGCTGGTTCTACGATGGTATCAAAGCCAAAGGCGTTACTTGGGATATTACCGGCTTATCCTATTATTGCTACTGGCATGGCTCGATGTCGAATATGACCAGCGTTGTAAAAGATGTGATCTCGCGCTATGGCAAGCCGGTCATCATCGCTGAAACCGCTTATCCGTTCACGGCATCCAATGCAGATAGCACCGCGAATAGCATCTCCTCATCTACTCCATGTTCCGGTTATCCCGCTACATGGGCCGGGCAGGCCAATAACTTCGCTGCTGTTCAAACTGCTGCAAAGGCAGGCGGTGCGATCGGCGTCTTTTATTGGGAGCCAACCTGGGTTGCTACCGCGGGCAATGGTTGGGATCCAACTAACATCGACGGTTCGGGCGATCAATGGGATAATCAGGCAATCTTCAACTGGACTGGAAATATCAATCCAAGTATCAAGTGGAATCCGTAAACTCTTCTAGAAAGAAGAGATAAATAAAGAGAGAATCGCTCGGCTTTTGAAGTGATTCTCTCTTTGACTTTTAGCTGCTACCGCTTCTATCCGCGTTTCCCACGCCGATACGCGCGCGGCGTCACACCGACTTCGCGTTGGAATGTTCGAGTGAAATGCGCGCCGTCTGCAAAGCCAACTGCCAGCGCGACTTGCATCATGGAATGATTGGTCGTTTCCAGCAATTTGCACGCTTGGCGGATTCGATAACGACGAAGATAAGTGATTGGTGTGATACCTAATTCCTGCCGAAAACAATCTGTCAAATAATCGGCGCTGATGCCTACTTGCTTGGCAATGTCTTCGCGGCTGATGGGTTCGGCATAATGTTTATGAATGTAAGCCATGGACTGCCGAACTAATTGTTGTGTCGCGCCTGCCAAAGTGTGCTGACGGCCAAGTGCCTTCTCGATGTGATTCAGAGTCTCGGCCGCGTTGAATAATCCTTTATTTAAGATTGTTGCCACGCCGCGGTTGCAGCGTTCGAGGTCGGCATCGGATAGGGAACGCGCGGTGAGTATCACAACTGGAATTTGCCGCGCCAGTTCCATTGTCTGGAGGCGATCGAGTACGGCGAAGCCGTCCATTTCCGGCATCATCAAATCCAATAGAATCAAATCCGGAGTAAGAGTCTTCAGCGAGTCCAAAGCTTCGCGGCCGTTGTGCGCCATAACCGCGCGGCATCCGGCTTGTTCCACCAAATGACTGTGCATCTCGAGAATGCCCGGGTCATCATCCACTACCAGCACAACCCGCTCTTTCGATTCGTTCTTGAAGTAACGCGTCAACTCTTCGACCAATTGTTCGGGTCGCAATGGCTTTGGCAGATAATTTAATTCCAGCAATTCGCCATGATCGTTTTCCGCGTCCAGAGAATAAGCCAATACAGGGATATGCTCGGTCGCCGGTTGCTGTTTAAGCATCCCGATGATGGCCCAACCTTCGCGGGTTGCAAGACTTTCGCCAAGGATGAAGGCTGCCGGTGGGGAGGCGACCATCGCGCTTAACCAATCCATTTGTTGATCAATATGGCAGACGCGAACGTCGAAGCCTTGTTCGGAAAGATGTTCAGTCAAGTGCTCTGCATCATTCTTGCCCTCCGTCAGTATAACGACTGCGTTTCCTCGCGTTGTGGATGTTGAAACAACATCCAGTTGTGTTGCCGCGGCTGATATCACGGGCAGATGAAACGAAAAGGTCGAACCGGTTCCCAAGTCGCCGGGCGACCGCATTTCGATTTTTCCGCCATGTTGTTCAATTAATTGTTTGGAAATGGTCAGGCCTAATCCTAGTCCGCTATATCCGGATTGCACCGTGCGCTCAGAACGATGAAACTCTTGAAAGATCGTATCCTGTTCTGCGGGCGATACACCGATCCCGGTATCGCTTACTGAAATCAAAGCCTGATGATCGGTAATTGATAAGCTTAACTTTACCTGGCCTTGTTGCGTGAATTTGACTGCGTTGCTGATCAAGTTCAAAACGACCTGACGCAATCGCGTCCGATCACCGAGCACCCACGGACCCTGTGCTGGAAGTTCAATATTCCACCCTAGTCCTTTTTCGCGCGCCAACTCTTCACCGATCTTGGCAGTCACTTGCAAGACTTCGGCCAAATCCAACGGCTCGCGCAGAATGCGGAGTTGCCCTGCTTCACTGCTGGCTAAATCCAACACATCGCCAATCAAGCGCGCTAGGTGCTGAGCGCTATTGGTAATTTGTTTAAGATCGCGCAAGATCGCACCCGAAGGTTCGGGCTGCTCATGTAAAGCCATTTCACTCAGACCAACGATCAAACTCAATGGCGTTCTTAACTCATGGCTGACCATGGACAAGAAGCGACTCTTGAGACGATTGGCTTCCTCGGCTAATTGGCGTCCTTCCAATGCGGTTCCGTATAAGCGGCTGGCGCGCAACGCCGAAGCAAGATTGTGCACAATCGCCGCGCAAACTTCCAGATCGGCGGCGTGTAACGCGACAAAGCCGGTCGTATGCTCGTCGATCGCGAGCGGCAAAATCGCTAGTTGAACGGCTGAAGTTGGAGGATACAGGCCCGGGGGTGGGAATTGACGCGTCGGAAATTCGCGCTTCATGCAGTTTTCCGAAAGTCCTGTCCCGATCAATATCTTACTTTGCGAAAATGGGTCATCTTCCTGCGAGGAGTACAAAGCTATCAGTGAATGTTGAATCCCAAGCTGAGGCAGATGTTGCGCCAAAATGCGCGTACTGTCCACAACATCTAACGATGCCAATAATTGCGAAGTCATCAAACCCAAGTGATTCGATGTCTCCATTTTCTTTAGCAATGCCATCACGCTCTGACGTTCAGCTAGGTCTGCAATTTCCAATCGAGCGTGGTCGATCAGTTCGCGCGCGAAATCTAGATCGGCGTCAGGTACGAGTGCATTTAGATTCTCCAATTGGCGATATAAAGTCGAGAACGCGGCTTGCCATGTATATGGATCTTCTTTGTGAACATCAAGCCAGTTTGAAAGATATCTTAAAGAAAGATCAAAGCGCTCTTGATTCCGGTCGGACAAGCTCGCGATGAAACCTTCGAGAATCTCATTGCACAAAGACTCCACTTCATTCTTTGAGCCGCGCCGCACTTCGATAAACGTTGCTTTGGCCATCAGATGCGATATTTGCATCTTCATTTTTTCAGAGTCTGATGATTGAGTGGAAAGCGGCGCGACCGAAATGTTTTCAAGTCGACAGCCACATGATTGACGAATCACCAGTTGAGTCGGAACCCGCGCATTTAAATCCCCGCCTTGTTTCCCTTCGATCATATCCAGCAGGGACATCATTGCCTGATACCCCAGCATAAACGTTGGATGACGAACCGATGTCAGCGGCGGAAGCTGCGACCGCGCTTCAGGGATGTCGTCAAACCCGATGACTGCTACATCTTCCGGAACGCGGCATCCCGCCTCTTTTAGCACATCCATCGCGCCGAGCGCAGAGAGATCATTGCTCGCGATCAAGGCAGTAAAGGGCGCGCTCGAGGCAAGAATCTGCCTCATAGCGATTTGGCCATCTTGTCGTCGATGCTCACCAAACGCGATCAGCCGATTGTCTTCTTCAAGATTAGCTTCCTGTAGTGCCGTGCGATACGCAGCCAATCGTTCCGCGCTATCACCGCCATGACCCAACTTTCCGGCGATAAAAGCAATTCGACGATGACCATGCTGAAGAAGATGATGAAAAGCTGCTCGGATTCCGCCCGCGTTGTCCGCTGCTACGACGGGTCCCGGCCGCTCTGAAGTGGTCAATACAACAGGGTAACCGGTTCGAATCAGATCCTGCACATATGCGAACTGTGCATCCGAAAAGTCATCTGGAATGATCAATAATCCGTTGGAATTCCACGGGCCTACCGGGACGAAATCCACATCCGGCCCCGGCACCGCCCAGACGGTTCGGCTGGCTAATGGCGTGCCCGGCAGAGAGATACCACATCCGATATTTAAATTGCAGTCTCGTTCACTGGCTGCGGCGCACACACCCTGAAGAAGAGAATGTGTGTAACTGTCAATCGCTGTCCCCTCATAAACCGACCATGTGGATAGAAAACCGATGGTGGGTCGCTTATGATTTCTGAAGTCCATGAGAGATTACTGATTTGGAAAATGACGATAGTTAAGTATAACATAAGGGCACCTATAAGCTATTCATAAGACTGTTTATTGTTTTGCAAGGTGGAAACCAAATGTTGGGAGCAAGAAACATACCAAAATGCAAGGAGAAGCGAAATATCGGACACATGCCTTGACGTTTCGATAGGAGGTTATTAAAATAGTTTCAATACTTAACTATTAATTAAGTTAAATATTTTTCGAAAGGAATTATGGCTTCAACAGAGCGATTGCAAGAACAGGCGATTGAACGTTTTTGGGAAACGGTTCCACCCTTATGGAGTACGATTCGTGCCCATCTGCGCGCACAAGCCACGGATCAATTCGATATTTCCGTTGAGCAATTTCACGTGCTGCGGTATGTCCGCCGCGGTACCGATACCATCAGCGAATTGGCGACCGCCAAGAATATCAGTCGCCCAGCCATCAGTCAGGCAGTGGATGTCCTCGTCAATAAAGGGTTGGTGAAGCGCGTGCAAAGCAAACAAGATCGCCGTTATGTGGAACTGACTTTGACGGACGCGGGTGATCATCTATTGGATGAAGTGTTCAAAGAAACCCGTGAATGGATGAGGGAACGCATGGGCGCATTGAACGCGGCTGAGCTGGAAGTTGTCATCCATGCCATGGAAGCCATGAAAAAAATGTTGAAGTAAGAGTTTAGCGATTCTTTAGAAATTGAAGGTTCCATCAGTTAAAACACCATGAAAGAAATCAAAAAATTATTACATTTCGTCAAACCTTATTGGCGACGTAGTTTGGTTGCGCTGGTATTTCTGCTCGCGGTCACGCTGATCGACTTGTCGATCCCGCGCTTGATCGAACGCATTATCGATCAAGGTATCAATGCTCACGATATGCATGTTGTGATTGTCACGACCATCTTGATGCTGACCATTTCCGCATTGCAGACTTTATTCGCGATTGGAAATAACGTTCTGTCGATTCAGGTGGGAGAGAGTGTGGCGCGCGATTTGCGCGAAGCGCTCTTTCTGAAAATCCAATCTTTCTCGTTTGGGAACCTCGACCATTTGAACACAGGCCAGTTGATGGTGCGGCTTTCGAGCGATACATCCGCTTTTCAACGGATGGTGCAGGTCTCGATCCGAGTCGGAACACGCGCTCCATTGTTGATGATCGGGAGCTTGATCTTGATGTTTGTCACGGACAGCCACCTGGCGTTGATGGTCATGCCGGTGCTGCTTGCGACCGGTTTCGTCATTGTGTTTTTCGTTTCACAAATGGGACCGTTGTTCCTCACTGTTCAGAAGAAATTGGATCGGCTGAACACGGTTTTGCAAGAAAATATTGCGGGCGTGAGATTGGTCAAAGCGTTCGTGCGCGCGAAGCACGAGGATGAACGCTTTGCAGATGCCAACGAAGATTACACGGCCCGCAACGTTCGCGTGATGCGCTTTATGGCTACGCTTTCGCCATCCATGGGAATTTTCGTGAATATCGGCATGGTGATCGTGATTTGGGTTGGCGGGATTCAATCTGTAGCAGGTGGCGTTTCGGTTGGACAGATCGTGGCCTTCATCAATTATCTGCAGACTACGTTGGGACCGTTGGGAATCATGGTGATGCTGGCAAACGTCCTTGCAGCCGCGACGGCTTCTTCCGAACGTATCAACGAAGTGCTGGAGACCGTTCCCGAAGTGCAGGATGTTCCCGATCCGCTGATGCTGCCAGATGGGCGCGGGGAACAGATCGCGTTCGAGGGCGTGAATTTTCACTATAACGGAACCAATGATGGGCTGGTGTTGCGAGGCGTGGACTTCGTCGCAGAGCCGGGCCAGACGATTGCCATTCTCGGCGCGACCGGCGCGGGCAAATCATCCATTGTCAACCTGGTGCCGCGCTTTTACGATGTTGCATCCGGCAAGATTACATGGAATGGCATGGATGTGCGCGGGATAAAACAAAGTGACCTGCTGCTGCATGTGGGCGTGGTGCCACAGGAAACAGTTTTGTTTTCGGGCACGGTGAAGGATAACATCCGCTATGGGCGGCCAGAGGCCAGTGACGAGGAAGTGATCGCGGCAGCGCAGGCCGCGCAAGCCCACGATTTTATTATGAACCTCGCCGATGGATATAACACGCGAATCGAAGAGCGCGGCGTGAATCTCTCCGGCGGACAAAAGCAGCGCATCGCGATCGCGCGTGCGCTTCTATTGCGACCTTCGATTTTGATCCTCGACGACAGCACGAGTTCGGTGGACGTGGAAACCGAAACCAAGATTCAAG